>Ga0208500_1000158_pt1 | contig 19191 bp, 25 predicted proteins | sample CryBogCBE17Sep08_FD_184568 | JGI IMG/M metagenome (GOLD analysis project Ga0208500, IMG submission 184568) | Freshwater microbial communities from Crystal Bog, Wisconsin, USA - CBE17Sep08 (SPAdes) | ecosystem: Environmental > Aquatic > Freshwater > Lake | place: Crystal Bog, Wisconsin, USA...
CTTATTATAAGAAGTTATTGCAGTTTGAACTGAAGACATACAAGATGAAAAAAGTATACATGCTCCACAAATAGCTGACGCTATAACTATTGGATTTTGTTGTTCCATTTTATTGTATGTAAATATTTTAATTTAGAAATGTGAACACGTTTGCTCACATTTCTAAAATAATTTTAGTAAAATGATTCGTCTCATTCCTCCATATCAGCATGAGGGTGTTGCGTGGATGAAAAAGAGGGAAACCAACAAAGGTGGGTTCCTCTGTGACGAAATGGGACTTGGTAAGACTGTTCAGATGCTTAAAGTCATGGTGGATAATCGCAAACCCAAGACTTTAATCGTTGTACCAAAGTCTCTTGTGAGTCAGTGGGAGTCTGAGATTAAGAAATTCACCAAGTTTTCGGTTGAGTGTTTTGATGGTCCGAATAGAAGTGTAAAGGGTTCTGAAATTTGCGTGACTTCTTACTCTATTCTTGGCGATGAGAGTCTTCCACTTGAATGGGACCGGATTGTTTTGGATGAGGCTCACTTTATCAGAAACTCGAGTACACAGGTTTACAAATCAGTCATGCGTTTCAAGTCTGATATAAAGTGGGTCTTGACTGGGACTCCGATTTTCAACAACATGAAGGATTTTGTGACTTTGGCCAAGTTTGTTGGTTTGTCGGTTGGACAGGTTCAGAGGAATTATGGGGATATTTGTTCTGAGTTTGTTCTTCGGAGAACCAAGGCGTGTTTGCGGGTTTCGATGGTTCCTTGTGAGTTTGAGAATATTGAGCTTGAGATGCCTCCCAATGAGAAGGTTTTGTATGATGAGGTGTATGAGGATTTTTGCAATACTATAAAATATAATGCGAATATGATGGATATTTTGGAGGCTTTTCTTCGGTGTAGGCAGATTTGTGTTTGGCCTCAGTTGTATTACGATGGAATTTACAAAAAGGGTGGGGAGGAGCAGATGGAGTGGGTTGGGAGCACCGCCAAGATTGATTGTTTGATTGAGAACATCAAGATGCATCCAAATGAAAAGACTCTGGTGTTTACACAGTTTACTGGGGAGGCGAACAAGATTCGGGAGCTCTTGGAGGCTGAAAACCGGCCTGTATTCACCTTGAACGGGTCTACAAAGGATCGGGAGGGGGTTATTAAAGAGTTTAAAAAGGCGGTAAATTCTGCTGTGTTTCTCATACAGATCAAGACTGGTGGGGTGGGTCTTAATCTTCAGGAGGCTTCTCGGGTATACATAACACACCCTTCTTGGAATCCGGCTACTGAGATGCAGGCGATTGCTCGTGCTCATAGAACCGGACAGACGAGGGTGGTTCGAATCAAGAAGTTGTTGTACGTTCATGAAAATTCTATAGAGACTGAGATTGTGGAGTTGCAGAACGCCAAGGCGATGGTATGTGCAAAGATATTGAATGATCCAAGTCTCCTGTCTCAGATTCCAAAGGTTCATACTGTTTCAAATTTCATATTCAAGATTGGGAAGAGTATTAGAGACCCGCCTTCCCCTTTATAGATGCATATCCTGAACTCAAAGTGCTCAACATACCAAGTAGACCTCCAGCAATCATAACTTTGATGAATGTCCTAGCTGTAGGACTGTCAAATGTATCACTGGTATCTTTCGGATACTTTTTTTGCATTTGATATGCTAGAATGGCGGTGACCATTAGAAATAGAGTAGCTGAACAAAAAAATGATATTATTACTTTTGTAGCAATCGGCATTTTATTATAGAATAATATAATAAAATGAATGTTTTACTTGCAAATCTTATCAAGTGTCTCCACATTCTATTAATTGTGTTTTTGGTTTTAGCTCCATTTACAAAAGATTCTCTAATAATCTGTTTAAATCTCATTGTTATGACTGCTATAATGATTCATTGGTCTTTAAATAATCAGGTTTGTTGTCTTACTGAATTTGAAAAAATATTTAGAGGTAAAGAATGTGATTCTGAAACATTCTTTGGACAACTTGTAGGGCCTGTGTATAATTTGAACCAGCAAAATAAGATTGCATGGATTGTAATTTTATTTCTGTTTGCATTCAATCTTAAAAAATTGTATGATTATAGACATGATTTTTCAAATAAAATAAAAATAATATTCAAGAAGAATGGTGGCGACAACTCCAACACTTCAGGATAGGGGTTATATTCCGACAGGAAGCGGATGTTCTTTTTATAACCCTCAAATAAGACATATATCTCGTCTAAATTATATAAATATTGACAATTGTGCGATGAATTGTGATAGCGATCCTGATTGTAAATCATTTTCAATATGGAATGACCAAGGAACACAAAAAAATGATGGATTCCAATCTTGTATGTTAAATAAGGATACAACAGCAGGTAAGATAAATGGCGCGTGTTGGTTTTATAAGGATGGAAATAGTTACGATAAACCTACTCCGCAAATTGTCAAAGATTCTAACATTAATTTCTATACTATAAATACAATTGCAAATGGAAGTGGTTCTGAAACTTCACAGGATAATAATGCATCATTTCATCTTCAAGGTCATGATTGTGGCGATAAGGATAATGTAGGTGCATGGTTTAACGATCATAATATGCCATCTGCAACTCATGATTATTATGACGGTGATGGTGGTGCGCATGTTTGTGTAACTCCTTTTGTGGGTGCGCAAGCTTGTCTACCTGGAAAAGTTATCTCAACTGAATTACCATCAGATAGGGTTCCTTATACCACGTCGTTTCACGGAGATCAAAGTCCTGTTAAGCAGATAAAATGCAATTATGAAAGCCTTGATCCTGCATATATTGTATCTAATTGGGAACATATGGATCCAAATATAATACCCCTTGAACAACAGATTTTAGCAAAACGAGTGTATTGTAAAAGTTTGGATCCTGCAGCATTGGCAGCTTCGAAATGTAATGATCCTGGTATTTTCACACCATCTGATTATAACACAGCAATGATAAATGCATGTAATTCCGTTAGTGATTGGACACAACTTGCACCGTGTTTAGATTCAATTGCAGGTGTTGTGCAGAATAATGACATAGGAAATGGGAATGCAAATAATGCAGTTCAGATGATTCACAAGTATTGTAGAGGAGGTGATGGTACCAACCCTCAATCTACTACTGGTCATCGTAGTAATCCTATTTGTTCTTGTTTAAATGCAAGTGATTTTGGAATACCAAACCCAAATGATAACACTCATATATCATGTTATGACCAACCAGCTCATGATTATCCTGGATGTAATGAAGTTCGTGATAAGACTACTGACATTAAAGCACTGTTTGAGGTTGCTCCAAATGTGTATAATGAGGTAGTTGCACAAGTGCAAGACTCTGGTGATCTTGCTGGTAGTTGTGCTATAGCAAGGTCAGCATGTCAGACTGGTCAGACGAGTTGTATTTTACCATATGAACCGGCGGCAAACAGTAAAACTTATAATTTCAACGTATGTACCTTTGCTAATAGTATAGGTAAAGCAGTAAATTCGCCTATAAAACAAACATGTGGTATTGTGGATGGATCTGAAATCACTGGAAGTTCCACTTCAGTGTCTACGATTAATCCCACTTCTGGAAGTTCTACTTCTGGAAGTTCCACTTCATCAGGCTCAATTTTTCAAACCACTAATACTATTTCTGGAAAAACTATACCCACTTTTGTAATTTTTATAGCAATTTTTATTCTATTATGTATTTGTTCTGTCGCTATTAGTGTTTAGCTGCATAATAAGCAGCACCCGCGTTTACAGCTTGTGATGACGCCTTCTGTCCAGCTGGGGACATTCCAAATGCTAGGAGTCCACTGCAACATATACAAAGAAGTAATACAATTGCTACTATCGAAATTGCGTATGGACCAGTTACTGAACCTATTATACTTGATATTGCTTTACCAACTGAGTCAACTACATCATTTATACCTTGATTATGCTGTGAGGCTGTCTGTGAAGACTGATTTACAACCGAAGCAATTACTGAATTTTGCATGAGATTGTTCGACAGTGTAGTTAATATATTTTGCGCAATAACATTTGAATAAATATTTGCATCTATATTTAGAGGTGAATTTTTACATCTAAACATAGTTATCGTTTGACTTGTTGTATTTATACTTTGAGTAATGACATTATTTATATTGTTCATAGTTACAGTATTGTTAACTACTGATTGTATACTGTTCTTTACAGTTGTAACATTATTTGTATTATCTCCAGCTTGTAAAGCTCCCATTCCGTTGATAAGTGATGCATTTTGGTCTGCTGTATTCTGTAAAGTTGTTGAAAGAGAGTTTGCTAGAGAGCTAACACTCTGATTATTACTAACAGTATTTACAGTGACGGACGAATTTATAGTAGCCGTACTATTTACTGGACATCCGTCAGCGTCTTGAATTTGTATAAGTATAGTTATAGCATTATTTGAATTAGTTACTGTTGTAACTAAATTATTAGTCAAAAAATTGTTTACTAGAGAAAAATTTTCAGTTGTTGTAACATAATTATAATTAGAACTTTGATTTCCTCCCATATTATTATACAAAAATATTTTAACTTGGTGATGGACTCGGACTTGGGTTCCAGTTTGTGTAACCTATATCAGCACTTATGACAGGATATGTATCAAATAAAGGATTTGGTACACGGATTGATGTTTGATTTGTAAATAATTCACATCCACCAGATCCCACTGAAAAGGATACACATGAATTATTTGATGTACACAACATACCACATTGATGAACAGATTTCACGTCTGTCATAGCTGTACCTAACAAAGAACCGGAAACTTCTTGATTTAAAAATGGAGTACCAAATCTCTTATTCTGAGTTTTATTTCCATTTAAAAAAAGATTCCAGCCTTCTGTTGTGAAACTATAAGTGTTTGAAACATTTTTCAAAAGATCACATTGTTGTCCTGTGGGATCCATTTGGAATCCAACACATTGTAGAGTTTCATCACATAGAGCCTTGCATGTTTTTTTGTCGATAGTAGACGTTTGTATTATTGTATTATTATCTGGGAATCCAATGCGCGCGTTCCATAAATTTGAATATATTGTTTTATTAGCAACCTGATTGGTTGCATCTATTATTTGTGCATCCAAGGTGGCTTGAGAAATTGGGGATGAACTATTATTTTGAGTTGTTTGGCTATTTATTTTAAAATAAAATGCAACCATAGCTAAGCACATCGTCGTTACGACAACTGAACCAGTTACTACAGCTTCCATCTTCTAATTAGCCTGGAAAATTGTCCGCATTCCACACTGCAGTCATACTTGAATCCGAAGTCTTATTTCTTGGAACCGGGCTACTATATTGGTTGCATATTCCGGTTGTTGCGTTGAATGTTGAAAGTTTACAATTTCCGTCACTCGCACACGCCATGGGGCATTGTACATCTATTGGATACTGGTATTTATAATACGTATCACGTGTTTGTGATGACGTTGCGCATGATTTGTAATTTCTGGTACCACCGCAATCCGCTGGATTATCACTATTACAATATACACCATCATTATTCATACACCATCCTGCGCCTGCTACACCAGGGGGTGGTGGACATGTCCATCCCGAAAAACATTTGTTGTCCTCGTTGGGGTCGTGTCTTAACCAACAACTCCCATCCTCTGATCCTTTTCCAACTACAAAGGATTGGCACCAGTTATTTGACATGCACAAATTTGAACATTTATCAGGACCACTTACACCACTTATTAGACTTAAAGGACCTTTATTATCTTGATTTGCATCCCAATTTGATCTCCATAAATGAAAAAAATCCAAATCCTTTGAAAAAGTTGGAGGTGGATTTGGAATTATTTTGGTGTTGTCAATGCTCCAACTTTTATCTGGTGTTCCATGATAATTGAAATTTCCTTCTCTTATAAATTTTAAGGGTTTATTTGGGTCATTATAAGTATCACCAGGTATTGTAGAATCTACTGCGATAATAGCTGGATACATATCGTACCCATTTCCATTTGAAGAAAATGCACCACAATTATTTGTTTTAGTATCACAATTTGAAACTGCGTCTCCAAGTTGACTTGTAACTGAATATAATTTTACTGGAGTTGATGTAGGAGCATATGGTACATGCATATATTTAGAAGCACCTATATCTTGTGATGCATAAATAGTATCTCCCTGACTTCTTTCAAGAATCGAAACGTTATTTACTAATTGACAATTTCCACCAGTTGTTATGAATCCCGTACACTGATTAGTTGATCCACATAATATTTGACACTCGGATGGATTTTTATTTGGAATTGGACTTCCGATATTTGCAATTGGATTTACCGAATAATTTACAAATGATCTGTAATTCATAGGAGTTGTATCGAGTTTTGTTGGGTTAGATCTTGTACCTAAACCATCGAGCACTAAAGGACTCCAGTTGGGGTCTGATGAGTTGTCCAAAACAGGTGAGCTTTTATTCATAGAAATGTAAAAAATACAAATTACAAATAAAAAACCTACACATATTATTATTGACAGTGCAGCATTGCTCATCTTATGAATTCTTTGAGAAAATTTTTCCATTTGTTTTATTCATAAATAATTGAGGTATACTTGTCCATGCATTTGGTACTGATGAAAATTTTTCACAAATTGTAGATTTATCTTGCGTCCAAGTGGCAAATCCTTGACATGTAAAATCAACATTACATTGTTGAGAACATAACGTGTCATCTGGATTAGTAACATCAAACCCGTTTGATATGTTGTATGGAATTCTACCATCTGCAATTTGGGTATACCCAGTATATTTAGCTGTCTGGATTTTAGGTAAAGGATAAATAAACATTGATAAACTTATACAAATACACACAACACAAACACAACATGCAATTAAAATAGTTCCTTTCCCAGATGACATCTATTAAAATTATTAAACATTTAAATATAAATGTGGCCAATGATTGTGTGTCACGGAAGTTCAAAATGCAACTTTGAGGTGGGTAATACTACACATATGTGTGCTGAACGTAGGTTTATTGAGATGATGCGTCACAAGGCGCAAGTGAATGGTGTCCCCCCCTCTAAATTTCCTCACTGGCTCCATATGAAGGTGGGAAGTCTGATTGTGGTTCGTGAAAAAAGTGATGGAAATTTAGGGACGAGTCTACCGTGTATACTGTGTAGGAAGGTTCTGGACCGTGAGAATATTCAGTGGTCTGCTCACATCGGAGACATTTGGGTTTCGAGTTCTGATGAGATTGTTCCCAAGTCCAAGTTTACGAATAAACAGCGTGGGTACTTTGAGAGGAGGAGGCGGAACTCTTCAACTATAGAAACATAAATAGTAACTGTTATTTAGATTAGGAGTTGCATTAGAAACACTTTCGTCGTTCGTAAGATACCAAGTACCGTCACCGTCTTTAACAAATGCAACATAGTGCCCACCGCATAATGGAATCAAAGCAAATAGTTTTTTACCAAACAACTCCTCCTTCACAACTGTTTCTTTGAGTGTACTTACAATCAGAATTTTTGGAATTGTTGTCATTTTCGTCTCTTGAATTGCAACATTGTACTTTACATTATTTGAATCAACATAATCACTGAGTGTTAAATAATCGTCACCGATGTACACTGTCATAGGAACTTTCGTCACTGATTTACCTCCTGGATAAGTTATAGTCTGCGTCATCTCACCTTTAAACTCATCAAGATTCAAGATGTCAAGAATGTGTAGGAGTGCTTCTTGAGCATCATTTGGCAACCCTTGCCACGATGGAAACTTTTTTACAAATTCGGAGAGGAGGGGTCTGGGGTCCAACTGCGTGCAGTTGTCCAACTGCTGACCCAACTGTACGCAGTTGTCCACAAACTCTTTTGTGAAGGAGTCTTTTATTTTAAGATTTTTCCAGGTGTCTGGTGGACACGCTCTGAAACATTGGATCAAAGAATTAAACCAGCATGTTGCTCCAACATTTGGGATTCCTTGAAACCTCATTTCATAAATAAAGATTCAAGTTTCTAAATAGGGACGATGGACAACTGCACGCAGTTGGACAACCCGACTCAAATGAGTCGTCCACAGTTGGACGACATCCTCAGTTTCATAAGACTTCATAAGAATAAGAATTATATCGAGATTGAGTTTAGGCTTGGCAAAAAAGGAAATTCGAATGCTTTTGATACCAATGTGGGGGAGGACATTTTCAGCAAAGCTTTGAGTGCTTTGAATGGTTACAGGGCTTGGGAGTCTGTAACCGAGAAGAAGGAGCAGGTGTTTTACGGGGCTCGAAAGGGACTTAGGATAGTATACAACGAGTCTACTGATGAACAAGTGTGTGTTACCAAACATCAATTGGGTGTGAAGGATTATGTTATTACGAATTCTCGTTTTGACGTCAGGATTGCGGCGAGTACTGAGATTCCGAGTACATATGATAATGAGAGGGATCGTTTTCCAACCGTGAAGAACAGGCGACGGATATCATATGTGAGAAAGGGACTCAGTATAGATGTATCTGAGATTACAACGACCGGGGAACAGGAGGATAAGGATGAGGAGTCTCAAACGCAATATCAAATTGAATTTGAGATTCTGGATCCAAAGGAGATTGATGATAATCGCGCGTTTAATCACTTTCAAAAAGTCTTTGATCTTTTGAAATGTTTTTCTTGATATACTTTAAAATGAATAATTATTTTAGTTCAAAAGAATGGAAAAATTACAAAAAACAATTGTTAGCAAACGCACAGGCTAAAATAAATGCAAGAAGACCACAAATTATAAATTGGAGTGATGTAGCTAGACAAGAAAAGGTAAATGCAATTCCACGAGTAAACTGGGATTCCATTGTAAATTCTAATAGAAAACAGGCTGAATATATTAGAGAAATTAAAAAAATAGAAAGTATTTTACGTAATGCAACAAGTATAAATAATGCATTCAATAAACTTGGAATACAAAAACCTAACCTAGAAAAATTAAAAAAAAAACCTAACATACAACAACAATTAAAATATTATAGAGTTGCTGCTCACCCAAATAGAGCGCCAAAAAAATCAAACAAACTTAATATTAAAAAGAGAAATTTATTAAGTAAATGGTTAGGTATGTTTAATGAATCCAATAGATCTTCTGGTTCAACAAATAATAACAACTCTCCCAGACGGGCTTGAACCGCCGACATTCAGGTTAACAGCCTGACGCTCTACCAGCTGAGCTATAGGAGAAATTATAAAGAGACTCATTTCTTTAAATAGAAAAATTGACAATATTGTACTTCTTCGCCTTCATTGTTATGAGTAAGAAGATGCTCAATGTTGAGACGAGTGCAAGTTCTATTTGAATTCTCTTGTGTTCGATTTCAAACTTATTGGTTTTGTACGTTCCGATGAATCTTATAATTCTGTCAACGAGTAGAAAGATGAGAGCGCTCAAAATCACGTGATAGATTGTTTGTCCCATTCTTACTTTTCACCTGGATTAAAAATACAAGACTCTACTTCTGGCGTCATCTCATTCCTCTCATCCTTTCTAAACTTGGCGAATGTGTGCTTCTCATCACACAGACTCTTTATACCACCCTTGACCATGTAGTTATAAGGTCCATCGGTTGCATTGAGAATTTTTACACACCCTGGACCCAGATCATGCCAGACCTTTCGTGCACAAAGGTATACTACAAGATAGTTTATGTTGTATGCGAGTGCGTCTTGATTGGTTCCTGATTTTTGGATATAGTCATCGATTGATTCATATTTATCAATGCTTCTAAACTCCTCATTCCACTTGACTACAAATGGATTTGCTGGAACCGCCGCTATGAACCAAGATTCGATAGTTACATCTTCTGAAAGTTCTTTTATTGAGAATACAATTGAGTCGGCATCCTCTTTATTTATCCAGTCGAATGAATTGAAGCACACGATGGATGCATCCAACCACACACCTCCAAATTTCGAGATGAGGGACAGACGAACCAAGTCTGACATTCTTTGGGGACTATCATTGAATTTCCAGTTTATGATGGCGGACGCCTCCTCCTCCCCAACATAGTCTTTGAGTGTACTTGTTGTTACTACATTTATAGTGCACGTGGGATTGTACTTTCTCCAAGAGTCTATACATTTTTGAATAAACTCTGGAATCTCATCCTTGTCCCAAAAAGTCCAGAGTATATTTGGAATTCTTTCAAACTTTGATTTGCTTCTTCTTGAAAAGAGAAGAAGAAGAATCGCCACGAGAAGAATCGCCACCACAAGAAGAACCTTCTTCATTTATATATAAAAACAAAAATATATGAATGAATAAGAATGAGTACATTCGAGAAGATGTGTGAAACTCTTATTTACAGGAATTTTCCTCATGTTGTTACTGTAAAAAATACAAAGGGTGACACTGAGGAACTGATTGAGAATGATTCGGTTGGTGGTGATGGTGATGTGATTTGTGGAATGCGTGAGCTTCATAGTGCGGGAATAACAGTGTGTGATATTCGTGTAGGCCGAGGGCCGGAGGGACAGGTGAAGATTACGGACATTAAGTGTTTTGGGTACCAAGATGAACCGCCTCTGAATACTCGGTACAATCTTCCAGAATCTTCATATGTAAAGTTTAAGAGTGACATTTGGTGTCTTGGTTGTTTTCTGATTGGGAAGAATATTCCAAAGAGGTTTACAAAGTCACAGGAACTTTTGGATGGGTTTCTCAAGGATGCACCTGATTACATCAAAGTGATGTTGAAGATTGATCCGTCTCAGAGGGAGCTTCCGTTCAAAAAGAGTGACGACGGACAGGGGTGTGTGATTTGTTAGTATATTGGAAAAGTACGTGCTTTCTTATGTATACGGTTAGACTCAATAAGTGTAGACTTTAATGCTTTATTTAAATTTTCCATTGTATATATTTCTCTTAAAATACGCATAATTCCTACTGGTGTGATGCTACCATTCTTTCTGGTTAAGTTTGTAAATAATTTTTGTTTATTAACTAAAATTTTTTTATTATTATTTGTTTTTGCAGCGTTTATTGCATTATTTAAAATTCTTTGTATACGATTACGATGAAGAAGAATTTCTTCTTCATATACAGTCCTCGGCATTTATTATTCATAAATATTTAATTTCTTGATAAAAAATCTTTTAATTTTTTTGTTTGCTGTCTACTTCTAAATTTTCTTTGCATTAGTGTCGCTGCGTTTCTTCTTATATTTTTATTGGTTCGACTTTTTTTTCTTTCTGTTTCTCTTTTGTTGATCTCATTAACAAGATTTTTTCTTTTTATATTGTTGCTATGTCCAAGAAAAAATTTAATCGGTGTAATAGTTTGAATATATTGTCTTCTTTGATTATTAGTTAAACTAAAAAAATTTTGAGATTGAATTTCTTCTAACAAAGTTCTCAGTGTGGTTTGCCAATTTTTATTATATTCTTGAAGTCTTCCTATCATTCTATTTTTTGTTTCTCTAGGTCTATTACTTTTAAGGATACTTAAAACAGAATTTTTATATGTATTAGTATTCATTTATTATTCATAAATATTTAAAATTTCTTGTACAACTGGACTTCTTTTTACATCTGTCAGAGTGACTGCCTGAATGTTTTCAGACACATTCTTATTTGAAACGCGGTTTATGAGGTCTATGAGACCTGTATATTGTTTACCATCGGTTTGTTCAGGGTCTCCTGATATGATGAGTTTTGATCCGTACCCTATACGAGTAAGAAGCATGAGCATTTGAGATTCGGTGGAGTTTTGCATTTCATCGGCGATGATCCATGATTTATCGAATGTTAACCCTCTCATGAAAGCAAGGGGGCAGATTTCAATTGGGGTCTTTTTTGTATTTAGATATTGCATGCACGGTTGGATCCACGGTTTCATTTTGTCATCGAGATTTCCTGGGATGAAGCCGTGTTCCTCTTCACTTGAGACGGCTGGTCGTGTGAGTATAATTTTTTGATAGATACCATTTGCAACCATTTTTTGGCCAATTTTACACGCTTGCATTGTCTTTCCGGTTCCAGATTGTCCACTCACTATTACAATACTTGGTTTGATTGCTTCCAATAGAGCAATGTATCTCTGCATTAAAGAGTATGCTAATAAATTCTTTATATGATGGAATCGGTGCAGACTCAAGTGGTGTACGAGAGATTTCTTGAATAATACTATTACGCATGCAGATTGGGGGATCCAATTTTAAAAGCAATTAAGTGTGAATGATTTCATCTTCTTTTCTTTGGAGGACTGGGTTGGGGCGTCCTTTTCCTCTTAGAAGTTGCAGTTGATTTTATGTATTTGTTTACTAAATTTAAATATTGTCTAGTAAATGAGGTTGCATTACCATTATTTTTTCTACCTACAGCAGCTCTGAGTTGCTCTTCAAGATTCAGTTTAGCTGCTGGACCAGCTATTTTATTTATATAATTTGGAGATAGAAAATTTGTATTTGAATTTCTATATCCAACTCTAGTTTCTGCAATTTCTTGAGCATTTTTATTTAGCAAGTTGGAAACATTTTTAGTAATTTGAAATTTGGTTCCTTTAATAAAATTTATTAAATTTTTAGTACATTTTATTTTCAATCTTGAAAAGTTTATTCTTGAAAAGTTTTTAGGTTCTGTAAATAGTGTTGCTAGCATTTCTTTTATTGATTTATTTTTTCTTTGTAAATTTTTTAAATAATCATATAAAGCTAAATTTTTGTTTTCTTGATTTGGTTTTACATTTTTGTATTGATTATTTCTACAAGCTCTACATATAGGTAATAAGAATACACCTTCTTTCGTTCTAGCAAGAATATCTTTCAAATTAAAAATATCAAATGGAATTGTTGGTCTGTTTATTTTGTTAGTAGAGTTTATACGATAAAAACCAAATGACTCTTTATATAAATTTTTAGGTTTAGGTTTTATTGATATAAGATGATTATAAACTGTGGATCCTGGTCCGTATATAAGTAATGGATTGAATGATGCGGGACTCTTAAATATATTCGGTTTATTATTGTTATTTATATTTTTATTACGCATTAGTATTTTTCTCAGAATACTTGATTTTTCTGGATTTGTTAAAATTTTAGTAAATGTTTTATTTACACCTGGACATTTTGTACCATTGAGAGAACATCCCGGTTTTGTAAAAAAAATAACGTATTGATTATCTTTTAAAGTTATGAGATTCTCAAAACGTGTATCCATGTTACCGTGACCGTTTATTACAAATATTGGTAATCTTTTTTCTTTTAGATTTTTTCTAAGAGCTTGCATTTTGTTACTTAAAGAATAACAACTAAAATAAATTGGAGAAGAGGCACTCGTGGCGTAGTTGGTTAACGCATTGGTCTTATGTACCAGAGATCGCGGGTTCAACCCCCGCCGGGTGCAGACTCATCTGAGTCATTCTCCAACTTCAAAGAAGTTGTTCACCGGTTTGTCCGAGCTTGGTCTAAGGAGGGGGACTTAAGACAAAGAATGTGATTCTTTGGGTCATCCTCTGTGCGTTTGCACGCGTGGGTTCGAATCCCACAGCCGGTAAGATTTTTATTCTTCTTTAATAGTAAATGGTTCAGTTGACTGATAGCATTGCTAGAAATTTTATAAAACAGCAAAAGTGGAAAACTACCAAGTTGAGACTTCTTGGCAAGGGTGTAAATGGTGCGGTTTACAATGTTGGTAGCAGGGCTATGAAGGTGATGAAGGGGGTCAGTGGGAAGGAGTATCTTGCAATGAAGAGACTTCGTGGTGTAAAGTTTATACCAAAAGTTGTACTTGGTTCATATGTTGCAAATAAGAAACGAAAAGTGAGTGCATTTTTGATGAGTAAGTTACCGGACACGGCTATTACATTGAAAGAGTTTCATAGAATATATGGTACAAAAGCAGATCCAAATGAGCCTATTATTCTTGGTCACGTTATAACTCAGATGCACATACGGGGAATAAGTCATGGTGATCTTCATTCAGGAAACATAATGGTAACACATACTGGACCAAAGATAGATAGACTTTGGATAATAGATTTTGGAAGATCAATTCGGATACCTAAAGGGCACTCAGAGGCGAGTGTTTATAGAGTACTTAAAAAGATTACTGGGTACAATCGGGCATATGGTACTTTATATGGTAAAAGTAGTGAGCCAAGTAGACCAAACACCAAACTTCAACCACATGCAGTATTAAAGAAGGTGAAGAGTCGACGAAAGATAGTAAAGAAGGTTTTGAGTCTCAATCCAAGGAATGCGAATATTTATTACAAGTCTGCTGCGTTTACTGCTTAAAAAAATTGGCACCTAACTAACTAAATGTCTAAAGTGCACATCTTTGTTCGTCATTGCAATTATTCATCTGCGAGTGCGCACAAGAAGCGGCCGGAATGGTTCTCTCGCGAAAAGTTTTTTGGCATTCTTTTGAATGAGGTTCAGAAGAATGTAGATAGTTCTACACTAACTGTTATTTTTGATGGTGACCCAGAAGATCACTTTATCAAAAATTATCCAGACATTGTGAAGGTGGATGGTGGGACTGACTCCAAGTCTTTTACCAAGATGCTCGATTATGTTTTGAGTCGAGATGATGTCAAGGATGAAGATATTGTTTATTTCTGTGAGGATGATTATTTGCATGTGTCTGGTTTTATGGATATTCTGAGGGAGGGTTTCGAGACGAATGCTGATTATGTTACTTTGTATGATCATGGTGACAAGTATATGCCGGGATACTATGAGACGTTTGCCAAGGGATTTCAGATTCAGTTGGTTCCATCAAGGACTATACACTGGAGAACCACTCCATCAACAACCAATACATATGCAATGAAGATGGGTACTTTGAAGCGTGATAAGGATATTCATTACAAGTATTGCTTTCACCCAAAGGTTGGAGATATTACACAGGATCATCCAAAGTTTTGTGAGTTGTGGAACTCTGGTAAGAGTTTGATTTCTTGTATTCCTTCTTACTCTACTCATTGTGATTTTGCTGGAATTGCTCCGGTGATTAACTGGGGAAAATAAAGTTGTTAATTATTAATGAAGTGGGTTCTTTTTGCGGTGATTTTATTTTGTGTTCTCTTTTTGATTTCGAGAAGTGTAAAGTCGGGATTTGTTGAACCAAAGTTGTACATAATCATATCAACATGTAAAAATTATAGAGAAAAGACTATTCCACCTCTTTTGAAAAACTTGGAGGATGCTGGGGTTCCAAGTGACCGGATCGTTGTTATTTCTGGAGGGGAGGATACAGAGGATGATAGAAACGTAAAGTATCAATTTTGGGAGTTGACTGGTTTGATATGGTTGGCTTCACAACCGGATAAGGGGGACTATTATTTTATGATGCATGATACGTGTTCAGTTGAACCGCATTTCTGGGAATCTTTAAATAAAAAATTTACAGAGATGGGTGATGGTTCTGAAGCCATGAGGTTGATGGAGAATAATGGAAAATCTTCTATGAATATGGGTATTTACAAACACTCTTATTTGATTTCAAGAAAGGAGGAATTGGATTCTTTAAAGTCTTACCCTCAAGATGAAAAGGATTTGTTGAATTTAAAGGCGTTTGGATTGACTGTAGAAGGTAAATTTTTGACGGGTTTCCCTCTTATGTATGGTGGTGATGAAACCAAGATAATTTATGGTGATGATCAAAAATGTATAAATAAGATTCCTTCTTTGGGATTTACTAAAGTGCAGACGAATTGTGGAAGGGGTCCACTAAAGATGGCTCTCTCCTAAAGTTTTCAAAGTTTCCATTCCACCCATTCCAAGATCCAGTCCAAAGATGACGTGTGAATCTAGCATTTTCAATTGAGTAATCCTCTTTTTTCAAAGAGTTTACTGATCCACCTTCTTTAATAGTATCGGTTATTACACCTGGTCCTGTTGCATGAATTACATTTCCATCCATTCTTTCTGGTAGTTTATCTATTATTTGATCCCAGAAAGGGTGTCCCTTTGGACTTATCATGAGTGCATTTTCGTGAGTGCCGGGTGTTCTTGGACACTCTGCTATTGAAACTTTATCTTTTGGGATGTGTTCCCAAAAGTTTTCAAGACACTCGAAATCCATGTCTGCATAAATTCCTCCAAACTCTTTAAGTATAAAGTATCTTGCGGAATCAAATCTTTTTATATTTACATCATATTTTGAGTACACATTTTGATAAAAGTCTGGGTACTTTGTTTTCATAAACTCATCTAGATCTTCATCATGCCACATTTTGTACTCAAAGTCTGGGAACTTTTCTTGCCATGTCTTTTGGCACCGTTTCCATATTTTGTGCCATTTTGTCTTGTCTGCCATTGCACTTTGATGAATAATTTTTGGGACGCCTTCATTGTAGTTACTCTTCATTGGAACAAAGAAGCTCAAAAGAGCAAAGAGAAGAACAAGAAGAAGAAGACTGATATTTTTTTTCATTTACAAAGTTAATATAGATGATTATTTTAATATTTTTATTCATCTTGGTTTTTATTCTTATTTTCTTTAGAGGTAAAAGTTCTTTTGAGGAGCTTGATTGTAAATGGGTAAACACAGACGGTATAAAAAAACTTTGTGACGTAGATACAGAAGATTTGCAAAAGGTATTAAATTATTCTAGTGATGATATAGTTTATATTCTATGAATAATCAGATTGGACCATTCATTGATAATATAGATAAAATTAATTATAAATTTGTACTTGTTTCTGGGTTAAACGATGAAACCATTCCTGATCATTATTTTAAAAGTGAAGAATCTTTTTTGAAATTTATCAATAATGAAAAACTTGTTCATTGGTACTCTCAAAATTGTACAAAGAATGAAGAAAAAATATCTCCTATACCGATAGGTTTAGATTATCACACACTTGCAAATAGTCTAAATATGTTTTGGGGTCCAAATGCTTCACATTATGAACAAGAGAAGGAGTTGAATGAAATTAGATTGAGAGCACTTCCGTTTTGGGAAAGAAAACTCATGTGTTATGCTGATTTCCATTTGAGAAAACATGGGAATGTTCATGGAAATGGTGATGATCGGGATAATGCACAAAATAGTGTACCAAAAGAATTGGTAAATTACATTCCTGAAAGAATAAAGAGAAGAGAAAATTGGTCAAATCAAATTGAATATGCTTTTGTGATTTCACCTCATGGTAATGGTCTCGATTGTCATAGAACATGGGAAGCACTTGTTTTGGGATGTATACCAATTGTTAGAAAGTCTTCTATAGATCCTTTATATGATAATTTACCAGTGTTGATTGTTAATGAGTGGTCAGATGTTACTCTTGAATTACTACAGAATACTGTAAATTCTTTCAAAACTGTGAATTTTACATATGAACCATTATTGATGAGTTATTGGAAAAATAAAATCAAACAATATTAATAAATGAAAGTGGTATTGGTAGCCATTATCATTATTTTTATTTTTTTCTTTTTCTTTGTTTCAAAATCAACTTATACAGCACATAAATTATCTTCTGTTGTCGTTATTGGGTGTGCAAGAGATGTTGGAAAATATTTACCAAATGCAAAGAAGAAGATTGATATGATTTGTTCTTTATTTCAAAAGAGTAAAGTAATTATATATGAGAATGATAGTATTGATGATACTTTGGAACAATTGAAAAAGTGGGAAAATGCAGAGATTATTTATGAAAAAAATGTGGAAGGTCCAAGAACAGTGAGACTTTCTCATGGTAGAAATTTATTAATGAAGAAAGCGAAAGATTACAATTATGATTACATTGTTGTTATTGATATGGATGAAAGAATATCTGACTTGACTGCTGATGGGTTTCTTTCAAGTTTCAATGATGAAAAATTTCCAGATTGGGCTTGTATAGGAGCAAATCAAAATTCTGTTTATTATGATATATGGGCACTTAGAACATATGATGACTGGTTACCTTTTGATTTTCATGAATGTAGAAGAGAAGATAAGGGGGAGGAGTTTTGTTTTCATTCCAGACTTAAAAGTATAGACAAAACTGAAAATCCTATAAAAGTAAAATCATGTTTTGGTGGACTTGCAATTTACAAGCGTAAATATATAAATAATTGTGAGTATATTGGTTTGACAAGTGACAACTTTGAAGTATGTGAGCATGTATCTTTCAATGAAGGTATTAAAGATGGAAATATTTATATAAATCCTTCAATGATTAATTCATAGTTTAAAAAATTACTTCTTTGAAAAGAAAACAACAATGGATGGAGAGATGCTTATTCTTGTGAGTACTTCACATACTCCTTACAGGGATGAGGTTGATGGGAAGGTATATCATAGTTACGCTGCACAGGCAAATTGCACCACTTTTGATGATGACATCCGTAACAATGATATGCCTACTCTTCTTGTAACAAAGAAGAATGGAGAATATTCATTTGGTGGAAAATGTGTTAGGAAGCAGATGAATGAGAGGAAGAAGGGTGTAACACCAACTGTTCATTATGAGATTGATGAGAATGATTTTATCAAGAAGGTGAAGACTTTGAGTGTTGAGGAGAGGGAGGAGTTGAAGGAGAGGACGACTGCTTATAACAAGCTTGCTTTTTTGATGGAGCATGGTTTGGAGGTGAGTAAGGGTGACGTTCGTGAAGGAATTTTTCGAGTGACGTGTACAGGTTCTTCAACAAATAAAATAGAAATCAAAACTGCAACAATGTCTAAGAAGTCTATGATTGCTCTGATTGAGGCGTGGGAGGATTGCAAGGATCAGTATGATACTATGAAGGCGTTTATTGATGCTTATTACAATGAGCACAAGAAGAAGCCTTCTTCCAAGAAAAAGAAGGAGGAGACTGATGGAGAGGAGAGTGAGACTGGATCAAATAATCCTGATGTTGAGTCAAAGACTCATACTCCTCGCATCAAGGTGACTATCAAGGCACCAAAGGAGAAAAAGATTCGAAGGGAGAAGATTGTTATGGAGATTGGGGACGATGAGAAGAGCAAGAAGACGAATGGGAAGCAGTCCAAGTACATGGACTTTTTGAAGCAGTGGCGGGTAGATAATCCGACGATCAAGGGCAAGGAGGCGATTAAGCAAGGAGCGGCGGCGTGGCGGGAGTTTAAGACGACAATCGACGTTTAGTTAAATAAACAGATGATTCAAGGGAACTATAATGGATCGGGTTTCAGTTATTAAAAATTTGGCAGATGAGATTTACGATCTTCTTGGTCCTGGATGTTTAGAGTCTCATTATCATGACGCATTCAAG
>Ga0208500_1000159_pt1 | contig 19139 bp, 21 predicted proteins | sample CryBogCBE17Sep08_FD_184568 | JGI IMG/M metagenome (GOLD analysis project Ga0208500, IMG submission 184568) | Freshwater microbial communities from Crystal Bog, Wisconsin, USA - CBE17Sep08 (SPAdes) | ecosystem: Environmental > Aquatic > Freshwater > Lake | place: Crystal Bog, Wisconsin, USA...
GGTTTACCCTATGCCAAGTTGTCTCATTTTTACAACAATTGGATTGTCAATAGGGGTTTACCCTGTGTGTTGTTTTTTGGCACGGCCATAAAAAATAGGTAAAAAAAATCCCGCTCAATAGCGGGATTAGATTTTTGGGGTTTATTTTATTCTAGAACATCCCCAATATAATGAATAGAACATCCTAGAAAATTGGGAGCGTCTTCCCGCTCTTCAAAATTCTCAATTGCCTCTTTTGCTGAAAATTCAGAATAGAAAACCCCTACACTTTCAGCAAAAGTACTTTCCCGCTGATTACCCTCATCGCTAGAATATAGAGCGATAACTTTATAATTCTTTTGCATTTTAAAACCCTCCATTAAATAGTATCAATTACAAAACCAGTATTATCCTTTTTTGCTTTACCCTTAGCATATAACGCAACAATATGCGCTTTAGGATCTAGGTGTCTAATATCTGAATTATCCCCGTTGACTACTGGCAAACCCAAAAACTCATTAGGAATATGGTTTACAGTACGAAAAACCGTTGCAATTCTCATACCCTTATTAATTGCTTTTTTGGCATATGGTTTAAAACTAACGACACCACTATATGAGAATGTAAGATCATAATTTTTTGGTAGATCGTTACGGTTTGCGATTTTTGTATAGTCATAAAATTGTACATTGGGGAATAGATCAAAAATTGTAGTTTGCTTATTGTCATAAGTAAACAATACATTTTCCCATTTAATATCACTTGTACCGTTTAAGCGGATCAATAAAGTTAAACCCGCTTTATTAGCTTGCTTAATTCCCTTTTTAATATCCAAAACTAAATTAAGCATAAAGTTTTGACGATCATTAAAAAAGTATTGGGTTTTTGCAATTCTTGCATTTTGAATGCTAGTGAATGCGCCTCTTCCAGCACTATATAAACAAGCTTTATCGCATTGGGCAATTTTTGCCATTGGGCAAACTTGAAAACCCGATATATCAGATGGAGCAAGATAGAGAATGCCAGTTAAAAAACCCAATTGCTCACCTTTAACGGTTTTAGCATTGGTATCAAACCCTAATAGTGGTTTGCGTATTGTCGGTTTATTAGTCATGTGTATAGCTCCCTTATAAGTACATTAATAAATTTACTACTAGCACAATTTTAAAACACTTATACAGTAAAAAACAAAAATAAAAACCCTAATAGGGTAAACCCTAACCAGGCTGCACTATGTTGGTGCATGGTATTTTGTCAATAGGTGTTTACCCTAATGTTGTAAACACGCAACAAAAACAAGGCCCGAATGTTGCATTGCAATATTGTCGCATTGCAACATAATTAGCTCACCTTGTTAGCGCTCACTCACATACGCATATTGTTGCGTTGCATCAAGTTAGCGCACACTAACATCCTGGCAATGCACCAACTTAGTGCGCTCCGGTTAGTTAGTACTCACTCACATTGGCAATGCACCATATTGGTGCATCATGTTGCGTTGCAATATGTTGCAATGCAGCAAGTTAGTGGACGCTAATTTAACATCATGTTGCGTTGCAATATGTAAGTGAGCGCTCACTTGCAGCCTGGTTAGTGAGCGCTTACATACTTGTCATGTTAGCGTGTTGTTTCCTTGCAACAGTCTGGGCGGGTGTTGTTTTGACACCACACCGACCTTTCTGACTCCCTGCCCCCCGGCCGCGGGAGGCTCCAACCAAAAGCAAGCTTTTTGCAATTTCTATATTTTTTTTGCAAAACACTTAAGAGTTGTATAGAACTAGGCTCATCGCAACATGAAGTTCTATACACTCCCTGTCTTCTGTGGATTTTGGGGTGTTTGTAAGTTACTGATTTAATTAATAATTTTTTTGCGTCTATACATACTATGGATAGTTCTATACATACCCTGTCACGCTGTAAGTGCTTGATTTGCAAAGAGAAAAGAGCGTTTTTTGGGTTTTGGAGACAGGGTATCCATAGTAATTTGTTATTTTTTATTTTTTATTTTAAAAAAATAAAATAAATTTATTACACCTAATAGCGAAAATACTGTGGATACTGTGGATACCCTGTCTTTTGAATTGGAATTCTCAATGGAATCAATGGTTTAGCCGAGCCACAGTATGTATAGAACTGCAACATAAAAGACAGGGAATGTATAGAATTACGATGAACGCAACAATTAGGGCGTAAGTTGTATAGAGTTTGCATAAGTAGATGTATGAAACGATTAAACCCACTTACCAAACAACCATACCGCATGGGCGATATTCTTAACGGAATGGTTTTCTACAACTATCGCACTGACGTGCTTGCGAGCGGTTTCCGTGGCGAACGCTGGCTCAGTCCAGCCGCTTTTGAAAAAGCAATCGAGCGAGACTTGGCAGCGAAGCGCAAAAAACGGCGGCAAGCTGGCAAGCAGATTCGTGTGTTTAAATCTGCGCCTGCCCATGTCTAAACTGTACGTCTACCAGATCAAGGGTGTGTTAGAAAAGCCCAACAAGGAAATCGGTGGGATGAGAGTATTAGTTTGCTCTAAAGACTTTTTTGATACTGTGGATGTTCCATCTGCAATATTCGATAAGGAAACCATTCAGTATTTAAAATACCGCTTGGCAGTAAATGATTATGTTGATATTGGTAAACTACCCATTCCTATCCTAAATAAGATTCGTGCTCCCATGAATCAATGGTTAGATAATTGGGTATTAACTTCATGGCAATAGCAGCAGATACTCCAGTTCCGATTTTGGGTGGTTGGAAATTAGCGCATCAATTAACCCAGGATGATTATGTATATTCTTGGAATGGATATCCCGTACCGATTAAATTGGTACAGCATTATACCCCCAAGGAAATGTTTGATATTCAGTTAAAGGACGGGATTTATTTGGAAGTAGATAAGCATACTACTTTCCCAGCATTTACCAATATCAACCGCCAAAGAGAATCTAGGCATAAGGGCAAATACAAACGCAAGTATATGCAAAGGTATTACAGCCCAGAACAATTGCTAGAAAAAGGATTGCAAGATAAACGAGGCTGGAATATGTTCTCGATTGAAAATGCCAAGCCACTGCACTACCCGTTTGAAGACCATCCGGTTCCACCGTTCATTGTGGGATTGTGGGCGGCCAAGCAAGGCTCCAAGGAAAAGTTTACTTTCCATGAAGACTGGGTTGACTATGTGCAAAAGAAAATCCGCTCGTACGGCTGGCATGTCGATCGTAAGAAAACCACCTTGATTTTTAAGCAATCGATCAATGTGACCTTTTTGACCCGATATGCAACCGTACCCCGTACATTGCCAATCGAGTATACCTTTGGATCCATTGATCAGCGCATTGAGTTCTTACGGGGAATTGTTGCGATGAAACCGGGATGTTATAATCCACAGTTAGATCGCTTCTTAATCTTTTCTCGTAGCTTGCGTTTTCTGATTACCTTGCAGTCGGTATGCGAGTCCCTTGGAATGAAGACGCAGGTGTTTGATAATAAAACCTCGCTGACACATCAGCTCACCTTTAAGACAGACATTCAGTTACACCTTCATCAAAAACCAGCGATGCACAAAGGTAATCGTCGTCGCATGATAACGAAAGTAGATAAAACCAATCCCAAGCCCGTCGTGCATATCGAAACAGATGTGCCGTTTGTAGTCGGTCAAGGATTCTTACCCATATGGCACTAAACAAAATCCAAGAAAAGATCTTAGCATCTTTTGCAGCAAAGAACGCACACTGGCCCAAAGACCAACTGGCACTTGCCCTATGGCGGGTACGCTGGGAATTGCAAGCCCTACCCCACCAGCGTGAGCCAGAGGATGGCGAGTATGACACCATGCTTATGTTGGCTGGTCGTGGTGCTGGTAAGACTTACACAGCGTCTAACTGGATCGGACAACGAGCCGCGTTATACAACGGCACTCGTTGGTTGGTCACAGCGCCAACCTCCAACGATATTCGTGCAACTTGTTTTGAGGGTGACTCTGGTTTACTAAACATCATCCCCAACGAGCTGGTTGAAACTTACAACAAATCGCTGTTTGAGATTACGCTTAAAAACGGCTCGATCATCCAAGGCATCCCAGCATCTGAACCCGAGCGTTATCGTGGTAAGCAGTTCCATGGTGGCTGGTATGACGAGCTTGCTGCGTTTGACTACCTCGATGATGCATGGGACCAAGCGCAGTTCACCATGCGTTTGCGTGACCCAAGGATACCTAGAGTGCAGCAGATTGTTACTACAACCCCCAAGCCACGAGAGTTGATTGTTGACCTTAACGAAGGCAAGATAGGTGGTGATGTGTATGTGGTTAATGCCAGCTCGTATGAAAACAGACAGAACTTATCCTCATCGTTTTTCAAAGCGTTAGAAACTTACGAAGGCACCGACCTTGGTAAGCAAGAGATTTACGGTGCCATCCTTGACCCAGAAGATGCCGGTATCATTAAGCGTCGTTGGTTCAAGCTATGGCCAGCCAAGAAGCCCTCACCAACGCTCGAGTATGTGATTGCCTCATATGACCCAGCGACCTCTGAGAAGACCGCTAATGACCCCACAGCATGCGGTGTGTTTGGTATCTTTGAGTCGACTGACATTGGTACTGCCATCATCTTGCTCGACGCTTGGGATGCGCACCTTGGATATCCAGAATTGCGTCGCAAGGTGATTGATGATTTTAAAGAAGTGGTGTACGGTGCGGACAACGATTTTGCCAAAGGACGAAAAGCAGATCTGATTCTCATGGAAGATAAGTCCGCTGGTATTTCACTCATCCAAGAATTGCAAGGTTCGGGCGTTCCTGTGCGAGGATACAACCCAGGGCGTGCTGACAAAGTGCAGCGTCTAAACATCGTGGCTCCGCTCATTGCCAAAGGTAAGGTGTACATCCCCGAAGATCCCGACAAACCGGGTGAAGTAGCACCATGGGCAAAACGGTTCATACGGCAAGTGTGTTCGTTCCCAGAGAGTGGTGGTCATGATGACTATGTGGACGTACTATCACAAGCCTTGCGTGTGTTGCGTGACTCCGGTTGGATCCAGCTTGATTTTCTACCGTCCAGAGATGTTGACTACGCTGATGATGTTGCTAGAAAGAAATTCTACAACCCCTATGCAGTTTAGGGCGAGCACCCCCGTATTTTTGCATAAGTAGTTATAGATATGACGATATCCCCCATTAAATCCCCGCAAGAGATGATCCTTCAAGAAGCTGGCATACCAGCGCTGAAGTCGGGTAAGTCCGTCTCCAAAGCAAAGATGCAAGCTGAGTTAGCAACTAATGCTCAGAACAAAAAGCCAGTACCTAATACCAACCCATCCAAAAAGGAAATGTTGGATTGGGTAAAAGAGGCGGGAGAAGATTGGGCGTTGCCTCTGATTCAAAAGAACCAATGGGGCGATGTTAAGCGTCAGTATGTTGTTCAGCAACTTAAAGCGTTTGGTAGCCCAGCGCAAAAAGAGTATGTTGCTTGGCAAGCAGATCGTGATCAACGACGCATGTTGGGCACAGATGAAAGCGATAAGATCATCCCAGTATATCGTCCCGATCCTAAAAATCGTTTTGGTGGCAAGAACGGGTTAGAAACCCAGCCAACCTATTTGGATCCCACAATGATCCAAAATCAAATCTCTGCGATGAGAGCTGGTGAAAAGTATGGTGTACCACAACTAACACCACAACAGCTTAAAACATTCTACTCGTTAGAAGGTCGTAGCGACATGGGATTTAATGATGTGGATTTTAATGATCCCAAAGCGTTAAGCATCGCTGAGAAATTAAAAGCTGAAGGATTTCATCCCGATCAAGCGTATTATGCCGCGGCGTTGTATAATAAAAGCAACCAAGCAAATCGTTTAGGTGCTCCATTGCCACAAGCATGGAACGGATTTGGTACCAGTGAGTATGGCAAAACAGGAATGGATTATAACAACGCATATAATGCGTTTGGTAAAGTAGTTGACCATCCTAAAAATCAAGAATTTAATTCGTTGATTGATACGACTCACGCAAACCCAATCATACCAAATGCGCCTAAACAACAGAATCAAAACCAAATGCCTCAAGTAGACATGTTGGGAAATGCGACTGGATTACCAGCACAAGATACTGGATCATCTTTATTTAAAAAAGGTGGCTCAGTAAAACCAAAACAATTTCGTGACATGAGCAAGTTGCTCATTCAAAAACATTTGGAAAAATAATTAATGGCACGCTCACCAAAACTTCCCATCCAAGCTGGAGCCAACCTAGCATCACTCGATCATGACGAGGATATTGAACAAGGTATGGCTAACGAGGACGAGATTGACTCGTATGAAGAAGCTGTTGGCTTGGAAGATGATGATAACCTTGAGAGTGATGTTATTGAACTCGATGATGGTTCTGTTATTGTTAATTACAAACCAACACAAGGTCCTCTCAAAGACCCAGAATTTTATGCTAACTTAGCAGAAGAGTTTGAAGAAGATATCCTAGAAGATCTAGCGTTTGAGTTTTTAGATCTGATTGAAGTTGATCGTGAAGCTCGTAAAGAGCGTGACAAGCAATACGAAGACGGCCTGCGCCGTACTGGTTTAGGTAAGGACGCACCTGGAGGCGCAACCTTTGATGGAGCTTCTAAAGTCGTTCACCCTGTTATGGCAGAGTCATGTGTTGACTTTGCTGCGTCAGCCGCTCGTGAATTATTGCCACCAGAAGGTATTGTAAAAGCCAATATCCGTGGCGAAGATAACGACAAGCGTTCTGAAGTGGCTGATCGTAAAACCAACTTCATGAACTGGCAGTTAACTGAGCAGATTCAAGAGTACCGTGATGAAATGGAGCAGATGCTCACTCAGTTGCCATTGGGTGGTTCACAGTATTTGAAGTGGCGTTACGACTACGAACAAAAACGTCCGATGACAGAGTGGGTTCCGATTGACAACATTTTGTTGCCATACGCTACAACCAACTTCTACACGTCTGCTCGTGTTACTGAAGTTCAAGATATTACTGAAGATATTTTCCGTCAGCGTGTAGAACAAGGTATCTACCGTGACTTGGATACAGCATACATCGCTGAAATTGATTTGGATGAAGAAACAAGATCCAAACAAGCCAACGATAAAATCGAAGGCATTGAAAGACCATCTAAAAACGTGGACGGGGTACGCCGCGTTTATGAAATTACCTGCTTTTTACGCCTTGATGATGATCCAGAAACCGAAGGTAAACGTGCTCCATACATTTTAACGATCGATGACTCTACTTCTAGAGTCCTTGCGCTTTACAGAAACTGGGCATACGGCGATGAAAAACTCACAAAATTGGATTGGTATGTTGAATTCAAATTCATACCTTGGCGTGGCGCTTATGCTATTGGTCTCCCCCATCTTATTGGTGGGCTCTCTGCTGCTCTTACTGGTTCTTTACGGGCTTTGCTTGACGCTGCTCATATCAACAACAGCCAGACAATGCTTAAGCTCAAGGGTGGACGCATTGGTGGCCAAAGTGACAGAATTGAACCCACTCAAGTAATTGAAATTGAGGGCGCTCCTGGCGTCGATGATGTACGCAAGTTGGCAATGCCTTTGCCATTTAACCAGCCATCTTCTGTTTTGATGTCCTTGCTCGGTTGGTTAACCGATGCTGCTAAGGGTGTTGTAACTACTTCTGAAGAAAAAATTGGTGATGTTAATGCAAACGCACCAGTTGGTACAACCCAAGCATTAATTGAGCAAGGCGCTAAGGTATTTTCTAGCATTCATGCACGCTTACACCGCTCACAAGCCAAATCATTGGCAATTCTTTCCCGTATCAACCACTGGTACTTGGAAGAAATGGACAATGAGTCTGGCGAAGAGATTGAAATTCGTGACTTTGCCAACAATAATGACATCCGTCCCGTTTCAGATCCGCATATTTTCTCTGAAACACAGCGTTTGGCTCAAGCACAAGCGATTTTACAGCTGGCAAACAGCGCACCACAGCTTTATGACTTGCGTCAAGCCCATTTGCGTGTGTTAAAACAGCTCAAAATCCCGAATGTTCAAGAAATTTTGCCTAATCCAGATGGTATTAAGGAATCTAACCCAGCGTTAGAGAACGTTTCGATGGTTATGGGTCGTATGGCAGCCGCTTTCCCCGACCAAGACCACTTGGCACACATCAAAGTGCACTTAATGTTCGCTTTGGATCCAAATTATGGTGGCAGTCCAATCATTGGTGCGCAATTTGCTCCACATTTACTCGAGCATATCAAGCAACACATGACATTGCACTACTTGCAGTCCATGCGTAACCATGTTGCAGAGGTTGCTGGTGGTGAAGACATCCTTAAACTTAATGAAGAGCGTCCATTGGATCAAGCCAGTGAGCAAGTGCTTGGATTGGCAGCACAATTGGTGGCTCAAGACAGTGCAAGAGACTTCCAGTCGTTCATGCCAGTCATTCAGAAGTTAGCACAACAAGTTCAGCAGATGCAACAGCAACAAATTGAGAAACAAGCGTTGGCTGACCCAACTGCACAAGTACTCATGAAGACTCAGATGGCTGAGACTCAGCGTAAAGCGCAAGAAGCTCAAATGCAGATGCAGTTTGACAACCAAAAACAAGCGCAAGAGTATCAGATCAAGATTGCTGAATTGCAACAGCGTGTTCAAGAGTTGCAAACCAAGTACACAACACAGAGCAACATTGATAGCCAGCGTAATGCAACCGATATTGCCATGGCAAACATCAACAACGCTGCTAAAGAGCGTGTTGCAATGATTACAGCCCAAGCGCAGATGAGCCAGCAACAAGTAGCCCTTGATGCTGAGCAAAATCAATCCGCTATGGAAGCAATCAACGCAGCTAATACTGATATTCGCCAACATGGTTTGGCAGTTCAACAGCAAGCGTTTGATCAGCAAGCTCAAATGGTTCAGCAACAAATCGAAGCACAGCAAGCCCAGCAACAACATCAGCAACAGTTACAACAAGCAGCTGAACAGCACGCCCAAGGCTTGCAACAAGCTGACCAACAGCATCAACAACAGATGGCTCAGATGCAACAGCAACAAGAGCTACAACAACAACCACAACAACCCTCTGAGGAACAATAATGGCAAAAGATCAATTAGGTTTTCGTCACACCTATAAGCAAACTGGTACTGTAAGTGCCAGCGCTGGTGGTGACACATCCGTAACAGACATCGATCCAGGTGCAGCGGGTTCTCATCGTGATAACAATTGGAAGATTGGCGCTAAGCAAGCTAAGATGGCTAAGTCTTCTAAAGTTGGTCCAGATAAGAACCTCAACGAAATCGGTGGCGGTAACTTTTATTAATGTTTGGGGCGGAATTTTTCGCCTTTATGCATAAGTAGTAATATGAGGGACTTAATTTCAGAATTTATAAGCCGCTTGAAAGAAGCGGATAGAGATACAACCGAAGTCCTAGCTTCCGGTTCCAATATCCACAACTTTGATTCCTATCAAAGAGTGTTGGGTACTCGAGATGGTTTAAAGCAAGCCATGTCGATCCTAGAAGCCCTCTTAACCGAGGACGATGAACAAGAGTAAGCCGTAAAGGCTTTTAAGGAGTATTGCCGTATGGCAATTGATTTTAATATGAAGGACGAACCAGACCTTCGTTCGGAAGAAGAGTGTTTTCCGAATGTAGATCCAGGCGTCGAAGTGGCTGGAGATCGAGTATTGGTGCAGTTACGCCGAGAAAAGACGACTAGCAAAGGTGGAATCATCTTAGTTGATGAAACCAAACAAACCCTACGTTTCAATGAGACTGTAGCCAAAGTAATCCAACTCGGACCTTTAGCATATAAGTCGCCAGATAACCTAGAGGCTTGGATTGAAGGCCCATGGTGCAAAGAAGGCGATTTGGTAAGGACGATTAAATACGGTGGTGATCGTTTTGTTGTAAATCCAGATGATGAAGGCGCTCCAGTAGTGTTTATCACCATCCAAGCACGTGAAATCATTTCTCGCATCAAGTCGTTTGAAGCTGCGCAGAAAATGAAGGCGTTTGTAGATTAACTTTTGAAAGAAAAGTATGGCAGAAAATGAAAAAGATGTTCCTGTGAAGGAACTTGAAGACGGCTCTGTCTTAGCCAATGTGGAACTCCCAGAAAACCTTGAAGTTGAGGAAGAACAGGAAAAACCTAAGAAAAAAGATAAAAAAGAAGACGATCACGAAGACGAAGATGATGCTGATCACGAAGATGGCGATGAAGAAGCCGCCGCTGAAGGTGAAACAGATGAAGAGCGTGAATCTATTCGTGAAGCTCGCAGAGAAGAGCGCAGACTGAAGAAAGAATTAAAGCGTCAGCGTGAAATCTCAGCAAAAAACAAAATTCAAGCACTTGAAAAGCGTAATGAGGATTTAGCCAGACGCTTAGCAGCCGTTGAAAACACAGCAGTTTCTTATCAGTTTGCTCAAATTGATAAATCCATTGAGGATGAAGCTACTAAGGTTGAATACGCCAAGATGAAGCTGGTACAAGCAGCCCAACAAGGGGATGCCGCTTCTCAAGTGGAATATTTAGAGCAGTTGACAGAAGCTAAACAGCGTTTGCAACAAGCTCAGCAGTACAAGAAACAACAACTCGAGCAAGCTAAGGCACCAAAACAAAATGTGCCTAACACAATCAACACTGAGGTTCAAGCCAATGCAACAAAATGGCTTAAAAAGAACTCTTGGTATGATCCGCAAGCTCGTGATACAGATAGTAGAATTGCCAAAGTAATTGACCAAGAGCTCGTCGCAGATGGCTGGGATCCAGCAGATCGTGAATACTGGGACGAATTAGACAGTCGTTTGGCATCCCGCTTACCGCACCGCTATGCAAGTAAAGGTGGTTCAAATAAGCGTGCAAACCCAACTCCATCGAGTCGGGTTGCAAACACAAGCAGTGTCAAGCCAGGTACCATCACATTGAGTCGTGATCGTGTGCAGGCAATTAAAGACGCTGGTGCGTGGGATGATGTTGAACGTCGAAACAAAATGATCCGTGCTTATGCACAGTATGATCGTGAAAACAATAAAGGTTAATGAAAATGGCAAACACAAGAATTAAAAGGGATTTAGATGATCGCATCGCCGATCGAGTCCAAGAAGTATTAGAGCGCTCTACAACAGAGGCTCCAGATGAAATTGCACGTCGTGAACGCCTTGAAGCGTTTAGAGACAAGTGGGCAAATAGTGCGTTGCCCGACCTTCCCCATGGCATTATTCCGGGGATGCACTTGTGTTGGTTGTCAACAACCAATACTTACGACAGTATCGACAAACGTATGGCGTTGGGTTATGAGCCAGTTAAAGCCTCAGAATTAGGTAAGGGCTTTGAAGGACTAGGCAAGATGAGCTCGGGCAAGTTTGAAGGCTGTGTTAGTTGTAACGAAATGGTTCTCTTCAAGTTACCAGAAGATATCTACCAAGAAGTAATGCATATGCTCCACCTCGAGGAACCTCTCGAGCACCAACGCAACATCACTGCACAAGTGCGGGGTGCTGCTGAGGGAAGTAAAGGTGGACGATCAGTACTCGAAGGTGGACTTTTGGAAATGGAAAAAGAGGCCGCAAAAGCGAATAATAAAAACATTCGTTTCTCTTAACATTCTTCAAAAACAAAGGAAATTGACAATATGTCAGCAACATTTCAACCCTTTGGTCTGAAGCCAGCTTACCACCCAAGTGGTTTAGATCGTTCTGTACCTTTCATTGGTACTAACAACTATAACCTCACCAGCACAACTGGTGGTGCGTACTCAGCTCCTTACTCCTTAACTGGAAGCCAAGTAGCGTTTTATCAGTACACACCTGTGGCAATCACTTCAACAGGCCAATTAACAATCGCAGCACAAGCCGCTGGTAGCGGTAAAGTATACGGTTCTTTCGACGGTGTAGAATATACAACTGCTGAAGGTCGTCGTACACTCGGTAAATCTATTACTGCAACTTCTTTAGCTGCTGCTACTCAGATCGTTTTCTGGATTTTCCAAGACCCAGCTCTTGTATACGAAATCCAAATCAACGGTTCTGCAAACGTAAACGCTATTGGTTCAGAGTACAACTTTGACACAACTGCTAACTCTACTGTAACTGATGGTTATATCATCGGTACTGGTGGTGCTGGCTTCTCGACTACAGCTCTCTTGGCAACTCCTGTTGCTTCTGGTGCTCAAGGTCAAGTGCGTGTTGTAGGTCTTGGCCGCGAAGCTGCTTACCCAGCCGGTAACACCAATCAATGGGGTGATTCTTACACCATTGTTCAGGTTGTTATCTCCAATAACCAGTTTGCTGCCGCATCTGTCGCAGTTTAATACGAAAGGAATAAGCAATGGCAACCCCAATGCGTAGTACAGACTTTCGTGCGGTAGTCGAACCGATTATCAACGAAGTCTTTGACGGTGTTTACGAACAGCGTGATGACGAGTGGAAAGGCTTTGTAGAGCAGATCCAAGGTATCCCACGTAACTACCATGAAGAAGTAATGCTCTTCGGTATGAACGCAGCTCCTGCGATGCCTGACGGCACTCCAGTTAGCTACGATCAAGGTGGTACACTGTATATCACCCGTTTCATCTACCAAATTTATGGCTTGGCATACGCCTTGACTAAAGTTTTGATGGAAGACGGCGATCACATCCGTATCGGCTCAACATTTGCTAAGCACCTCGCTCAGTCAATGATTGAAACCAAAGAAACCCTCTGCGCCAACTTGTTGAACTTTGCGTTCACATCTGGCTATGTTGGTGGCGATGGCGTTACATTGATCAATACAGCTCACCCAATCGCTAACGGCGGTTCTTACTCTAACCAGTTGTCTACAGCTGCAGCTTTGAGCCAAACTTCTGTTGAGCAGTTGCTCATTCAGATCCGCTCTGCAGTTGACAACAACGGTAAGCGTATCCGTTTGAAAGCAGAACAGTTAGTTGTTCCACCAGCACTCGAGTTCCAGTCTGAAGTTATTCTGAAGTCTGTTCTCCGTTCTGGTACAGCTGACAACGATCTGAACCCAATCAAGTCTACTGGTATGTTGCCAAAGGGTACACACGTTGTAACCCGTTTGAGCTCTTCCAAAGCTTGGTGGATCCAGACTGATGCAGAAAATGGTTTGATGCTCGTTATGCGTCGTCCAATGGAGAAATCCATGGAAGGTGATTTCGAGACTGACTCCATGCGTTACAAGGCTACTGAGCGTTATGCTACTGGTTGGCATGATGCCCGTAACATTTTCGGTACCGCTGGTTTGTAATCCAAACCTTAGTAATAACAGAAAAGCCACCCACAAGGTGGCTTTTTTGCTTTTTAGGGCGTTTTTGTTGTAAAAGTTGCATAAGTAGTTATAGGAAGATTCATCCCTCTTCGACCGCCGCTACTTCCCGGATGGACGACTCAGAGACGACTTGGGATACCCACTGAGATAAGGAATTAAAATGTCTACTACATTTACAGGCCCAATTCGGGTTTTTAAACGCAACAACCCAACAAACAATGGCGTAATCGCTCCAGACAACACTGGTGCCGTATCAGTAACTCAACAAAGTTACATTACTAACCCAATTACTGCTGCTAACTCTGGCACTGTTGTTTTTACAACTGCTGACGTTGGTCAAACAGCTGTAACTCCATTCGTATTGCCAGCTGGCGCACAGATTTCAAACGTTCGTTTGTTCCAAACTACTGCTGCCGCTAACTTAGCTGGTGGCGTAATCACGGTTTCAATCATTCAAACTAGCCCAACCACTGGCGCTAACACAACTACTGCAATCGGTACAATTACTCCTACTGCAGCTGGTGGCGTTATTGCTTATGTTCCAACAGCTACTGCAGCAACTGCATCTATCCTCAATAACATCGGCACACTTGATGCAACATTGACATTTACTGCAGCTAACGTAACAGCATTAACTGGCGGTTCTTTAAGTGGTACATTTGATGTGTCTTACACAGCCCGTAACCCAGACGGTTCTATTATTGCTTACGGTTCTGGCTACACAAATAATTAATTGCCTAGGGGGCTTATGCCCCCTACTTAACATTAAAGGAAATTAATTATGGCTAATTTAGTAACAAATCTACAACAAAATCCTTCGATTATGCCCTCTGTTACAATGCAGGGTGCATACGAGCCGTTCGACCTTCAAGTAGCTCGTAATCAAATTGCTGGTCACTCAACAGTTAGTATTTTTGGCTATCAAGCTAACGTAACAACTACATCTATTCCTGTTTGGGAAAATGCTACAACTTATACTTTTCCAGCGTCCGCTGCAACAGCAAACGTAGCAAGTTCTTCAGCTAATGATGTTGGCGCTACTGTTTTAATCAATGGTTTGGATGCAAACTTTAATCCATTGTCAGAAACTGTTACAATTGCAAGCGGTAATGCGGTAACAACTAATAGCTATTTGCGTATTAATAGTTTGTTTTTAACAAAACCTGGAAGCGGTTATGTTACCAACCAAGGTAATATCACTGTTAAGCAAGGTTCAAATACTATTGCTCAAATTAACACTGGTGTTGGTAAATCTCAAAGCAGTGTATATACTGTTCCAAATGGATATACATTTTATTTAGATTATGTTGAAGCAAACACATCAAACAGTTATACTAGCGGTAATTATTTAGTATACAACGTTGTTACAAACAATAACGTAACTGGCGTTCAGTCTTCTATTTTGCAACAACCTTTTACTTCAATCTATACTGCACTTCGCGCGCAAGACCCATTTGCTTACAGTCAAAAAACAGACATTCAGTGGCAATTGAAAACCAGCGCAGGTACATATGCAGTTGGTATTATTGTAACAGGTAAGTTAATTAAGTTAGACGGTCAATCCGCGTAAGGCACTTAAATGCCAGTCTATCTAGACACTAGAGGTAATTCGGTATTATCGGTGGCGATCTGTGATCGCTGCCGAATCAAATTTCCGTATACTGAACTAAGACCCGACCCCAACTTTCCGGGGATGCGGGTATGTCATTATGACCTAGATAACTTTGACCCATGGAGACTTCCTGCTCTCCAGACAGAAAATATAGCATTGCGTTTTCCAAGACCCGATACAAATATTGCTACTGGTCCTGTTGGTGGACAACAGTTAATGACCGGAGTGGCACCTAACGGACCAATTGATAGCCCTGTAGATGGAACAAGAAAACCGAATGATCCAAATCGGAATTCAGTCTTTATTACGCAAACACAACAAGATTCCACCACCGCCGGCAAGTCTGGCGATTTAACGGACTAAAACATGGCTGATCAGTCGATATCACAACTACCAGTCGCAACGACCGTCTCGTCTAATGACTTGGCGGTAATTGTACAAGGTGGCGTTACAAAACAAACATTAGTAGGATATCTGGCAAATGCAGTAATGCCGGGTAAATTGATTTCGTCTGTGGCTTTTGTTGGAAGCAACTTAGTATTTTATTACACAGATGGAACAAACCAATCTGTTGGCCCAATTCCCGGTTATGTATCAGCATCAATCAATGGTTCAGGTCATTTATTATTAACCAATTCTCTTGGTTACACAACTGACGTTGGTCAAGTTGTTGGTGCTACTGGTCCGACAGGCCCAACTGGTCCAACTGGTCCGACAGGCCCAACTGGTCCTGCGGGCGCAGCTGGCGCAAATGGTGTTGCAGCAACAGTTACTGTCGGTGTAACAAACACTGGCGCTCCCGGATCTTACGCAGCAGTAAATAATTCTGGTACATCGCAAAATGCGGTGTTAAATTTTACCATTCCTGCAGGCGCTACGGGCGCTACAGGAGCTACGGGCCCGCAAGGTCCTACAGGTGCAGGTGTGGCAGCTGGTGGTGTTACTGGTCAAGTATTAGCCAAAGCATCTGGCCTTAATTATGATACACAATGGATTAGCGTTGTTGGTACTGGTACAGTAACATCAATTGGCGCTGGCGCTGGATTATCATCATCTACCACCAACCCAATTACTTCTGGTGGCACATTATATCTTACTAACACAGCAGTTACCATTAACGGTAATTCTGTTAGCTTAGGTAATTCAACTACTATTACAGCCAATACAACCAATGCGTTGACTATTGGCACTGGATTATCTGGCACATCATTTAATGGTTCTGCTCCAGTTACTATTTCAATTAGCAACACTGGCGTTACTGCGGCATCTTACGGCACAGCAAGTAATGTGGCATCAATCCTTGTTAACGCTCAAGGCCAGATTACCTCTGCAAGCAATACACCAATTAGTATTGCTGCAAACCAAATTAATACTGCTATTCCAAACAGTGGATTGGCAAATAGCTCTGTTACCTATAACGGGGTAGCAGTTGCTTTGGGTTCTAGTGGCACAATTACTGCAGCTAACCCAAGTGCATTAACTATCGGTACTGGCTTATCTGGTACAAGTTACACTGGCGCTGCGCCAGTTACGATTGCTATTAGTAATACTGCTGTAACGGCAGCAAGTTATGGTTCAGCTGCGGTTGTGCCAACCTTTACGGTTAACGCACAAGGTCAGCTTACTGCCGCGGCTAATGCAACAATCAGTATTCCATCAAGTGCAATTAATACTGCTATCCAAAATAGTAGCTTAGCAAATAGCTCAGTCACTATTAACGGTACAGCAATTGCTTTAGGTTCAAGCGGTACTGTAACCGCCAATACACCAAATACATTAACGATTGGTACTGGTTTATCGGGCACTAGCTTTAATGGCAGTAGCCCAGTTACGATTGCAATTAGCAATACCGCAGTAACCGCTGGAACATACGGTTCTGCCTCTGTAATCCCAGTATTTACAGTTAATGCACAAGGACAGATTACCAGCGTAACAAATACATCTACCAATGCGCCAGCTTATCAGGGCACATGGAATGCGTCAACCAATACACCAACATTAACATCAAGCGTTGGCACACAAGGTTACTACTATGTGGTCTCTGTGGCCGGTACAACAAACCTTAACGGTGTTGCAGATTGGTCTGTTGGCGACTGGGCAATTTTCAGTGGCGGTGTATGGGAAAAGATTCCGGGTTCTAACTCTGAATCATTTACCAGTTTAACCACCGTAAACTTGGCAGTAACTGGCTTGACTGGTTATATGTATGCCAATGGTTCAAGCAACATTACAGCATCAACCACAATACCTAATACCGCAATTAATGGTTTAGGCACAATGTCAACACAAAACGCCAACGCAGTAGCAATTACTGGTGGCTCTATTAACGGAACAACAATTGGTGCATCGACGGCAGCCGCCATTACGGGCACAACTATAACAGCAACAAACTACGTCGGTATATCCGGAGGAACATTCTAAATGGCACAAAGCGGCTACACACCCATTCAATTATATTACAGCACAACGGCCTCCAATGTGCCGACCGCTGGCAACCTCGTTAACGGCGAATTGGCGATCAATATCACCGACGGTAAGTTGTATTACAAAAACAACGGCGGAACAGTTACACTATTAGCTAGTTCAGCAAACGCTTCGCCAGTAACTACATTTAGCGCTGGTACAACTGGTCTCACACCTAGTACAGCAACTTCTGGCGCTGTTACACTTGCTGGTACACTAGCAACTACTAACGGCGGTACTGGATTAACCACATTTACTGCAAACAGTGTATTTTATTCAAGTTCAACTAGCGTAGTTGCTCAATCTGCTAACTTAGCATATAACGGAACAATATTTACCCTTGGTGCAACTGGTTCATCTGCTCGTTTCCAAGGTGATTTTAGTAACGCAACTTTTGCTACTAGAACAGCATTTCAAACTGGTACAGCAAACAGCACAACTGGTATTTACGCTTTACCGAATGGTACATCTACTGCAGCATCTTGGCAAGCCACAAATAACAGTGACCCAACTAACGCATCTAAAGTCTTAATTGCCACAAACGGTTCTACCGATGTGCAATTAGTATCTGGTATCAACGGAACTGGCACATACTTACCGTTGACATTTTATAACAACGGTTCAGAAAAAATGCGCCTTGATACAACGGGTCAGTTGTATATCGGTCAGACTTCTGGTACTGCATTAGTTACCATTACCTCAAGCGCAACCTACCCAGCGTTTAAGGTGCCGAACATTGTTGAAGCGGCTAACGTATCAGCCACAGCGCCAACCAGCACAACAAACTTGTACTTGGCTAACGGTGCGGTTCAATACCTAACCTCTAACGCAACAACCAACTTTACGCTTAACTTTGCGTACTCTAGCACAACATCACTTAACACAGCATTAGCTACAGGCGATTCTGTGTCTTGCACACTGGTTGTGACTAACAGCACAACAGCGTATTACCCAAGTGCGTTTACCATTGACGGTACATCCGTCACTCCTAAATGGCAGGGTGGTACTGCCCCAACTAGCGGTGATGCTTCAGCGCTTGACTCCTACACTTTTGTTATCATCAAGACAGCATCCGCAACATACACAGTACTCGCATCACAAACTAAATTCGCTTAAGGTCTTATAGATGCCACGTTTATCTAAAATTGGAGCAGCCGCACTCGCAGCCTTTGGCTGGACAGGGCTATCTACTGTCTCTGCAAGCTATCTAGTCGTCGCTGGCGGTGGTGCAGGTGGTGGTACAACTAACGGTGGTGGTCAAGGTGGCGGTGGTGCAGGTGGTCTCTTAACTGGTACAGTATCTCTTAATCCAACGCAATCATATACTGTTGTTGTCGGTGCTGGTGGAGCATCAGGAACTTCAACAGGTGTTAGTGGTTCAAATTCACAGTTTGGCACTTTAACCGCATCCGTAGGTGGTGGAGGTGGAGGTGGTGGTACAGGCGCAACACAACAAAGTGGTTTATCTGGAGGCTCAGGTGGTGGTGCAGGTAATGATAGTAGCGCAGGTATAACCGCTGGTAGTGGAACTTCTGGACAAGGTAACGCTGGTGGTTCAAACGGAGGAACAGGCTCAGGTAATTATCCAGCTGGAGGTGGTGGCGGAGCTGGTGCTGCAGGAGGAAATGGCTCAGGAAGTACCGCAGGTTCAGGTGGCGTTGGTATTTCTTCTTCAATATCAGGGACAGCAACATACTACGCTGGCGGTGGTGGCGGTGGCGTAAGAACGGGAGGAACTGCAGGTTCAGGCGGTAATGGTGGTGGTGGCGCAGGTACCGCAACAAGCAATACAAACGGAAACCCCGGTTCTGCTAACACTGGAGG
>Ga0208500_1000160_pt1 | contig 19117 bp, 21 predicted proteins | sample CryBogCBE17Sep08_FD_184568 | JGI IMG/M metagenome (GOLD analysis project Ga0208500, IMG submission 184568) | Freshwater microbial communities from Crystal Bog, Wisconsin, USA - CBE17Sep08 (SPAdes) | ecosystem: Environmental > Aquatic > Freshwater > Lake | place: Crystal Bog, Wisconsin, USA...
CCAATACCCCTTATGGAAAACCCCCTACTATAAAATGGATTTGTAAGTCCGAAAACGGAATATGAAATGTATTTTTGCTCTATTTTAGCAATATGGAAACCGAATGGAAAGCAATTGAAGGACACGAGAACTATGAGATTTCTGTGGAAGGTATTAGAAGTTATAAGAATGGAAAATATAAATTGAGAGAAACACCAAAGATGATAAAAGGTTTTATACTTAATGGATATTTATATATTACATTACAAGGAAAAAATTATCTATTTCATCGTCTTCTTGCGATTGCTTTTATTCCCAATCCTGAAAACAAACCTTTGATAGACCATATCAATAGAAATAGATTAGACAATCGCCTTGAAAATCTACGCTGGGCGACATACCAAGAAAATAACCAAAATAGACCAGTTCATCGTGATAATAAACTCGGCATTAAGCATATATCTAAAAGCGGAGATGGATTTCGCTTTGAAATTACGAGAAACGGCGTAAGACATCTAAACTGGTTTGAAACAATTGAGGAAGTAATCGCCTATAAAGATGAATACTTCAAACAAAATCAAATCATAGAGTAATGGACGAACAAATCAAACGAGGACGGAAGAACAAACTGAACGACGAACAGATTGAAGAGATTAAAAGACTTTTGGCGATAGGGATTTATCAAAAGACAATCGCACGAAAATATGGTGTATCTCCAATGACTATAAGTAAAATCAATTGTGCGAACCCTCGTGATAAGAAGATTAGAATTATAGATACGACAGGGATAATTATTCAGTTATAGGGGAAGCAAAGACGCAATCGCACCTGCGAGGGAATGACTATATGCTTCTGCCTTTGCTTGTAGTTCGCTAATCTTATCCTTAATCACTAAAAGATACGCATTTTTGACTGATGTATCCGTTGCCGACTGATACGACAATGTAAGTGTTTTGACATCCTGAATATCACGAGATAGAGATGGAGGATATGCGAATGGGGAAGACATTTGTAAAGACCGAAGATAAAAATATCTTGGAAATGTAATGGAGCATAGTGAAGTATTTGCCGATAGAGGCAACTTAGATAATGAACTTGCTGATTTGATTAGCGAGATTGAAGAGAATACGCTAATACGAACCAAAATCAAAAACACGATAATGAACCAACCCCAACTGATTACATTATCGTCCGCAAACGCCCAGCAAGAAGGTTTGAACTCAACACAATACAATCAACAGGCATACTATCAATTCACTTGTTCGCTTCTTCGTCCAGCGTTAGATGTTGAAAGTATCCAGTTAGTATCGTCCAACATTCCCAATATCCAAAATAATATTCCTGATACTGCCTGTGTGTTTTGGTATTACAGATTATCTACTTATTCAGGTTTTACGCCGTGTATTAACAATCTGTTTATGGTTCGTTTGCTTCCATCGTATTACAAATCTGAATGGATTGGGACTGGATACGGACAGAATGTATATTTCCCAAACTATTCTGCTCTCGCAACACAATTGGCGAAATCCTGCGTGAGTGATATTGCGGACACAAACTATCAAAACATTACATACAATCAATCACTCTTTCCAAACTATACTTCATCATACATTCCATTCTTAACGAACGATGTTTCCATTACTTACAATTCTACATTGAATAGGTTTCAATTGACTGGAAATGCTACAAGGTTCGCATATCTTTCATACGACAAAGATGTAGTTTATGTGAAGGGTTCTGTTGTTGTAGATGGCGGTATTGCTTATATTTCACTACAAGATGATAATAATGGGAATACACCCAGTTCAAATCCAACTTTTTGGAGTGTATATTCAGGTGAAATCATTGCTGGTTGGAGTGATACAACTACCTATGAATATAATAGAATTGTAGTGTATGAAGGCATAGTATATATTTCCATTCAGGCATCAAACATAAATCATACACCGACGAATACTGCTTGGTGGGAAGTCTATGATGATATTAATTTCAACCAATACTTTTACTTATCTGCTGGATATGATGACCCAAATGTAAGACAAGCACAGGGAGGACGATTTGTTTTACAATGGAACAAATACACTTTATATGAGGTTGGAGAAATCGTCCAATACAATGGCGTGAATTATACTGCGAACCAGCAGACAATTGACGAAGTGCCTTTCAATAACACGGATTACTGGGTATTCACAAATCCTCTTTGGAGTAGTTCTACTTCGTACAGCGGTTCGTCTCTCGTTCAATACAATGGAGTGGATTATACAGCATTGCTTTCAAGCGTGAATAAGACACCTGATAAATACCCAACTTATTGGGGTGTATATAATACAATCGTATATTCAGGATTGAATTGGACTTCAAGTCAGTATGATTTTGTTGCGTATGATGGGAATAGTTCCAGTTCGCCTGTGGGTGTCTATCCTTTCCCTGAAAATATCCCAGCACAACCCTACAATCCAAATCCAAGCAGATTGTTGAATAGTATTTTGGGATTTCAATGGAACGGCGTTTTCAATCCTTTGCTCTTCTATAACTATTTCACGAAATACTTGATTAACAATCAGCAAGATACTGCGATTGAAATTGGAGATACAGAAACATCTGTTATGAACAGATTGCGTCCTATTCCGCCGTATGCTGTAAGAGAACCACCTTTACTTCTTTCAGGACAACCTTACCCAGCAGGAGTGTATCTTTACAATGTTATAACTTATACCGCCGATACTTTCTGTAATTTGCTATACTCGTCCGTAGTTTCTATTTACTGCGATTTATTAACCACTGGAAGTTTGGATACACAACGAACAAATAATATATTGGCGATTGCCCCATTATCAAACTCTTTGGCGATTTCGTCCTTTAACAACTACATCAACAACCCTATATTGAGAGTTCTTGACCATATTTCAGAAATCTATATTGAACTTAGAGATGAGTTTGGGGAAGCGTTTTGGTTGCCTAACTCGGCAGTATCCACCTTCACTTTCAAACTTACATATAAGGAGTAAAATGGATTAGTTTATAGTATCTGTCTTCATTTTATCACAATGACGGAATGGCGAAAGATTGAGGGACACGAAGGATATGAAATCTCTGTGGAAGGTGTTAGGAGTTATTTGAATAATAGACACGGATTATTAGATACATCAAATATGAGAAAACTTTGTATGGGTAAAGATGGATATTTATGTCTTACAATAGGTAGAGGAAATACTTATAAGTTTCATCGTCTATTAGCGATTGCGTTTATTCCCAATCCTGAAAACAAACCTGAAATAGACCATATTAATCGTAATAAATTAGACAATCGCCTTGAAAATCTACGCTGGGCGACACGGCGAGAAAATAATCAAAATAAGTCAATTCGTAGTGATAATCAACTTGGCGTTCATTATATTTCCAAACATCATAGTGGATTTCGCTTTCAAATTACGAGAAACGGCATAAGACACCGAAAACACTTCAAAACATTGGAGGAAGCGGAACAATACAAGACGGAATATCTCGCTAAAAATTAAACCTTGCTTATTACAAATGTCGTTCGCCAATCGTCCGAACAGAATTACTTTGGACGCATTCAGCGACACATCGTTGATTGGTGCGTCATACACAGGTTTCACAAATCGCTTGACTACGCCAATCCTAAACGCTCGTGGAGTTCAGTTGCTCTCTTGTAATTTGATTAATACATCACTTCAATTGAACGACAACGCACACTTGATGTTCTTTTACTACTATTCTACGACACAGAGCGGTATTGCGACCGCCAGTAATTTGCGATGTGTTCGTCTGCTTCCTTCCAATTATGTGCCTTATTCTGGATTTACTGCCTATACACAGAACCAGTATTTCAATAGCGTCGCAGAGTTGGTCGCTCAACTGAATGTCGCTTCCGCCACAGGTGGAGATAGTGCGACCTACAATCCATATTGGGTTGCGAATGGGGTTGTCTTTTCTTACAATAGTTCTACTCGCAAGATTTCAGTAGCATCAGGAAACGCAACTTATTACATTGCCCCTGCTCCGTTTGATGACCCAAACGTTCAGGCAGTCTTGACTGGGACTGCTTCGTCAGGATACATCAAGATGAATACCTATAACTCGTCCAATACTTATACGTCCGCCACCATTCAACCTTATTCCACATTGATTACGATGAATGCTCGTCTTGGGTTTTCTCTTGACTATCTTGGGCGTGGTGCTTGGTGGGGTGCTTCTTCTCAACAGGGTTGTGCGACTTCCACAGGTGTTCCGCAGTTGTATGGAACTTCCATCGTCGCAGACAGCACACCAATCCTGCTTGGTTCTCAAAATGTAAATGTCTATTTGGATATTGTAGTTGGCGGAGGTGCGGATAGTTTGAATAACAAAAACCTTCTTGCTTCCGTTCCTTTGACTGCCCCTGCCCTGAATGTAGTTGCCTATACTGGAAGCGGAGTGAAAGACCCCATCGTATCCGTCCCAAGTGAAATCTATTCCATCTCGGTTCGGTTCTTGGACGACAATGGGATTGATTACACACAGAGCAGTGCTTACAACAGCGAAATCGCAATCGCCGTCTTCTACTAAATGAAATCTAATTATAGATATAATGTGGGGAGGAAATACATATCCGCCTTCTTGGGAAGGAAATGGTATAACACAAAGCGATGTCGGTAATCTTGTAGTTCAAGAAGACGCAAAATCTTCCTATCCTGAAACAACCCCCACACTGACTTTGATTGGACGAAATCAAGTAGAGTTTCCAACGAATTATGAAAATCTCAATGTAAAAAACTTGAATGTAGAAAGCATTAGTGGAGGAGGCACTGGCGTTGAAACTTGGAGCACCTACAAAGCAATCAGCGATGTAAATGCTACAAAGACAGATTTTTTTGATTATCCGCAGTATAACATCAACGATTTCAAAGATATTAATTGTGCGAACCTATATGCGAATGAGTTTGGAACTTCGGTGGATACACAGGGTGGAACTATATCAGGAACACTTGGATTATTCACGAATGTTCTTGCGAATGGGTCAGGCGGTTTTGGAGATTTAAGTTCAAGTTCGTTAGTTGTGAATGGGGGAACTACTTTGAACGGAGGGACATTACACGGAACAACGATAGGGTCATTACCGGTTGAAGGTATTAATACAATTCGCATTGATGTTTTGCCTGTCGGTATTGATGTTGTTTCCCCTACATATATTACAATTGACGCAGGAGGAGCAGCAAACATTGCCGCTGGTGGTGCGGTCAGTATCGCAGGAGGAACTTACATTGAATTGAATAGTGCGGAAGTCAGGCAGATTGATACTACATTTGGAGATGACTATACATTTTTCAAAGTAGGTAATATAAAACCTTCGTATGGGGGAACGGATAGTTTGCGTATTGGCGATGACCCAAGAGGCGTTGTTTTAACATCAGGCAAAGATGTGGAAAGTTTATTGTTCCGTGCGACAAACTTACTGAAATGTGAATACTATTTATTTGCTTTGCCGTGGAACTTCAACACAATTTATTCTTACGATACTTTTGTGTCCTATTCCACCACAGACACAGGCGTATTCGGTCAAGGCGGACGATACAAGTGCGTATGTGATGGTTCAGGGGCAAATCCTTCTGTGAATGGCGGACAACCACCTGACTGGGTTTCAGGGTCTAATTATACCGCTTCACAACTCGTCTTCTATCACGGAAGCATCAAGGTAGGAATGTTTAGGGCAAAGAACAATATTACAGATAGTATCATAGTGCCTGATAGTGATACTGCGAACTGGGACTTTGTAGTAGGGGACATCACAAATCCTTTCTCTGCGTGGTTGCTTACCACAGACCAATTATACAATTCTATCTACTTTGACGTCCATAGCACACAAGACCACTATTACTGCTTGTTTCAACCGCAATTGCCTGATGGGTCATTGGACGGATTGTATATCGCAAAGCGAGTAGTAGGAACTAACAATTTGATTAACTATGGGCGTATTTACGATAGTGTTTTGTTTCCACCCCCATTCAATCCTGATGTTTCAGGAAACTTGAATATGAATGGATATAGTATTTTGAATGCGAATGATATTGCCTGTGCTTCTCTCACGCCAACTGGGACTTCGGTTCTCTTGAATGGTGCGATTGATATGAACGAATACTCTATCAATCGTTTGAATAATTTGTATGTGAATGAACTACGACCAAACTCCCCATCTACAAATATCAACTTGGCGTGTTCTATTGATATGGGATACAATCCAATTTTGAATGGAGGGGCAATCTACTTGGACGATATTTACAAAAACAGGAACACAAACATTCAAATCCATAGTGATGTAGATTTTTCAAGCAACAATGTAGTTGGCGTGAATGTCCTTGAAGCAGACCAAATTGGAGCGAACTTGCGTGATTATATGACTTTGTTTTCTGACATTGATGGAACAGGTCATTCCATTACACTTGAAAATCTCAATGTGAATACAATTACAGGCGGTTCGTCAGGATATATTACATTGGAGGACGGATTGGACGCAAATAGTCAAAACATTAGCAATGTGAATAGCATTAGCATTACAAACCTGAATGGAAACGGCGGAGGTGCGATTGAACTACGAAACGACATCGCAGGAAACGGACATCAAATCCTTGGTCTCACAAATCTAACCACTGCGTCTCTTGGTTCGTCAGGATTTTCCTATATCAATTTGAATAATTCCCTGCTTGGAACTGGAACAGAAAACATAACAGGAATTAACAATATCACTTGTAATACTATCACAGGAAATATAACATCAAGCGGAGATTTGGATATGAACGGACACAACATTTTGAATACGAATACTTGCGTAGCACAATCAATCGCAACAGATACGATTACTGGGGATATTATGTCTGTGGTCACATTTCGTTCGCCAATGTCTATGGATGACAATGATATTTCAAATGTGAATGCTATATCTGTTGATTTTATTACCGGTAATGTCAATACTTATGTTTCGTATCACGCAGACATTGAGATGGACGGCAACCAAATATTAGGTGTGAGTGAAATTGTTTTGGATAGTATTGGTAGTGCTTCTACATCTGCTACATTGAATACAAACTTGAATGTGAATGGAAATGATATTGTAGGTGCGTCTCGTGTTGGAACGAATGAATTGTTAGATGGAGGTTCAGGTATTATCACGCTTGCGACATACATAGACGGCAATTTCCAGCAGATTAATCGTTGTAATCAAATAGGGACTGATAATTTAACAGACGGAGGTTCAGGTCTTATTTCTTTGGGTGCTTCTATCAATGGAAACTACTACAATATCAATAGTGTGAATAGTTTAGGGTTGAGTTCCCATACCCCTGCTGGTTCTTTCAACGAGGCAAACTTAATTTTGTATAGTGATGCTGACGACCCAACACTTACGCTTTCCACAGAAGGCGGAACGGACAATGGATTGATTTACAATACAAACGGAAACATCACAATTTCCCAAAAGGCACTGCCGTTTCCTGATAGTGATGGGATTTCTCTACAATCGCAGGACAATATCATTTTGACCGCAACAAACGACATACGATTGACTGGCGGTGATGGGATATATTTGAATAGCAATACAGATTTCGCACAAAACAATGCGACAAACATTAATGAACTTTCTATCAATACATCGTTCTTCTCTGTTCCTGATACGACTTCGTATTATGAATATCGTTTGGAACCCTATTCTTTCTACTATCAACCCTATTACTTCTCATACGCCAGTAATCTCGCCCCAAGCACATTCGTGCCTATTGCGAGTGAATGGGCGGATTTCCCTTGTGGAAGGTCGTTTATGGATATGAATAATGCCTACATAAACAACTTGCGATACACAAATCAACAAGGGGTACGGCAACCAATGATACAGAGAGGAACAGGGAATACAGGGACAACTTATTATCAGGTCACCTTCGCACAACCTTATACATCATCTTCGTATCAGGTGTCTTTGACTTATACCCAATCTCCATCAGGAAATACTCCTATCTATGTATTAGCAGGAAGCAAGACAGCATCAGGTTTCAGGGTTTATGGAGTGAGCAACCAAGATTTTGATTGGGTTTCTTACGGAGACGCAGTTTAGACCTGAATAAGTGGTTTATCTTTCTCACTTGGAGAATTAGAAGGTGTGCTTAAATCTACTTGTAGAGAACTTTTTATTCCACAGCAATTAGAACGACACGAACTATGCTTCACAATCTTGTAGATTATATACACGATTGCGAGAATACCTCCACTTGCCGTCCCTGTAATGATGGAAGAAATATCCATTTATTTTATGGGATTGATATAATATGGCGATGATTGATGAAGACGCACTTTACAATGAGTTGAAGCAACTACCTGATTTTGATTGTTTGCCTTTGCCTTCGCATTGGTTCAAAAAGTATGGAATAGAACCAGTAAAAGCACAAAATCCAAAAGAGTTTTGCGAGTATAAGATGAAAGAACCACAGAAGGTTTATAATCTTCCGCCAATTGTGATTGATGAACCGCAACAGAATGGAAAGACATTTGAAGTATTCCCTTCGGAACAAATTGATGTAAAGATTGTTTCAAGACCTTTTGAATGGGATAGTTCCAGACCCTTTCCTGCTACTTTGCCTTACTTGAAGGAACAAGAGGAGAAGGAGAAATCAAGCGTGGTTTAGTCCATAAAATCCAACATCGTAATTCACGCCCACTAACTTTGAACGCTTCGCAAGATGTTCTGGACGGAAACTCATTCCTGCCGGTTCTGTCGTGGGTTGATTTTCAATAATTTGACGAGGACTTGCTCGTAGTCCCTGATACAGATTGTAATAGTCCAGCGGAGGCGTATGTTGATGTTCTTCTACCATCGTTGCGTGGTGGTCTAACTTAATCCCAGCATATTCCAATTCAATTTTGAGTGGTTCGGTCATCGCAGGTGTATCCGCATAAAACAGGGAGTTTCCTGCGTGTGTGCCGTATTGGTCGCATTTCAGGGGAACTGCTGTTCCGTGCGTTGCTGTGTTAAGGTCAGGTTTCGCAGAGTTCTTCGTATAACTTCGGTGATGGATTTGTATTAATTCACCTGCTGGATTGACGAAATACGGAGGCGGTGCTACATAATCCAACTCTGCTGGTTGAAACTGAACTGCTTTTCCATTCCGCTTTCGCTTCATCAAGAAAGTAGTATCTAACTGCGAAGATACGACAGACATTTGTATTAGAGGAAGAAGAAAGAAATATTGAAAACGAATTAAGTTGAACGCTCTATCTTCATTCTATCAAAAATGACCGAATGGAGAAAGATTGAGGGATTTGATGGATACGAAATCTCTGTGGAAGGTGTTAGGAGTTATAAGAATAATAGGTACGGATTACGAGAAATACCGAAGATGATGAAACTTCAAACAAGCAATCACGGATATTTAATAGTAGATTTAGATGGAAAACAGCATCTATTTCATCGTCTTTTAGCAATCGCATTCATTCCCAATCCTGAAAACAAACCATTCATAGACCATATCAATAGAAATAGATTAGACAATCGCATTGAAAACTTACGCTGGGCGACACGAGAAGAAAATAACCAAAATCAATCAATTCATCGTGATAATAAACTTGGAATACAATACATTTCCAAACATCATAGTGGATTTCGGTTTGAAATTACAAGAAACGGCATATTACATTCCAAAAGGTTCAACACATTTGAAGAAGCAATCGCATACAAAAATGAATACCTTAATGGTCTTTATTGAAAAAAATCTTATCCAGCAATGCTGACCCAGACATTCGCCTTTCTTTTATTACAACTCTTTCTGTTGGAACTTCCTTTACAACCTCTCGTATAACTTCCTTTGGTGTCTCGGCAGGTTTGGTAGTGAGTTGTGAAATCATACTCACTAACTTATCAAAATCTTCTTTCTTCACTAACTTATCCAAATCATCTCGTCGTGCTAATTTTTCCTTCGGTCGTGTGCTTTCAAGTTTCTTACGAACTTCCTTTATCTTTTCCTTTTCTTCAAATCGCTGTGCGACTACTTCTGCTCGTTTGGGATTTGTAGTTCGTGGAATACCGGCACCCAAACCTTTCGGCACTTCCTCTTCTTCATCACTCACAGGTTCGCCAAGTGTCCTCTTTGCTTCTCGTATCTTATTGCGTTCGGCAATCTCTTTCCTTTTCAACGCCAATTGCTTTACGATTTCTTGACCTTTACGCAAACCTTCCATCTGCTTCTCTGACGGAACTCTCTTCTTCTTTTGGACTGGAACTGAAACTTCAACTTGGGGTTCAATTTTAGTATCGCTCTCGCCCATTTGAAATTAGGTTAGACAATAATTTTTAAATTAAGGTCATTCTCTTGTAAGTTGAAGTATGCGGAATGCGAATATAAGATTTGAGATAGTCTCCTTTCTTCACACGAATAGTTTTGATTGACCCATCGTGATACAGCACTCGCCAAAACTTTTTAGATACAGACAACTCACGCATCACTTCGTAATCCATATTTGTATATAGGAACTATTGTTTAAGTGTGTTAAGGACGACGGATTACAACCCAGCAATTTCTATCGTCCATATTTATCGTCCATAATCGTCCATATCGTCCATATTACCTATTTATTACCTATAATTATACTATACTAATATTTTTTCTTATGTAGTATGTAATGGACGATATGGACGATAGATTTGTCCTATAGACGTCCCAAAAAAAAACGAAACGACCACAAAAAGTGGAGATTTCGTCGTTTTTTCATTTTTCTACCGAGTTAAATGGACGATGGAACCCCCCTTATCGTCCATTTTTAGTAAATCACCCACCAGTGTTTTTCCTTCATAAAGTCCATTACTTCTTTTGGTTTGATAGTGTATTTTGTTAGATACATTGTGTATGTCTTTGTGATACAACCTGCTTCCACGAACTTATTAATCTCTGTTCCAAGTCGTTTGTTTGTATAGTCGTATTGTGCGAACTCGTGGATTTTGTTTTTCAATTGTGGGGCAAATATGTCGTAAGTATCCATATCATCTTTTTGTAAAAGTGTTTCTATGTGATGCTGAAAGTATTTCGCCAGTGTTGGAGCAAAGACGCTTTTGGTTTCTTGGTAATACGCAGTTTTAATTCTGTCTCTGCTTGGATTGAAATTGGAAATATCACGATGAAGTAGAGAATGATAATAGGCAGATTTCAGTTCAGGTTTGGAAAGTGCGGTATGTATTCTGTTCCAAAAGACACTATCGCCTAATTTTTCGCTACTTGCTTTGATTAGCATAAATCGTCGGTCAGTTTCTTCAATAGGAATAGGAACATCTTGGTTTGTCGTCATCACAAAGTTTCGCATATCAGGAAGCGTTAGTGTATCTTGACCTTTTCGTTCAAATGTTTCAATTGGACTTACAATTTTCGCTTTGAACTTTTCGGCATTTGCCTTGTTTGTGATGTAATTGCCTTCCTCAATCTTTACAAGCAATACCTTTTCTGTGCCGTGATTGAACCGAGAGAATATGTTGTTTTCAGGACTATCTGTGGAAAAGTAATAGGAACTGCCTAACAATGAACCAATGAAATCCCAAAAAGTATCTTTTCCAGCACCCTGTTCGCCTTGAACTATAATCGCTACTCGTGTCTTTTCGTAAGGTTTTTGAATGATATGTGCTACATAGTTTTCAATATAGTTCATAACTTCAACATCGTGATTAGAGATAAGAGATAGAACTTCATTCACTTCATTGAAATCGCCTGCGATTGCTTCAAGTGGAAATCCAGTGAATATGTTGAACTCTGTATCAGGCACTTCTTTCTTTGGGGCATATACAAGTCTTTCATAGGTTCGTATCGTAGGGTCTTTTATCCATTTTGCTACAAATCCAGTCCCATCATTCAACATTACATTTCCAAGTTGATGTATCAAGTCCTTTGTGGATAATGTTTGTAATGTATCTCCAACAATTCTTACGAAGATAGAAGGCGACATCACTTTGAAATATGTTTTTTCGTATTCCTCTTTCTTCTCTTGGTAGTCGTCCTCTGTCGTTTCGTTCTTTTCAAACGAAGTCCGCATAGGTTTCACTGCTAATGAAATTACATACCCAGTTTTTTCCTTAATATCCGCTTCCAATTCACGAAGCAAAGATACAGGAAAGAATGTTTCGTTCTCTTTCTTGCGAACCAATCCTCCATCGTGAATGAGAACATCCAAACTGCGTCCTCGCTTCGCAAGTGCGTGGTCTAATGCGATTAATACTTTTCGTTCTTCGGTTTGTAAAAAGTAAGCAATTGCCTTTCCGTATCGGTTCGGCACTTTTTTCAAAAATCCAAATATATCTTGGTTCTTCTCCCAAATATTCGTCATAATCTTACGAAGTTCATTGTAAAACTCGTTCTCAAAGAAGGGCGTTAAAAGTCCTGTGGGGTTTGCTCCAAATAGAATAGAAATTACCCTTTCCTTTGCCTCCCATCGTTCAATGTTTTGCGTTTCACAGATTTCAGTAAGCAGTTCTTCACGATTTTGAATGTATTGCTTCAAGTATTCACAGGCAAGTCCGTTATTCTCACAGATTTGAACTAACAATGTAGGTTGTGCGTTTATCATATCAATGTCCCAGTAGTAAGGCATCGCCAAAGCAGAGCGAATATCTCGTTGTAGATTTTGAAGTCCTAATCCTCGCAAAACACAAAAACGACCAAGAAAGTCGTGTTTGATATGCTTTCCAAGTTTATAGACAGCGTCATAATAGCACCCACGAACTCTGCTTTTCAATAATCGCTTCAATTTCAAACGCTCCTCCTTGATAATGTCCTCATTGTCAGCAATTTGCTTCGCCATTTCAACATCAAAAATCTCGGTCTTACATACAGAGTAATCAGGACTTCCAACATCATTGATTTCAACGATAGTGGTAATCTCGCTCATTGTATATTACTTTATATGTTCTCGTTCAGTTTAAACGCCTATACAGAAATACCCCCCTGTCCCTCCTTTTCAAGTTTCTTCTTGGCGTATGCCTCACGCCTTCGTGCCTTTCGGTCTTCTTGATGATTATAGTAGCACCTGCGTTGGCGTTCTCGTGCCTTTTCCAACATTCGCAAAGCGATTTCCACATCTCGTTGAGTAGGGTTCTCCATTATATATCTACATCGTAGAATGTTTAAACCTCTAACTCACCGAACTCCGCCAAAATGTAATTGTCCCAAACTTTATTGAATACTGGTTTCTTGTTGTAGATATTCATTTCTATATGCTTCCGCTTCCTCTATTGTTTTGAAGTATTTATAGTGTGCTATGCCGTTTCTCATAATTCTAAACTGAAATCCACTATAATATTTGGAAATATGCTGAATACCAAGTTTATTATCACGATGAATTGGTATATTTTGCTGATTTTCTGCGTGTGAAACCCATCTCAGATTTTCAATGCGATTGTCTAACTTATTACGATTAATATGGTCTATTTCAGGTTTGTTTTCAGGATTAGGAATAAACGCAATCGCAAGAAGACGATGAAATCTATAACTTTTTCCATCTAATCGTATTTGTAAATATGCTTTGCGTTTATTTAATTTCATCATCTTCGGTATTTCTCGCAATCCCCATCTATTCTTATAACTCCTAACACCTTCCACAGAAATCTCATATCCATCGTGTCCCTCAATCTTTCTCCATTCCGTCATTTTATCCGCTACTTATCATCATTCTGTCCTATTCGTTTTCTAACATTTGCTCCCAATGAATATTCCCAAAGGCACATCCCAGAGTAAAGAAATGAGAGTTCGTCATACCTACTCGTTCCTTTGCTGAAACAAGTCCAAAGAAATCAATCAGAGTTTCAATATGTAAATCTCGCTTCGTAAGACCATAGTTTTTGAGTTCGTCTGCTGTGAGAAGATGTGTTGCCTTATTTTCAAGTTTCATTACTGACGAACAGGGTTGATACGGCACACATTCAGGAAACGCCTGTATCCACTTTTCCATCATTTCCTTATTGTCGCCAATTACATACTTTGGCGACCAAGATTTAATTGTTTTGAACGCTTCCATCATTTTCTCTAAAAATCCTTCGTATCGTCTATCACTTCCACGAAGATGTATCATCATAGTATCGGTCTTTACGAGATGTCGTTTCACGATGTCCGCCACATCAGGTTTTAGTCGCAAAGTCGCACAAACCAGTCTGTAATCATTCAGTCTCATTCCACGACCATTTGTAATCAGGATTTCTTCCGTGGGTTGTTCGGTCTTAAACCGCACAGCGTCGTCTGTCTTAATCCAGTCGCCAATGTAATCATCCCCCAGTGTTTTCTCATTCAAAGGACTTTCTACATCTTCATAAGTCCATTTGCCTGATACAGATGTTTCTTGCTTTATCATTTCCAATACCTTCGCCTTTGGGACACTATACACCCCAACAAGATTGAATAGGTCTTGAAACGGCAAGTCCCAAGTTGTATCTTCCCAATCTACACAAATTACAGCGTGATATTTCAGGCAATACAATAAGCATTGGTTCAAAGTTCCCAATCTATCGGCAAATCCCTGTGAGGACTTCATAACAACGACTTGTGCTTTTCTATATTCAGGTTCGGTCATTTGTATCTATTCACAGATTATAAAGAAAACTTTTGTCCCCTGTATATAAGATGCCTCGCAGACATAAGAGCGATTATCAGACAGGGTTGGAAGTGATGCTAAACAATCCTGATGCGAACTTTTTGAAAAACCCAAAAGTGTTCAACGAAATACACAGGGAAAGTCAAATGCCTATTTCGGCGATGGTTCGTCATTTGGGAAAAACAGCAAAAAATCATCGCAAAGAACCCCAAAAACCCAGCGACCAAGAACGAAGTGAAGCAAGATTGTCTGCGATGGCGAAAGATTAGCGACGAAGCGTCGCGGATAAATGAAATTAGTTTATCGTGGTTTTTAATATATTGCGGTGAAGTATAATCGCAATGTCTTTCACGAACCCCAGCGGAGCATTGTATCCTTTTCACGAGGTAGTGCCTGATGGTGCTTCTCACGGCGGACTGACGAAGTCCTCAATCCTGACCCAGCGTCGTCGTGCGAGGATTACACCACAGACAGGTTCTTCGTATGGTTCGGCAGGAACAGGTGGAGCAAACTCGCAAATCCAGTTCCTTCTCGCAGACCAAGGAGGACTTATTGACCCACGGAGTATTTGTGTTAATTTTGCTATTCAGACCGCATCATCAACAACCACGGCAACTGCCCCTGACGACGGACACCCTTTCAATGTGGTTCAAATCCTTCTCAACGGACAACTTTTAGACAACATTCAGTCAGCGATGAAATTACAAAATATAGAAATGAAAATGGGCGGAAGCAAGACATACTATCAGACGGCAGGTTCGTTTCAGGGTTTTGAGTTGCTAAATCCTGATTTGACGACTACGACTGCTCTTGGTTCTACAAATGTAACACCTGCTATGATGCCTCAGTGGGGATATGTCGTCCAGAACCTTGCGGATATTTCGGCACGAACCTCTCGCTCTGCGAACGTGCTGTGGAATAACATTGCTGGTGAGTTCCGTTCCGTTCCTCTCGGTCTGATTTCAGGTGTAGGTCGTATGAAAAATTATATCCCAGTCGCAGTTTTGGGCGAACTTGTATTCACGATGATTACAGGTTCTTACAACGATGTTCTCATCCAGAACTCGTCAAACTTGGACGGCACGTATTCGCTTTCGCAGGTGAATATGACCTATGATGTCGTCGTTCCTGATAGTCGCTATGCTGACCTGTTGAAGAAGATGGCGACGGAAGGTGAGGGACACGGACTTACGCTTCCCTTTGAGAGTTCCATTGTAACCACAGGAGGCACGATTTCCGGCAACTCGTCTGCCTCGCTGATTGAAAGTTCCGTCATCGTCAGTCGTGCGACAAACCACTTGCTACGCACATCAGTGGTTCAAATCCCAAGCACCCTGCTTTCCAGTCAGGCATATCCAGCACAATCCTGTTTTTCACACGCAGGAACTTACAGCGTTCAGTGGCGTGTGGGAAGTCAGACCTATCCTCTCATCGCCGCACAAGGCGACGCAGACCTTTTCACGACTTCGCTGTCCGCTTACGGCAGTGTGGAGCAGACGAATGGTTCGTGCGTCAATCGTGTCCTGTGGGGCAACTCGTCCAACGCTACAACGGCAGGGACACCGGCGAGTTATGAGACCTCGCAGGTCGCATCAGGCGGTTCGGTCAAGTTTTACCTCGCAGATAGTTTCATTCCTTCCTATGGTTTCGCAGTTGTGAAAGGAGACGCAGAACCCTTGGATGTTGATGGAATTAGTCTTGCTGGTGCTTCAGGGTCGCAACTGATTACTACAATTGTTTCCGCCCCCTATGTGTCCTACACGCCCTATGTGTCGCTGGTTGCCTTGAAGTTTATAAGGGCACGAGGCGGTGTCGTTTCCGTAGAAGGTGCTTAAACGAAAACCTAAATAGATAAGAAACTTAAAAACATTCTAAACTTGGAATAGATTTCTATTTCAACTTTAAAATGGGGGTGGTCTTTTCGTTATTTTTCTGTATTTGTCGCCTTATGTCCTATTTTTAGATTTTTTTAAGAACCATAACCACAAGCAACCCATTCGCCATCATTCCAATCCTCAACAAATACAAACCAACCTTCAAGAAAGGTATGATTTCCCATACACCTGCGAAATGTCTTATGCTTGTAAAACACAAGTATTTTTTCAACGACTTGGCGATTTGTTAATCCTTTCACGGATAATTTGCGATAAGTGTATTTTGAATAGTTAGACATCAGATTTATAAAATCCATACCGCAAGGTTTATCCAGTTCTTGTTCTATCTGTTTTCTTACAAACTCTTTGTCTTCAAAATCTTCCAACCCACATTCAAGATGCGAATTAATCACTTCATCAACATTCTCTTCGTAAATCGTAATTGTCAAATCTTTCATAGTGAAGTTCATTCTGCTTGTGTTCTTGGGATGCTCTATCCTTCTTGGAAATGTTAAATCCGTTTTCGGACTTATCGCCCTGTCTTTTTGAATACGCCTTCCAGTATCCGCATCTGTGCCTCTGCTTTGGGTTTCGTGGTAAGTCCGTGTCCCTTTCCAGTTGCCTTCGTGATGACTTCGTAGCGATGACCCATCTTCTTCAAAGCATAGGGCATTTTGTTTTCAGTGAAGGTTTTTTCTAATCTTGATATATGTTTATACCTTGTTGTAAGTTCAATCCCATCTACAAAAAAATGTGTCCGCTATGTCCTAATTCAAAATTGAAGTTGCTGGATTTTCTTGGAAGGGGGCAGAGGTGTAGTAAATCCGTGCGTCCATCTGTCTTTATTCATAGGACGCCTTCTATCCCAAACGAGAAACTGGTAAGGTGCTGACGCCATAATCCTATCATAATGTTCTATCAATTCATCTACTTCATATTGTTCTGCGTATTCATCAAAAATCTTGCGTATTTCATTAATCGGCATCTTGTATAAAACAATTGTAGTAAGATTTGCTCGTATCGTTGGACTTGCGAAACCAGAGTTTTTATATGCTTGGGATAAATATATACAAGTCATATTTAACTCGTGTCGTGAGGTCACCGCCATTTTTTCAATAGGAGGGGCAGAACCTACACTTGCCTTTCTCATCAAATTAGCACCAAAAAAATCATCAAAGATTACACAAGTATTCAAACAATGTTTCTTTTCTTCCAATCGTTCTAACTGATGTTTTCGCAAATCATCGCAATAAGTTTCAAAAACAACTGGGTCAAACTCGGTCAATATCATTTGATTTTCCACAGGGAACTTCTCAAATGACGCCTTTGCGTCCAGTGTTCCAAGATAGACAATTTGTTCGTCAAATACAGATTTTCGTTTCTTACCATACACATATCCCTTCGTCATAATAGACCAAAGAAAAGACGACTTACCAGCACCAGCAGAACCGAGAACAAGAATAGTAGATGGAAGTTGCGGTAAGAAATCTTTACCTTCCATCTTATCAAGTCGTTTATCAAGAGGTTTTATCTCACTCGGCATAACCTCAATGAAACCATTATCCATATTATACTATGATTACAAAAAAACGAATTAGGTTTCTATTTGGGTATTCAACGATAAGAAGAATGACCGAATGGAAAAAGATTGAGGGACACGAAGGATATGAGATTTCTGTGGAAGGCGTGAGAAGTTATTGGGAACGAGGTAGTAAAAATAAACTTGAAATACCAGTTATGTTGAAGTTTAGTATCAATAACTATGGATATTATCGCTTCAATTTAGGAGGAAAGACACGATACTTTCATCGTCTTCTTATGATTGCGTTTGTTCCTAATCCTGAAAACAAACCATTCATAGACCATATCAATCGTAATAAGTTAGATAATCGCCTTGAAAATCTACGCTGGGCGACAGGAAAAGAAAACAATGAAAACAAAAGCATTCAATCAAATAATAAACTCGGCGTTCAATACATTTCTTGTAGTAGAAAAAGATTTAGGTTTCAAATTAGAAGGAACGGCATATCACATTCCAAATACTTCAAGACATTAGAAGAAGCAGAAGCATACAAAAATCAATACTTAATGATGTAGGATAGAACGATATACTGATTGACGAGTGAGAACGATGCTCCGTTTGAACCAGCAGCAACAAGAGGAGTAACCGGACCAATTCCGTTCGTTGTTGAGTTTGGGTAGATGCCTCCTCCCCCCACTGCGTAGTTATTCAATCCTGTAATATATGCGGACGCAGGAGGAGTTGATGTGGAAATAGAACCAGAAGCAGAACCAACGCCGTTCGCAACCATCGTTAAATCGTGCTTGTGTGAGGCAATGTTAGAAGGAGTGAGAGCATAACTATCTGCTCCACCAACAGCACCAATCGTATAAGTTGTGCCGTCATACGAACGAATGGTGGAAGATTTACAATTTGGAAGATTGAATGTAGTTCCTGATGCGAACGATACAGACCCACCATTTCCAGTAGAGTTTGAAATTGAAAGAGGTGCTACAATTGTGGAAGACGAACCGCTCGTTGCAGAAATGTTCTTATAAGTGTTTCCGTGTCCGTCTGTAAAGTCAAACAGAGAACCACCAATAATATTTGTGTTTGATTGCGGTGATGTAAATGTGATAGTTAAAGTTCCTGAACTTACCGC
>Ga0208500_1000161_pt1 | contig 18957 bp, 18 predicted proteins | sample CryBogCBE17Sep08_FD_184568 | JGI IMG/M metagenome (GOLD analysis project Ga0208500, IMG submission 184568) | Freshwater microbial communities from Crystal Bog, Wisconsin, USA - CBE17Sep08 (SPAdes) | ecosystem: Environmental > Aquatic > Freshwater > Lake | place: Crystal Bog, Wisconsin, USA...
TGTAACATACCAGCAAATGTGTTACCAGTATCATCTACTTGCAAGTCAGCTTGGAGAGCAGGAGTATAAGATAATACACCAGCCATTGCCATAGCAGAAGCAACGTCAGAAGAAACGATTAACACGTTACCTTTACCTCTACGAGTTTGTTTTGCGATTACGTTAGCATCTCTTTCGATTTGGAAAATCAAACCTTTGAAACGCTCAACAGACCAACGACCGTTAGAGTCAGTATCTAAGTCAAAATAACCAGCAGTAGTTGTACCATACTGAGCACCAGCAACAGCACAAGTATAGATTGTACGGATAACTTCACGATTGATTTCAGCAAGAATTTCAGTAGAAAGAATGTTAGACAATTCTGTCTCAGCGTCAAGACCATGAATTGCTTTTAAGTCTTGTGCGAGTTCTAATGAATATTCAGCTTTCAAAGCACGTGATTGAGCAGTTACAGTAACTTTCTCAATTGAGAATGCCATCTGTTGGAAAGCAGCACCGTTAGCAGCGTCTAAAGCACCTAACAATTCAGCGTTAGCTGTTGGGATACCAATACCAGTAGTAGTAGCACCAGAAGTAACGTTTTGGAATGTGTTAGCTGTATCAGTTGTTAATGTACCTTGGAAACCGTATGGGTTAGCAGCAGATGGGTTACCAGAGAATACTGTATTTGCTTCATTGTAGAAAGCTTCAGCATTACCAGTACCTTGACCTGTGTAACGAGCACGCATTGCGAAGATTAAGCCTGTTGGGCCAGTCATTGGTTGTACACCAGCAACATCATAAGCAATAAGGTTAGGTAAAGAACGGCGAACTAAAGAAATCAAGATTGGGTCGAAATTCTGTACACCACCAGCAACGTTAGTTGGGCCAGTATCAGTAATAGTTTCGTTCAATGCTTGACGGTCTTGTGCCATTGCTTGACGTTGATTTTCCAAAATAACCGTTGTAACTGCACGCTTATATGGGTCTTTAATGGGATCTAATTCTGGATGCTCCAGAACTGGCTCCCATTTCTTTTGTAGTTCTTCTGTTAAATACATTTAAGTCTCCTTGTTATTTTTTCCAAACTTGGTTTGTATATTTATTTTACCAAAGTTTTAGAGATTGTTTGTGCATAAAGATTGATTTCAGAGTCACCAGACTTGGTAGTCTTTTTATCTTCTTCAATCAAAACTTCATCGTCCAATGCAAAATTGTCGGCAACTTTAACGTTAGCTTTGAAATATGATTCTTTCAAAACGTCAAGTTTTTCAACAAATTCTTCTTCAGTAGTGAATTCTACGTTCTCTGCGAGCGATTTTAATTTTTCTACTTGAGTTTGCGTTAGGCCTTCACACGCTGTGTAGATAGCCTCAATTTTTTTCTGTTCATTTAATTCTTTTGATAACTCGATACCACGAGCGATTTGTTCGTTGAGAGCAGCTTCTGTTTCTTCTAATTGAGCGGCTAATTCTTCAACAACATTTACTTGCTCTTCTGGAACATCGATGTAGTGTTCTACGAATACGTTACGTAAAGCAGAAATAAAGTTTTCTGTAATTTCAGCACGTAAACCAGATTCGATAGCCAATTGGTTATCTTTCATCCATTCTTCTACCATGTAGTTGAGGTAGTCATCAACTTTGGCTGCCATTTCTTCTTTGATTGTTTCAACGGCAATTTCAAATTCTTCCATCAATTGATTTTCAATTTCTTCAACGATTGGTTCTACACGTGATAAAACGGCAGCTTCAAAAATAGTAGCAGCACGCTCTTTGAATTCTTCTGAAAGATTTTCGCCTTGTAACATAGCTTCTACATCTTCACCATAAGATTGGAATGTAGCACCTGGATTCATTTGCATTGTTTGTTGTGGCATTTTGCCCATGATACGGTCACGAATAGCAGCGTAATCAGTTGCAGATGTTTGATGTGGGTGAGTAATGTCAGAACGGCCCATAGTTTGTTGTGGTTGACCTTTCAGACTAGTGATACCAACACCGTCTTTTTCGGAACCTACAGGAGGTGTAGCACCTGGAGGAGTTGCTGTTGGACTACCTTTTGTATACTGTGGTAAGCCATCGTGCATTTCTTCTGGTGAATGACCAATATCGCCAGCATCGTTTGTACCGTATGCTGTTTTAGACTGTAAACGATCCTCACCTACTTCACCGTCAGGATGCTTGTCTGAACCACGCATACCCATTTTGGATTTGATGTTACCATCAAAAGTTGATTTAGAATCTTCGCCTAAAAGAATTGACTTAGCGGCGTCAGATAGATTGTAATTTGCCATTTTGAAAATCTCCTTGATTTATTTGGATATATTTATATTTAAAGTTTTTTCATGAAGTTCTCAAATATGTGTAGACTAACTTTCTCAATATCTCTCTGTGACGCTTTACGTATTTGTTGTATCGCTTCAGAGTGGTCTTGTTCTGTCCAAACACCATTGACTAACATCCATTCTTTACCTTCCATAATACCTTGTACAAAAGCACCAGGTGCGGAAGGGTCTGCTACAATATCTGCCGCTGTGGCTAGATAAAAATCGGGTTGTACTACATTAACGCCATTGACGTTTTTTAACGAACCCATGCCTCTTGAAGATACACCCAACTGTGCGCCGCCTTCAATCAATTGACGAGCGATAGTACCCATAGGTGTATCTAAAATTTTTGCTTTACCAATCCATTGGTGTCCATCTTCACGCAAAGATGTAATAATATGAGATACACGGTCAAGATTGATAGTCGGTGTTTCAGGATGACCTAACTCACCAAATGCACGATTCTTATTAATATATTCTTCGTTATAACGATGAACTTCTTTTTTCATCGTATTGTATTCATATAAACGGCCATTTTTATTTTTTCTTTCGGAAACTAAAAATGGTCCTTCAATGTGTAAAACTTTTTTACCATTCGATTCTTCAACCAAATAACTTACTGTTTCGTTAATTTCTTTAATTAGTTTCATTATAGTTGCCTTATGGTTTAATTGAATATGGACCGTAGTTAAATGCAGCAGGCTCATTAAATTGACCACGTTGATACATTTGATTATTTTTACGTATTGTAAGAATTAATGTATAAGCACTATTTGCAGTACCGCCTGTTGTTTGAATACCAATGTCTCCGTTACCAATTGTATTTGCACGAACACCATCACCAGAATTATTGATAATAGATGGTAATTGTTCACCTAATCCAAACTCACCTTGTAAGTTTAAATGGAAAATGGTTGCTGAGTTAGCATAAGCAGAAGCAGCACCTGTTGTGTTATTACCTGACCAAAATAGTTCTACACCACCAACGTTGGTAGTTGGAAAGTTAACGTAATATTTTACACCAGTTAATTGTAAATCGTAGTAAGATAAAGGTGTGTTTGCTGAACCGCCTTGAGAGTTGGCAACTGGATAACCGTTTGTTGCTAAAGCACCAAACAGAGTATTTGCTTGAATACGTGAAACGTTTAATTCAGAACCAGAAGCACCATCAAACAAACCAGTTAACTTAATAACTGCATCTGTTTGAGTATCTCTTAAAACTTGATAAGTAAATTTATTTGACATATTATGGCTTTATTGAGTATGGTCCTGCGTTGAATGCTGCCGGGTCATTAAACTGACCACGTTGATAGTAAGCATTATCTTTACGGAGTTCAACAATTAAAGTGTAGGCGCAGTTAGCAACTAAACCTACCGACATAACACCAATATCACCTGTAGCACCAACAGCATTGTTTTGAATTGTTACCATGCCTTGTTCTTCTGAATATTGACCACATAAGTCCATATTGAAGATAGGAACATTGTTTGCTGGATTTGTTGCTGACCAAAATAGTTCAACATATCCTTTTTGTTGTGAAGCGATGTTATAACCAATTCTAGAAATTGTTATACCATAATATGGTAGTGCTGTGTTTGCAGCACCGCCTTGATTGTTTGCTAATAAGTAACCGTTAGTTGCCAAAGCACCATACAAACTATTTGCTTGAATACGAGAAACATTATTTTCTTGACCACTACCATCAAAATTAGCGGTTAATTTAATAACTGCTTTTTGAGTGGTGTCTTTCAATACTTCGTATGTGTAAATATTGGCCATGTGTTAACCTATTTTATTCTTGTTCTGTTTCTACAGCTTCTTCTTTTGCTCTAAGCATATTTTGAGCAATTTCTTGTTTTTTTGCTTCAATGTGAGCAGTTACTTTATCATGAATAGATGCATACAAAGCGTTACGAAATTCAACGCCGTTATCATCCATTGCGTAGTCTATAATATTTTTATCCATAATTTATTCTCCTAATTAACCTATTTATTCATCTTCATTCTCTTGGTCTGCCGGATTAGCAGATTGCTGAGGAATGTTAGACATCATCATTTGTTGAGACACATCATTCATTGTTTGTTGTGGTAATCCTAAACCCATTTCTTTTTCTTCATCGATTTCTTCTTGCATTTCTTTGATTTCTTCATCAGTTAAACGCAATACATTACGTTGAATCCATGCTTGTGAGAAGTAACGACCAGTATATGGATCTACGTTTGCCAATAGTGTCAAACGTTCTTTGATTAATTCTGCATCTTTTAATTCTTTAAAGTTATTGTCTTTAATGAAGTCATAATGAATATGTTCCTTCATTTCTTTCCATTCTTCATCGGTACAAATACCTTTGAGAACACATTGTACACGCATTGCTTGGTCAAACAAATCAGCAAACTTATTACGTAGACGGTCAACAAACTTAGCAAACTTTAATTCGTCACGTGTAATTTCATTTACACGACCAAGAGAAAAACCAGAAGATTCTGGATTCAAACGTGAGATTGGAACACAAAGAGCTTTATAAAGTTTCTTCTCAAAGTATTTGACATCTTCTAACTCACCAAGATTTTGTCCGCCTGGTAATGTAGTAATCTCTGTACCTTTTCCGCCTTCTCTACGTGGTAACCAAAAGTCTTCCATCATAGATAAGAATTTACGGTCATCACGAACTTCACCTGTATTAGCATCATATACAAGTTTATTCTTGTATTTAACCATGATGTCACGGAGGTATTGTTCGGCCTTTAATTTGGGTAAATTGCCAACATCAATATAAAAAATACGGCGCTCAGGAGCCCTAGATATACGATAAATAACTGTCGCATCTTCAATCATTCGGAGTTGGTTAAGTGGCTTAATAGCTTTATGAAGATACGAGAGAACCACAGCACGGCGGGAATCCATAAGACCACTAACAACAGATATAATGGAGTCGGTAGTGATACGAACTCCAACGGGACCAAAGTTGCTAGAAGAACCAGACACAACCTTGTCATTAAAAATGTAGTATTCGTTGACGACATTCATTATCTCCACGCCAGTGCGTTCATCTTTCTTTTTCTTAATCTCACGAACTTTTTTAAGTTTACGAGGGTCTATGTACCTCATTTCATGAATGCCCGCTACAGGATTTTCACGGTCAATAATCATATGATAATATAATCTTCCGTCAACATAATATCTACGGAAAATATCTTGAGCCATATTGGTATAGTTTAATAACCTTAATACGGTATTGAATTCTGTTTGAAGTGATTTTTTAATTTTATCTGAAACTTTAAGGTCGTCTAATACCATTTTGATATTACGACCATCGTCATCTTGGCAAATAGCTTCGTTAATGATATCATCGATTGCTGATTCAATTTCTGGTTGCATCGCCATTTCACGATAACGACCAATCAGTTCTATTTCATTTTTTGCGGTGCCATCTAAGTCAACGTAAGTTCCATAATAAGCGGCAGAAGTAATTGTGAGTGCGCCATCGTCATTTACTGGAGGCGTAAAAGATTGTTGCGTAGTTTGGTCCTCTAAGTCCCTATCTCTCGCAATTGTAAAACCAAAGAGTGAAAATTTATTAGCTGCCATTTTGTCCTATATCAATTCAAAAAAACATAATGAAAGAGGCCAAAGCCTCTTTCGTAAAATAAAACATATTAGGTTGTAGATGCGGAAGTTCCACCAGTTGGAACAGCTTCCCACCATTGATAATCAAATGTTACACTATATTCTTCGATAGTGTCATTTGAGCCCCAATCCAAATCAATAGTACCAAGGTCAATTGGAAATAAACCAACAAATTTATATTGTTTTAAAATATTATTAGTTTTACCGTATTGTGTTACAATCGCATCAGCAGTATAACCTGCTGGATTAATAGCTGCTGTACTTCTTACGTTACCTGCGTGACTATTAATTGCATTCATCCAAGATTCCATTGCATTACGAATAATGAAATTTTCATCGTTGATGATTTGTAATGACCATTGGGCAAAGTTTCTATTGCCAGCAAATTTTAATTCACGACCAAAATAATATTGTGATACTGTACCAACAGATGATCCTGGCAACTGTGCGGACTTAGCCATGAAAGTTGTTTGTTGACCAGCAGCAACACCATTTACAGCAATGGTCGGGAACGATAAATTAACTGAGAATAGATTAGGACGGGCGCCGTCACCAATCATATTTGCTCTAAATTCTGCTACATTGAATGCCATTTTTTTCTCCTATATCGTTGAATTATTTATCAGAATTGGCCAACGACTTCAGTAAAATTAACACCAGTTCTTACTGCCACAAAGTTCAACTGAATGAAATTAATGGAACGAGCAGGTTTGATATAAATGTCACCAACGAATTGATTAGAATCAATGACTTGTGGTGTATTATTTGTAGTATCACAAACAACACGGAAGTCAGTAATACCACGGCGACCTTGAATATCACGTAAATAAGGTGTTACTAAAGCAACAAACTGATTACGAGTAAAGTCATCATTGAATTCAAACAATGAGAACTTAGATGCTGTTGCAATTGCTTTTTCTAGAGAGATGAACAATCTACGAACATTGATACGGTCAAATGCTGAAGGTTGATTCAAGAAAGTCTTGTCACCAAACAATACAGTACCTTGACCAGGGAAAGTAGCAACTGGATTAACACCTAAAGGATATAAAATATCTCTTTGTGCTTTATTTGGATTCCATGCTAACTTAACAACGTTCTTTAAATTACCACGATTGAAACCAGCAGGTGAGAACCATGGGTCACGAACTGAATCTGTGTATACACAAAGACCAGCGATGTCACCATTTAATGGTATCCAACGATATACGTTATTATATTTGTCAAACATATATTTCCAACCACAATCAGCAACAGCATATGATGTTGTTGTACCAATTGCATTTACCCAATTAGTAATATTAGTTGTTTCATTACCTGCTTGATTAACTACGTTAGCTGATGGTGGAGAAATGAATGCTACACAATCTTTACGTGAGTTAGCAATACTAATAACAGTTTGTTGAATTGTTACATCAGCAGCACCGGTAATCATTAAAGAAACATCCACTTCGTCAGGATTTGCAAAATAACTCCAAGCATTTGCTAAAACAGCATCAGTTGGTTGGTCGTCAGCACCACCACTTAATGTAACAGTTTGTGGAGTTGATAGAGTAGCAAAGCTTACACCAGCTGTAGGTTGACCCCAAGTAGAACTTGTTGTGCTATAACTTGGTGGATCAATAGCGTAGATATACTTTGAATTATTAAAAATATAATTTTTGTAGTAATTTGAATTACCTAAAGCATCTACACCATCAGAAGCTTTGGATAAAAATTGGAATGTTTCTAATACTGTATTCTTTGTACCAGTAATTAAACCAGTTGTGTCCATAACAACAATGTGGATTTGGTCGTTAGATGCACCAACAGTATTTGCTGTTATTGATGTTCCTGGAGTACCAGAAAAATAAGAAGAAACATTAACACCATTAATTCCCCAACTTGTTGAGAATGAAGCAGCGTCAACAACAGAAACCGTTAAAGAGTTACCTAAAGCACCAGAGTAACGAGCAATAAATGGTCCGTATGTATTAGCATTGGTTAGATTATTCAAATATGTGTATTGAAATTGATCCTCATTAGTAACTTGTGTAGCTGCACTGGTGTTAGCAGTAGCATTCTTACCATTTACACCAACAGCACGAACAACTTTTAAATTATTACCGTATGCTAAAAATGAAGAAGCGGTAAAATAAGATGTTGCTGTATTGTTATCTGGTTGTTTAAATCTGTTTACTAAATCAATTTCACTTGAAATTTGAATTCTTTTATTTGCTGGGCCCCAATTAAATGCTCCAACAAAAGCACCGGCTGTAGTCAGTACGGAAGGAACAACTGTTGTTAAGTTGACTTCAGATACGGTTACGCCTGGAGAGATTGAAAACGCCATTTGTTATCTCCTTGAATTATTATGTTATTGGCAGTTATAATACCATTACAATATTTATGTAAGGCCATATTTAGAGATTTTTCATCATATCTCTAATAAAGCCCCCATATGTTTCTCCTCCATCGGCTAATTCCCATAAATCACCATCTAAAACTTCAAATTTATGTTCTAATCCATCTTCAATGATGGGTGCCGGTAAAACTTCTTCATCTAATTGATTCAGATTTTCTAATTGAATTTGTTTTCTGATATCGTGATTAACAATTTCTCTAAAGTATTTTTGTGTGGTTGCCCAAGAAAACATCACTAAACCCATCACCATATCATCATTTGCATCGGCTTCAGCAGCAAAAGTTGTTTTATCTGCTACAAAAGTGGTCAATTCTGAGATGGTATCAAAATCATTAATGATTAATTTATCAGTTTCAATTAATGTTTTTAGGTTAGAACAACCAATTCTTTTAACCTGTGTAGACATTTTAAGGCCTAATTGTACGCCTCGAGCAAAACCACCAGATAATTGTTGTGGTTTTTTATTACCTGTAAATACTTTCCATACATTTTCATATTCTAAATCACTATGAAGGATATCTGCAACTTGCGGAGTGTTATTTATTTCCACTAAAATATAAGCATCATTATATAATCTAGCTACATTATGAATAACTGTAGGTAATAATATTGGAGATATAGAAGAACTTCTATATGTGGCTACTTGTTCATATGGCATTGTAGAAATATCAATCACCGAGAATGCTGAACAATCTAAATTTTTACCTTCCGAAACGTCAACTAAAATAGCATATAGATGGTCTTTAATTTTTTCACCATCAGATTTGACAGGATTTTTATATATTTTTACTTTGTCGTGGTCAGCAATTGGCGGTTTGTATGCTAATTGTTGTAACTTTTGGCCAGAAATAAGCGTGTTGGAAGAACCTAAGAATTCAGTTTCAAACTCTTGTCTAAATTGTCTTTCAGAAGTATTCTTAATTGTTTCTTCTTTCCATTCTTCATCACGACCTGGCACCATCGACCAATGAACTTCAAATGGTTTATAATTGTTGTTCTTATTGACAGCATCAGTCCAAATTTTATAAAACAAATTCATACCGTTAGGTGTAGAAACAATAATAATCTTTGTTTTGGTACCAGCAGTAATAACAGGATAAACTGAAGTAAAGAATTCTGTTGCAATATTAGATGGTACGAAAGCAAACTCGTCTAAGAATACAATGTTAAACGAACCAGAACGAGCCGCTGAACTTGATGTAGAAGAAGCCACGATAACAGAACCATTCTCTAATTCTACACGACCTTTGTTCCATTCTAAAACACCTTGTTGCAACCACATGGGTAAATTTTCATACGCTAACTGTAACTTACCTAAAATACCACGAGCAGTTTCACCTCGGTTAGCAAGAACGGCTACAGATTGTGAGTCTTGAAATAGGATTGTCCAGAGAAGATAAGCAACAGTTGTGGTAGTTTTACCAACCTGACGAGGACATTTCATAATGGTAAAACGATTCTCATGGAATGTTCGAATCATTTCTTCTTGAAAATCATACATTTTAAATTCAGTTACACCTTCATCTAGTGTAATAATTTTAATGTATTTGGCAAAATAGAGTGGGTCGTTCTTACATTTAATGTATTCTTCTACTTGCTCTTCAGTAAAATTGACCTGAACACCAACCCGCTTAAGTAGGGGGTTGTCACGGTATGATTCTTTTTTTTGTATTGCCATTATGTTTTATTTTTTAAGAACTTACTCAACTCAGATGTGGATCCAACAAAGATGGCTTTGTCGATGTTTGTAGTAGAAGCTTCTTTTTTGATACCAGATAGTTCACGCATCTCTTTTTGGATTTTAAGAAGTCTATCGTTGGCTTCAGTCATGTTTTTTAATAATGTAGCATAAACTTCAAATGCTCTTGGATGTTGACCCGCTTTAGCAATCTCCAATATTTCATACATGGCTTCTTGGCCTTGGTCAATAATACCTTGAAGATTTTCTTTTGATTGCTGGTAAGCGTCTGTTAAATCAGACTCAATGTCAGGTTGTTTATAATGTGTGGTTAAAGATGTTTTCTTTGGAGTTTCTTCCATTTTTTCACCAATTGGATTTACATCAAAAACTTCACTCAAATTTTTATCAAGATTATTCATATTATTTTATATATTAATTAATTGCAGAACCTGTCATAAACCATGTATTTGCTTTTACCATTGTTAGAGTTGCTACGCCATACGGATTAACATTATGACTTCCTGATATGGTATTGCCAGCAGTAAATAAAGAAACGTTTACATTAGGTGTTACTGTTACGTTTGCTGATGCAGCAGTATTTTGAGAATAAATCATAATTGTAGTACCATTTGCAAAAGACACATTAGATGTCCATGGTAAATAAAGAATTACGTTTGCTGAATGTGTGTAATAAAAATACTTACCAGCGTCAGAACTTTGTAATGTGTATGTGGCACTTTGAGCTGATTGTGTACGACCATTAGAAACATTGTTTGCGGTATTAAATGCTGCCTGCGCTAAGACGTTTGCTGAATTTGCTTGATTGTATGCCGCTTGAGTAAATACGTTAACTGTATTGGCTTGATTATAAGAAGCATTAGCAAAAACAAACAAATCAACATTAGTGTTACTGTAAAAGTTATTAGCAGTTACAGTAGCAAATACAGGTGTACCATTTGTTTGTAGATTTTGTGGTTCATTAAAATATAAAGCATTACCAGAACCAACAATTTGCATTCCTGTATTACTATTAAAATATAAAGTACCTAAAGGTGCTGTTGCAAAGTTACTAGTTCCAGCAAAAAGATTTGGTGCACCATTTGCACGTGTGTATGCGTTTTGTGCTAATACATTTGCCCCGTTTGCTTGATTAAATGCAGCTTGTGCTAAAATGTTTGCTGCATTGGCTTGTGCAAAAGAAGCTAATGCAATGTTGGCTGTAACATTACTTGTTGAAGCATTTGCTGCATTAAATGCAGCTTGAGCCGATACGCTTGCTGCATTAGCTTTATTAAAAGCTGCTTGTGTTAAAATAATTTCAGAGTTTACGGTTAACGAAAAAGAATTTAAAGTATTGGCAACATATGTTTCTGTTGCTAAACGAGTACCACCTACCTTTGAACCATTATGTACTGTAATAGTTTGATTTGTTAAATCAATAATTAATTCGCCATTAGCCCCTGTAATATTTGCAACTGCCGTATTAGCATAACGTTTAAATTGTAGTGTTCTGGACATTTTAGTTTCCTAATAAATCAATTGGATTTTCTAGTTCTATTGACAAATCATCTTGACCTAATACAAGAGATAAATCACCTGAAAAATTATTTGTATTAATTATATTGTTACTTATATTCGAACCTTCATTAAGTATTGTATTATATGAATATAAAGTGTTTGCCTTGGCATCTGTTGGTGTAGTAATAGTAATAATTTGTGCTAAATCAGTTGGTAATACATTGTATGAATTGAATGTGTAACTAGCATTTGTTTTAACACCAACAATTGGTTGTGAAGAAATAAAATTTCCACTAATGTTTTTTATAGTTAATTGATTATTTATAGGTACCCATTTGACTACTGTTCCTGTGGCGGTAGCCATACTAAACGATGTACCTTGATATATAAATTCACCTTCTTGATATGTTCCTAATCCTGTAGAATTCATATTCAATAAAACATTATTTGATGCTGTGGTATCATTAAATATATTAGTAATAGTAGTACCAATAATTTTTGGTGTACTTGTTTGACCAAAGATGAAACCTTTGACTGTGAAATCTAAAGTCCAAATAATGGTTCTGGTGTCAGAATCTCTTGAACCTTCATATGTGATATCAAAATTAGTTGTGTTTAAAATAATTGGTACTTCTTTAATTATTCCTAATTCAGATATTAAATTTAATTTGATAGTATAATCAGGAGTAAAATATGGTAATATATGTTCAACGATTTGATGCGCATCTTCAATGTTTCTGGTATACAAGTATAAAGAATAATTAAAATTATATGGTACAGGATTGTATTGAGATACTACACCTGCATTTGTATTTGTAAAAGATTTAATATTGGTATTTTGTTTTCTTGAAGCATCATAACTCATACCAGTTAATTCAAAAGACATTCTAGGCAAAGTCATCTGAACTTTTTTATCTAAATTATAATCACTCTGAAGTCTTTGAACATACAATTCTTTGGCTGCATAAGCAATAGGTACAATGAATCTTTCTGATTCTGTACCATCACCATTGTATCGAACTAAAGTAATATTATCAAATAAACCACCAAATCCTGCGGTAATTTTTCGAATGATGTGATTGTAAGAAACGTTAGCCATTAAATTTTACCAAAGGTATTCGATTCTGATGTGTCGATTACAGAATTTGCTAGACCAGAAATAAAAGAATTATCAAAGTTTTCATTTGCTGGAGATGTGGCTAATGGGTCAAACGTTGACAAGTAATATTGAGCATTACTTGAAGCACCGATAATTAATTGACCATCAATAAATTCACCAGCAATATTTGTAACAGTCAATGTATTATTAATTGGCGTCCATGATTGAACATATGCTTGTGCTGTTGAATTAGCAATATCACCATTAGGTGCTTGATAAACAATTTCGTTTGTCAAGAATATTCCTGTACCTGAACCTGTATTCAATGTAATTGTGTAAGCGGATTGTTGAGAAACAATATCGATATCTGGAACACCAGTCTTGATAATTTCTTGTGAGTACTTGAATTTTTCCAATTCTAATTCGTAGAAATAAGGTACTTTTCTTCCTAACATAAAGAAGTCTTTAGTTTGGTCTGTAAATTTAATCTCAAACAATTCACCAGTACCGTTTAAAAAAGGTATATAAATTAAATCACCTTCACGTGGTCTGGTAAAAGTAGTTTGTGAAACTCGTTGTGAGAAAGAACGCTTAGAAATAATAACTTTAACAGTATTTTTAATTTCTAAACCAAACTTAGAAAAGAATTCTCTTTCACCACCATATTCTAAAGCATTTGATAGATACATTTCTAATGAAAATGCTGAAGAAAAATATTTAACTGGATCTTCACCAAAAAGTAAATCACGAGCCGCATCATTTTCATTAGGTAAATAGTAAGCATCAAATCCTTGAATCTTAATTGATTCTACAATAATATCTTCAATTACCCGTTGTTCGGTTACCGAGCCATAATTATTAAAATATTGAGAAATTGGCATAATAATTTCCTATAATTAATTCATAAAAAATTCTAAAATACCACCGTAATTATTTTCCATTTCTCTTTCTAGTCTTGCAATTTCTTCACAAGCTTCTTGATAAATTTTTGGGCCGTCTAATGTAACACCACCGGGTAATTGTAAACCGGCAAACTTAGATAAGTTATTACCCCAAGTTCTCTTGATAAGTTGTGTGGCATATTCTTTTAACCAACGGTCATTCCAAACATTATTATATACATCAGGATTAATTGCCGCATAACATTCGGCAACCACAATAGTACCAACTGGTGCTTCTGAAGCACCCCAATTCCAATCAATATACAATCTCTGCATATGTCTTTGGAATCGAATAGGAACTTCTCCAGTGAACATGATTTCTAAAGAACGTAAGTGTTGAGTAGTCAACGTATAGTTAATGTATGATGCGGAGGTAAAGTCGTACAACTCATTTAAACGTAATTGATATCTAAGGTCAAACATATTTGCTGTTGCCTGTGAATCAGATATTGGAAATATACGGGTAATACCAACAATTTCCATTGGATTACCTTGAGCATCTGTTGATTGGCTCAAGTCCAAATACTTGTTATCAATATCAGTTTGTTGTAATGCTTTGATATAGTAGACTTTTTGTAGACCATCAAAGTGATAATCTTGCCAATATTGAAGTGCGTCATCAATACGGTCAGATACTTGGTCATCATCCACGTTAATTTGAATAACTGGAAAGCCTAATCTTCTAAGGCAATAATTTGTGAAATCGGTTCGGTTAGTGATTGTTGCCATCAATTTCTCCTCTTATAAGTCTATTTATCTATTTCCAGGTACTATATAAATAACCATATTAAGTTACTAGTGAGTTTATTATGAAACAACCTTATAAAGTGGTCCGTGAAGCTATCAGTCCGGATACATTAGATTTATTAAAAAATACCATATTGTTGACCAAACAGGTCAAATATTACCAAGAAAACAAATCAACTGATGATTTGACTGCCTTTGGTGATGAACAAAGTCCTATCAGTTTTTCTTTTTATAGTGAAGTAATTTGTGATTCTTTAGCAGTCACTTTACTACCACTCATAGAAGAACAAACAGGACTTGAATTATTTCCCACCTATACTTATGGTAGAATCTATTGGAAAGGTTCTACATTAGAAAAACATACCGATAGACCTAGTTGCCAATATAGCGCTACGCTCTGTATTGATGTTGACCCAAAGCCATGGCCTATCTATATGGATGGTAAAAAGATTCTATTAAACGCCGGAGATATAGCCATATATAAAGGTTGTGAAGTAGAGCATTGGCGTGAACCTTATACCGGTAATCAACAGATTCAATTATTTTTACATTATGTTGACGCCAATGGTATTTACAAAGACTTTAAATTTGACAAACGAACATTATTAGGAACCAAAAAATGACTACATCATCAACTAAAAAACCAGTAGCAAAAAAAACTCCAGTAAAAACTCCAGCAACCAAAGCAAGAGAAAAGAAACCAGTAGATAAATCTATCATTGAAACACCGGTAATTGTTGAAGCTACTGAAGATTTTAAACCAAGCAAAAAGTATATAAAACCTACAATAAGTGAAGTTGGTGCTTCCAATTGGTGGTTAGATAATACGATTAATGAGAATTGGGCTTATGCTGAAAGAATGTTTACACCAGAAGAATGTAAAAAAATTATTGAGATTGGTGAAAGTGGTACATTAGCCAGCCCAATGACTTATGGTTCTGTTGGTGATTTAAACCATTCTGAAGAAGATATCAAAAAAGTTTCTAAGATTCGCCGTAGTCCTATTTCTTGGATTCGTTCTGACCTCGAAGATAATCGTTGGATTTACGAGCGTATGTCGGAAGCAATCAAAACAATCAATAGACAATTTTTTGGATATGAACTAACAGAAATTCAAAGTTTACAGTTTACTTCTTATGATGCCAAAGAAAAAGGTTTTTATGGTAAACATATTGATATGATGTACAATGGAACGGGTACAAGAAAGTTAAGTGTTACTGTTCAACTCAGCGACCCAGCTAAGTATGAAGGTGGAGATTTATTGTTACATACTGCTGAAAATCCAGAAAAGCCAATGAAAAAACAAGGTATGGGAGTTTTCTTTCCTGGTTACACACTACATGAAGTTACACCGGTCACAAAAGGCAAACGATATAGTTTAGTTGCTTGGGTACTAGGACCAAAATTTAAATAATTACGCTGTGTATGTATAAGTATTTGATGCAGTTGAAGGAGTATTATAAGTTAATATAGTTTTTCCTGGTGCTGCAGGAGGTGTTGTTATAGTTGCACCTGGAGCTGAACCTGGAAATAGTGGTGTTGGAATTGATAATATAACAACTCCAGGTCCTCCGGATCCTCCAGTTGCTGCAGGACTACAAACACCGTTTTGTGCGGCACCACCTCCACCTCCAGTACCCGGTGTTCCAGGAGTTCCTGGTGCGGCAGGAGTAATTGGAGCTCCTGGTCCTCCTCCTCCTAGTCCACCTGGTGATGGTCCTTGACAATTACCCCAAAACCAACCTGCGGCTCCGCCTCCACCTGCGTAATATGTTGATGTGCCGGTAATACTTGAAGTTAACCCTATACCTCCTGGTCCTAAAATTTTAGGAGCGCCTGGATTACAATGATTTGGTCCACTAGCTTGTGCACCAGCACCACCGGCACCTCCACCACCTTGCCATTGACCGCCAGCAGATGAACCTGCACCACAAGCGCCTCCAGGAGCACCATTAGGTGGTGAATTTGGTGAATTACCTTGTCCTGCATAAGCTCTAATTGTTGTTATAGTTGGTGAAGAAATTGTTGTATTCGCACCAGGAGAACCAGCAGCAAATGCAGGTGCTCCTGCGCCACCATTACCTACTGTAATTGTATATGTTGTTCCTGGTGCTGATTGAATAATTCCTGAAAAAACTCCACCACCTCCGCCGCCACCTGAAGCTTGATTAGTAATACAATTTGTACGTGCACCGCCAGCACCACCGCCACCGCCTACAGCTAAGTAACTTATTGGGATTATTCCTGGTACCAAAGTTGTAAGTGAAAGTGTATATGTAGATGGTGTTGTTGCACAAGATGTTGTATATGTTAATATACTTTTTCCCGGTAATGCAAGTGGAGTTTTTATTGAAGCACCTGGAGCTGTGCCTGGAAAATAAGGTGTTGGAATTGATAATATAACCGTACCTGAACCTCCTGGATATGCAGGACTATTAGTTGCACAAGCTCCTCCGCCACCGCCTCCAGTTCCTGGAGTTCCAGGAGTTCCGCCATAATTATTATTTCCATGAGCACCTGTACCACCTCCACCTAAACCTCCTGGAAATTGAGAATTATACAAACTTCCGCCACTACCTCCCCCTCCATAATATACACATATACCTGATATATTAACTTGTTTTCCTACACCGCCAGCGCCAGGTGTAGGTCCACCATTTGGAGTACCAGCACCTCCAGCTCCAGCGCCACCACCAGCCCCATAAATACAAGCACCTGTACCACCTGTGAATCCTGAAAAAGGTACACCATTTATAATTCCACCACCACTTGGTCCACCTGCTTGAGGTTGAAATGCTCCTTCACCACCAGAACCACCATAAGCAATAACTGATAGTCCGTTAGCAGTTAATGTAGAATTACCTCCACAACCTCCTTTTGCTGCATTACCTCCAGGAGTACCTGTACCACCTCCACCAACGGTGATAGTAAGACTACTTGCTACAAGTGTAACAGTTCCGTTGGCAACTCCACCACCGCCACCACCTCCACCAACAAAATTTCCATTTTGACCAGCACCACCTTGTCCTCCACCACCAACAACTACAAATCCGAGTATTAATGGTGCGATACTTTTATTACTTCCACCCCCAGCGATAACACCAAAGTTGAATGTTGTAAAACCAGTCATTATGTAATTCCTATACCACTAATATACCATGTATTTGTACCTACGTTTAGGAGAGATGCCATACTATAACCTGCCAGAGTTCTTGTGCTAGTTGTTGAACCAGATGTATTGCCTGCTAGATACATGGTTACACCAGAATTGGCTATCACGTTGGAAGTGAATGGTCCATTTGTTACAATGGAAATTGCAGTACCTAAAGGAAAAGGCACAGTTGATGATATATAGACGTTTGTTGTGTTTGATGTAAGTGTCAAATAGATAAACTTACTTTGGTCTGACAATGATAAAACATAACTACTTGATTGAATATTTTGAGGCACATTTAAATAACCAACGGAATATCCATTGGAGTTTAATGTATTTGAACTAGGATTAAAAGTTAATCCTGTAAAAACATATTCATTACTGGTCAACCCATTGTTAATAGGTTGACCTGTCAAATAAAAAGTAGTATTATCCGATACTGCTGGTAATACTTGTATCTTAGCAGTCGTAATCGACATAATAATCCTTTACGCTTGCGCTTCGTTCCAGGAGTAACGTGCTACAACACTTCGAGAAGCAGTATCAATATTCTGTACGCTAAATGTTAATACGTCAGGACCATTTGGATAAATGTTTGTTGCCGCATTAGCGGAACCACCACCAAGAATACTATGACCAATAGCAAGTAACTGTGTTAAATCTTGCTGTGTTGTGGCATATGTACCTTGAGCAGAGTTTAAGAAGAATCCAAAAACTGCTTCACCAGTATTTGCCGTTACAGTAGTACCTGCTGTGTGGAAAATATATTGTGATAAACTTGAACCACCAACGTTTTGCCATTGTTCTGCTGTGTTTGATGTTGTGCCATTTAACACACAAGTTACCAAGAAAGAACCGTTAGCATACATATCAGTTTCAAATGGTAAATGCTGCATACGATTAATAATTTCACGTACACCAAGTTGAGAAGAACCAATACCATTTGATGCTGTAGGTGCAATACGGAAACTCATCAATGCTTGTGAAGCACCAGTAGAAACAGAAATTGGTGTTGTCATACCTTTTGTGAAGATGAATGATTTATCTGCTGTGAAACCACCATCCATAATAGCGGAAGTACCCCAATGGTTAATCTCAGGTGAGAATTGTGGTGCGTGTAACTCAACGGCAGTCTGTGCTGTTGCTGTATAGATAAATGTTTGTGCTACGTTTGCTAACGGAGCAAATGCATAAGAACCAGATGTTGTATTACCTAAAGCTGCCTGATTCAATGTGATGGTTGAGTTAGCAACAAAACTTTGTACAAAAGTAACTGGTGCAATATTAGGACCAAATACCATTTGACCAACTTGAACACCTGTAGTACCTTGACCTGAAGTCAATGTCAATGTCGTACTACCTAAAGTTGCATTGGCGGAAATTGCTGTGTTACCTGTTTGACCTCTAATTAAACCAGTAAATGAGTTACCACTAATACCTGTGTAAGTTACATATTCAGTATTAGAATAACCTAAA
>Ga0208500_1000163_pt1 | contig 18836 bp, 22 predicted proteins | sample CryBogCBE17Sep08_FD_184568 | JGI IMG/M metagenome (GOLD analysis project Ga0208500, IMG submission 184568) | Freshwater microbial communities from Crystal Bog, Wisconsin, USA - CBE17Sep08 (SPAdes) | ecosystem: Environmental > Aquatic > Freshwater > Lake | place: Crystal Bog, Wisconsin, USA...
TAGAGTTCAAAGAAGAAGGTAGTGGTCGCATACCGACTTCCAAACTTATCCAATACATTGAATTCAAGCTGAAGGAGCGCAACGCATAATATATGAATAAGTTTAATTTAATTATGGGATTCAAAATTTTAAAAGGAGACAAATAATGCAAACAATTATTGTTCCAGTAAGTGGCGGTAAAGATAGTCAACTTTGTTTACAAATGGCTTTACAGGAGAATAAATCAGAAAATGTAATTGCCGTACATCAAAGCACAGGTTATGACCATCCATTAACAAATCAGCATTTGGTTGACATGGAAAATTATTACAAAATAAAAATCCATATAACTAAATCTGACAAATTCGATGATGTTTTTGATTTTGTTGAAAAAGTAGGGTATTTCCCTAGTAGCGTTGCAAAGTCTTGCACCAGCCGATTAAAGCAACAGCCTTTTGCCAAGTGGCTTATTGATAACGATTATTGCAATGAAAATTATGTTATTTGGATGGGTATGCGTAAAGATGAAAGTCGTGCTCGTGGTACTAAATATGGAGCTTGGAACGATCTTGACGAAATGACATTGCAAGATTTTTCTACTGAATATAAAAATAAAATTTTTGCTAAAGTGAAAGTACGTTTACCTATTGTTGATTTTTTAGAAGCAGAAGTTTTTGAGGCTCTATCAGATGCGCCAATTAATCCGCTTTATAAAAAAGGTCACAAACGTGTTGGATGCTACCCATGTTTATTGGCTAGGAATAGTGAATGGGAATTGGCGGCTCAAGACCCTATTGGACGTAAAAACATAGAAAGATTAATTCAAATTGAAGACAAGTTTATTGCTGAAAAAAATCCTAGAAAGTTAATAAAAATACATCCAACCCGTGATGTTAGAGGTTTATTAAAAGGAGATTTGTTAACAGATATAACAAATTCAGAATGTTCTTGGTGCAATATTTAAGGATAAAACATGACAGAAGAAGACGAAGAGTTCGAGAGAATCGAACGAGAGCAAAAGAGAATCATAGAAACACAACAGGCATTGCGTGAAGAGATGAGACTGGCCAATAAATATTTTGACCTTGCTTACGACAACTTCAAGCGCAACCAAGTACTTGAAGAGGTGGCACAAGAGTTTGATAAGTTAAAGAATTTTGGTGATACGTCACAATCGTTTGCAGCATTTGTAAGGGGAATGAAGAAATGAAACAGGCAAGAATGGCATTTGAGAATTACATGGCTACCAAAGGCAGAGACATCTCTGAGTACTGGACTGGTCATCGATATTCAAACACAAACATCAATACAAAGTGGAGTTACTTCCTACTGGGTTGGACAATGAATCAAGGAAAATAAATGATAAATATAAGTGAGATCAACGTAGCAGAAAGCTATCAGGCTAGAACAGAAATTAATAGCGAGGATGTGGATAAGTATGCAGAGCAGATGTTATTGGGTGAAGTTTTCCCTCCAATAGTTCTGTTTAACGTAGGCGGTAAGCTCCTTATTGCTGACGGTTGGCATCGATACTATGCCAATAAAAAGAACAACAAGACTAGGATTGACGCAGACATCCGCAAGGGTGAGTACAGGGACTATAAGTTTTACTGCTGGTTTGCTAACCCAAACAACAAGCATGGTAGACCCCCAACGAATGCGGACAAGCTGAAGATTCTCAAGGATTGTTTGGAAGACTTTGAGGTATCTCTATGGCCTGATGTTGAGATTGCTAGAAAGCTTGGCTTTGCCCATACTTTTGTGAGCAAATATAGGGAGAAGCCAGCAGAAATTGTTGTGACCAAGAAAGATGGAACGACATACAAGCGCAAGTCAACTTCTGCAAAGCCTCCAAAAGAGATTGAGCCTCCATTGGTTTCTACGCCCAAGGTAGAAGAAAAGAATGCCGAGGTCATAGACTATTTGACTCAAGAGAACGAGTCGCTGCGTGATCAGTTGGCTTTGGCAAGCGTACCTGAAGAGGGTCGTGATCTAGCTAAAGAAACGATTGAGGGATTGCGTGAAGAGATACGTTTGTTGCAGATTGACAATACGTCACTCAGGGCCAGTCGGGATAAGTTTCAAGCTGAGAATGCTCAGTTGAAGCGCCAGATTGTTATGCTCAACAAAAAAATCAAAAGCTTAGAGTAAGTAATGCTCAAGCCAACGAGCAAAAGTGTTGGCAGCGGAGAATTAAATGGGATTAAATCTTAGGCCGTACCAGGTCGAAACACTTGATGCTTTGCGTAAAGGGTTTCTTGAAGGTAATAAAAGTCAAATCTTGTATGCCCCTACGGGGGCTGGCAAGACTGAAATGGCAATAGCTTTGTTGGAGGCCACAAGGGCAAAAGGCAACCGTGCAGCAATGTTACTGGACCGTATTGTTCTTTGTGATCAAACATCACAAAGGCTGGAAAAGTATGACATTGATCATGGTGTCTTGCAGTCTGGTCATTGGCGGTATCGTCCTGATGAGTTGATACAAGTTTGTTCTGCTCAGACGCTGGAAAAGCGTGGGCAGTTTCCAGGCTTGAATCTTCTCATTGTGGATGAATGCTTTACTGGGGACACTTTGGTGGATACGCCAACAGGCCCTAAAGAAATAAATCTTCTGAGGTGTGGCGATATTGTATATAATTCAACAGGAGTTGGTGAAGTTTTAAATGTCATGGTTAAGCCAGCAACTGAGTTATATAAATTGGAGTTTGAAGATGGAACATCAATCAATTGCACAGGAAACCATCCTTTCTTTACAGACAGAGGATGGATCAAAGCCTCTGAAATGGAGATCGGAAGGGTTTCTTTTAGCAAAGAAGGTTTGCGCTTGTTGTGGGAAAGAGTTTGCGCCCAAAAAGATCATAAAGAATGGTCGAGTATTTACGAATGCGAATCAAGAGAAATGGGAGAAGCGTATCGCTTGCTCAATATCTTGCTCAAAGAAGTTGGACAACCCGATGAGCAACCATCAAACAAGATTAAAAATGAAGGCTCGATTGAGGGAGATCAAGCACAAGCCAATCAAGAAGGGTGGGAATGGACAATTGCTGCCTCTGCCTCAGCTTGCTTTACTTCATGCTCTTGGGGAGGGGTGGGAGGCGGAATTAGCAATAGCGACAAAGATGAGGCATCTAAAGACTGGTTATCCAACTTGTTACAAACTGGATATTGCCAACTTGGAGATGAAGTGTGGGATCGAATTGGATGGTGGTTCTCACGGCTCTCTGGAACGGAAAGCGCAAGATTTAAAGAAGACAGAATTTCTTGTTTCCCAAGGTTGGTCACTATATCGCATATCAAACGAGAGGGCGTTACACCTGTATTCAACCTTCACATCAGTGGACACCCTTCTTACTTTGCTAACGGGAAGTTAGTTCACAATTGCCATCAGACTAGGCAACAGACCATCCAATTCATTAAAGACAATCCAGAGGTGCGAGTCATAGGATTGACTGCGACTCCTTTCACCAAGGGCCTGGCCCATACTTATTCGAATGTCGTATCAATTGTCACGACCCAGCAGTTGGTTAATCAGGAGGTGCTTGTCCCTTTGCGTGTGTTCATTGCCAAAGAGATTGACATGAAAGGCGCAAAGAAAATTGCTGGCGAGTGGTCACAAGCTGAGGTAACCAAGCGTGGCAAAGTCATAACTGGTGACATTGTTAATGAGTGGATTAAGAAAACCCATGAGATATATGGTGGCCCTAAGAAGACGATTGTGTTTTGTTCGGGGGTAGCGCATGGCACAGACTTGGCTCGCAGCTTTGCAGAGCAAGGGTATAACTTTATCAACATCAGCTATCAAGATGAGGATCAGTTTAAGAAGGATGTGATTGAAGACTTCTCAAAGCCTGATACTGCCATACATGGGCTCATAGCTACTGACATTCTGACCAAGGGGTTTGACGTTCCTGATGTAATGATTGGGGTATCGGCTCGACCATTCTCCAAGTCTTTGTCTTCTCACATTCAGCAGATGGGTAGGGTCATGCGGTCGTACCCTGATAAAAAGTTTGCTCTGTGGCTAGATCATTCGGGTAACTATCTCAGATTCCGTGAGGATTGGGAGGATGTTTATGCGAATGGAGTCCATGAGTTGAATGATGGCGCAGAAAAAACAAAGCCAGAGCCAAGCGAAAAGGAGAAAACAGATGCCAAATGCCCCAAGTGTGAGGCATATTTCCCTAAGTATTTGGATGCGTGTTTGAATTGCGGCCATGTAAGGGAAAGAAAGAGCGTTGTTGAAAGCGTTCCAGGCGAGATGGAGGAAATTGCGACAAGCATGACTCGTGAGGATAAGCAGTTGTGGTGGTCGATGTTGCAGTATTACGTCCAATATAGTGGATGGAAAGTTGGAAGGGCTGCGAATGTCTACAAGGAAAAGTTCGGGGTCTGGCCTCGTGGCTTAGATGACACGGTGGTAATCCCTAATGCTGAGATAAAGAAGTTTATTGACGATGGTATCAAGAGATACATCAGACAGATTAAAAGGATGCGGTAATGGAGTTAGTTGAATTTTGCAGGGCTCATGGGGTATTGATTGATGCTCATCCACCAATTGGTGTGTGGAAAAGATATCCAACTGAGGATCATCCCAGGTCCAGGAATGGTGCTGTTAAATACATGGGGACTCATGCCTTTGTGCAAAATCATGCACTGGACCAGGCTGTTTCCGTTTGGAAGCCTGAGTCTGTAGCTGATATTGATCGCAGAAAATTTGAGTATCTGGCCAAGCGTGAGGCTGAAAATACTTTAAAGCTGCAGGCTGATGCGGCCAAGCGTGCCGCTGGTATATTGAATGAGTGTCAATTCGCGCATCATCCTTACCTTAAATCTAAGGGATTTGCTGATGAGTCTGGGTATGTTTATTTGCACCCGAGCGATGGCCAGGTCTTGGTTATTCCAATGCGCGCGGACGGTCATTTGATCGGTGCTCAATTGATTGACAAGCGTGGGTCTAAAAAGTTTTTATACGGGCAAAAAAGCGCCGGGTCTGAATTTGTATTTGACAACAAAGGCGAACATTTTTTTTGTGAGGGTTACGCGACCGCACTAAGCGTGAGGCTTGCCCTAAAAAGCGCGCGGATTAGATACACAATTCACGTTTGTTTTTCTGCTCATAATTTGCTGAAGCTGGCCCAAAAATATAAGCGTGGGTTTGTCATATCCGACAATGATGAATCAGGCACTGGGGAAAGCGTGGCCCAGCGCACCGGTTTACCTTATTGGATTAGCGAAATAACCGGGGAGGATGGTAACGACTACCACCAGCGCGCCGGTATATTTAGATTTTCTCAAGCCCTTTTAGGATTAATCCAAGGGCGTAAAGTGTAAGCCATGCGGCCAGGGTAGCTATAAAGCGGGCCCCGGCCGCGGCTTGGTGTTCGCGTTGTGCCTGGGTCCTCATTGCAGTTGCTCTTTTAATGTTTTGTGCAGCTGCTCTATCAATTCATTGTTGATAGTAATCAATTGATTAGCCCTAATTAAATCCTCCCGGTCCAGGGCGCCCAGCGCGTCAATGTTGTTATCGTGTATCTCGTGCAATAAGTCGGTTATTTTGTCCATGTTTTCCCCTTATAGGTCCAATACATCGGCGCGGGCCTGTTCGTGCTCGGCGCTGCTTTTAAATACTTGGCCACAATCCAAGCACACAATCCGGGAATAGTTTTCCGTTTTAATCCACCCGTGCGAGCATTGGCCGCGTTTAAGGGCCTGGGCGGCCCGGCGTGCGGTTTGCTCCAGGGCGTGTGTTAATAGGTCGGCGTCGTTTGAGTAATCCATTGTTTTAAATCCTTTTAAATTGTGCAGCATCCACAGCAGGGCGCATCGATACAGCGGCCGCGGGGGTTGCGCATAAAGTACTGGGGGCGGCCTTCGTTGTACGTTATGACTAGTCCAGGCGGCGCCAGGAAAGCCCGGCGGGTTTTGGTGTCGTAATTGATGGCGGCCCCGGCTTGGAAGGCCGCGCCGGTTTTGCTGCAGCGGCCGGGGTATTTGGCGCGTATTGTTTTAATCATGGTTTACCCTTTCACAATTGGGATAACGCGGCGGGCGCGTTGGTCGGTTAATTTTGCACGGGTCCCGTGTGCTCTGAATCCGATAATCGTTTTTCGGTCGGCCTTTTGGCATAACTGACACACAGCGCACGTCATGTACTCTTTAATCTGGGCCGGGCATACAGTGATCGGGCGGCCCTGGGGTGTGGTGGTGTGCTGTGGTGTGTCGCTGGGCACAATGCACACAGTTGGCAGGCCGGTTGCGGCCAGGGTGTCGGCCTCTCCAGCATCATCCGCGGATAGGTTAACAGTAAAGCCCCATAAGTTGGCGTAAGTAATCCACTGCAGGGCCTGCGGTGTTTTTTTGTGGGTGTATGTAAACCCGCGGCGGCCAATATTTGCGCGGACAATTTCACCCAGGGCGGCCGGGTCCACAGTTTCACCGGCGCCGGGTAAGTCACCGGCAACATTGTGGCGCCACAGCTGGCCCGGTTTCATGTTTTCAATTTGTTTAATAAGTGCCTGGATATCTACGCCGCGGCTTGGGACCTTGTTCCAATTAAGCCGGGTAAAATAGTCTTCACCATAACAATCGGCCTCATAGTGCGGACAGCTGGGCGGGCATGTTCCGCGCTCGCTGTAGGTGGTTGGAATTGGTCCGGTTTTGCGGTTTTCTGATTTGTTAATGTAATGGTATTTCATGCGTTTTCACCTTGGTGGACAATGCAAAACCCCATAATGGCGGCGGCCAGCGGGAACAGTGCGGGGATTGATAAGCCGATAAAAATCAAATAACCGGCGAGGAAAGTTAAAAGAAAAGAGAAAATTAGAATTAGAGTATCCATGTTATGCGGCCTTAAAGTATTGGGGGATTAAAGCGGCCAGGCGTTCCAGCTGCTGCTTTTTGTTTTGGCGGCGCTGTGCGGCCTTTTGTGATTTCCTGGCCAAGTGTTCGCGGCAGCTTTCGCGCCAAGTTTTGGCGTATCCGGTGGGATTGGGGGAAAGCTGGTCCAGCTTATTGAGCATGCGCGCGGGCATGTCATAGTAGTGCGGTCCCATATCCTCGGTCATGTCTTTAAAATAAAATTCTACGGTGTCGCGCGAATAGCTAGCGCGGCGTTCAGTTAGGACCACCATCCCATAGTACATAGTGGCGCCGGTGGTTTCGGTGCGTTTAATGATTGCATAGTAAGTGCTGCCGGCCATGCTGTGGTCGATTACTTCCCAGCTGGTGCGCGCGCCCTGGGCGCTGTCCTGGGACAATTCGCGCTGCAGCACGTCCGCGGTTTTTTCGTTTCGGTCGATTGTGTAAGAGGTCCATCCCATGATTAGTTATCCTTTTTGGTTAGTTGCCGGGCGAAGTGTTGCCCCATAAGCCCACAGTATGGGCTTATAGAATTCACTTAAGCGGCTTAAACTGTGAATGCTGGTTAATTTCCTGCTGGGTTACTTGCTGGGCGGCTTTGATTCGGTTAATCGATTCCTGCAGCTGCTCGGTTGTTTTTACACTGGCGGCGTCAATGATTAGTGATTTATCGATTTTGTAATACTTGCCAGGCTTAAGCTGTTTTGTGGCCAAGGCTATGTATTTGGATTTGAGGTTTTCATGGTGCATAAACGCTGCGATGCTGCTGATTGTGTCAATTGTGATGTCGTTCATGGTTAGGTCCTTAGATAATGAAGTCGGGGTGAGTGGTTACGTTAAAGGCGGCGGCGTATTGCATCAATTCTGTTATTTGCTTTTTTGTCATGGCGGAGCGGATTAGAGCAGATAAGCTGCGCGCGATGGTGTCATTCATTCCAAGTGTGTGCATGGCGTGAAGTTTGATAATTTCTCTTTTCTGTGATTGATTCATGGTTAGGTCCTTTTAGTAAATGATGGGGAAAGCGGGAAGTGGTGTATTTTCTGCAGCTGCCTGCAATTCGGTTTTGAGGTCGTAATCTTCAACGCGGTAATCCATCTCTCCCAAGTCATAGGATTTGAGGATTGCTACCGGCGTGAAGTTAACATTAGCTGGCAGCGTGGCGTCAATGTAGCGGTCGATATCGACCATCACAATGCGGCCATCATCTAATAGAGCAGCGCCAATACGCGGGCCCTTGTCGCTGTATGTGCGGCCGGTGTTAAAGAAAAGTTTTTTCATGTGTTGCCCTTTCGTGTAGTGCGTTGTAGATAATTGCGGAAAGCTGTAAGATAGTGCAATCATTTACAACTGTCAAGCTAGGGGAAACCCTTAGTTTGTGTAAATAGTTTGTAAAGCTTGGAAAGTTTGCCGGGTAACTTGGCGCCTGGTAATTGGTTAATCGGTGCAGGGGTGTTGCGGTTTTCCCTTTTGTTCCCCTATAATCGGGGCCTGGATTAACGAACCGAATAGGTGAGTAGTTATGTTGACCAAATCAGAGATAAGCGAAGCACTAAATCAAATACCCGTTTCATCAATAATGAATAAACAAAGGGAAAAACAACTCACACCAAAACAAAAGCGTTTCGTTAAAGAGATAGCTATTAATGGTGAGAGTAAGAGCGCAGCATACCGGAAAGCGTATAACACCAAGGCAAAACCCAGCGTTGTCGGCGCGGACGCGCAAAAGCTTAGTCGAAATCCTTTAATAGCCCTTGAGATAGAGCGCGTCAAGCTGGCCATGGAAAGGTTGGAATATCGTTCCCCTGGACATTTAAAGGCGCTCGTGGTGGATTCGCTCACAGCTGTATTGTTGGACGATGGCGCGCGCCACAGTGACATTATCAACGCGGCCAAGGTCATCGGTTCTATTTCCGGTGTGGATATGTTTAAAGAGCAGGCCCAGGAAAGCCGGGCAGTCAGCAGCACTTCAGCGCGCGACAATCTATTGGGTGAACTCAAACGCCTGCTCAAACGCGACACAGCGGACGTTGTGGACGTTGAGGCGCACGCCCTTTTGGAAGAGCTCGCAGCCCAGGCCCACCCTGGTGCCGCCCCCCCAATCGAGCCGAAGGAGTCCCATGATTCGTTGCATAGTGTTCCACACAAACAACCACCAGAAAATTCAAGCACCCCCAAAAACCCTAATGAAATCAATGAGTTAAGATCTGAGTCCGACTCAGATGTCCCCCACCCCTCTGAAAATGCCGTGGAACATCCTGTGGATAACTTTATGGAAACACCCCCCCTTGATGAAAGTGATGGGTTCCATAGATGACCCCGGCACAGAGTGAGGTATATCAGATTATTAGGGAGTATTGGGCTCGGTATTACTGTGCGCCGTCTTATCGGGATATAGCGAGGATAAGGGGTAAGAATGGGTTGGGTAATATTGGGAAGATTATTACGAGGCTGGAGAAGTTGGGTGCGGTGAAGAGGAGGAAGGGTAGTAGATCTGTTCGGCCTAGTGACTTGAGGTATAAGGATATATGATGGGGCATACAGAATGAAGTTAGATGAATTGTTGGAGGCTATGCCCGAGGATCAGTATTTGGAGTTCATGGAAAAGGTGAGGAGTTTCCGTGAGGCGGTGGAGAGGGAGAAGGCGCAAGAGAAGTTTATGGATTATGTGAAGATGATGTGGCCTGGCTTTGTTGCGGGTCGGCATCATGCTGTGATGGCGAAGAAGTTTGAGGCTATTGCTAGGGGAGAGAGTAAGCGGTTGATTATCAATATGGCTCCTAGGCATACGAAGAGTGAGTTTGCGAGTTATTTATTGCCGAGTTGGTTTTTGGGTAAGTTTCCCAATAAGAAGGTAATTCAGTGTTCGAATACTGCGGAATTGGCGGTTGGGTTTGGACGGAAGGTTAGGAACTTGGTGGGGAGTGAGCAGTATAAGACTGTGTTTCCTGAAGTGAATTTGAGGCAGGATAGTAAGGCGGCGGGTAGGTGGAGTACCAATAAGAATGGCGAATATTTTGCGATTGGTGTGGGTGGTACGGTAACGGGTAAGGGTGCGGATTTACTTATTATTGATGATCCGCATAGTGAGCAAGAGGCGGCGTTGGGTGATCCGAGTGTATTTGACCGGGTGTATGAGTGGTATACGTCTGGGCCTAGGCAGCGTTTGCAGCCTGGTGGAAGTATTGTTGTTGTGATGACGAGATGGTCAGAGAGGGATTTGACTGGTCGGATTATCAAGGATGCGTTGGGTAGGGATAAGGGGGAAGAGTGGGAGGTGATTGAGTTGCCTGCCATTATGCCGAGTGGGAATCCGTTGTGGCCAGAGTTTTGGAGTTTGAGTGAGTTGTCGGCGTTGAGGGAAGAGTTGCCACCGATGAAGTGGAATGCTCAGTACCAGCAGCAACCTACAGGTGAAGAGGGTGCGTTGGTGAAGAGGGATTGGTGGAAGGTATGGGAGAGTGATACGCCTCCTCCATGTGAGTTTATTATTCAGAGTTGGGATACTGCGTTTACGAAGAATGAGAGGAGTGACTATTCTGCGTGTACGACTTGGGGGATATTTAATTTGAACGAGGATCCTAATAATAAGAACATTATTTTGTTGGATGCGTTTAAGAAGAGGATGGAGTTTCCTGAGTTAAAGCAGACGGCATATGAGTTTTATAAAGAGTGGCAACCTGATTCGTTTGTGATTGAGGCGAAGGCGGCGGGTAGTCCGTTGATCTTTGAATTGAGGCAGATGGGTATTGTGGTGACGGAATATACTCCGAGTAGGGGAAATGACAAGTTTGTGCGTTTGAATAGCGTGACGGATTTGTTCAAGTCGGGTAAAGTATGGTGTCCTGACACTAGGTGGGCGAGCGAGGTGGTTGAGGAGATGGCAGCGTTTCCGAATGGGGATCACGATGACTTGGTGGACAGTTCTGTTCAGGCATTGATCAGATTCAGGCAAGGTGGATTCTTAAGGTTGCAGACGGATGAAGAAGATGAACCTAGGGATTTTCGTAGAAGACACGTTTATTATTAAGGACTGATATGGCTAACTCATATGATCCACAGGGCGATTCCGATTTTATAAAACAAAAAATATACGATAGATATGGGATATCGCCAGATCAAGTGCGTCCTTTGACGCCTACACAACAAAAAGGTTTGCCCAGTACTGTTGCAGGAGCTACTGCGTTAGAGGGAATAGGTCAGGCTAATTTTGATCCTAATACGGCTGGCATTACGGCTCAAGATGTTGCTGATAAAAAATTAACTAACAAATCATATTTGTTGTTGAATTCAAATCCTAAAGTTAATTTGCCAGAACAAGAAGTTGCTGGGCATGAGATGGAGCACGTTCTTGCCAATCAAGGCTTGACTCCTTATCACACAGGAATGAATGAGCAGTGGGATAAATTAATTGACAGTCAATTAAAAGATAACCAAAGAGGTGAGGTTGTTAAGAGATTGATTGAGCACGCACCGTATTTACAAAAGCATTGGGGACTTGATTCATCGTCAGTTAACTCTGGATATTTTTCACCTAATGTATTAAAGGATCCAGTTAACTATCACGGCAATTACTTGTATGAGCAGTTGGCTACTTTGTCTGCTTTGGAGCAGATGAATAAAAAGAAATTAACTGATGATCCGTATGTAAGAAACAATATTTTAACGACACGAGATCAAAGAGAAACATACAATGCTCTTACTGGCTTGCGTCAATCAAGACTAGATCCACGAGACTTAGCGCCTTACACTAGGTATGAGGAAAAGAGTGACCCATCGACACTAACTAAAATAAAAAATGCGTTGGGTTTTTCAAAAGGTGGATCAATTGATAAGCCAGTAGAAGGCAATTCAAAATTAATTTAAGGAATATTTATGTCAAGCATTGATAAAGCACTATACCAAGCGCCTCAAGGGATTGAGAGTTTGACGGACGAGCCAGATATTGAGATTGAAATCGTTAACCCAGAGGGGGTAAAGATTGGCATGGATGGTGTGGAGATTGACCTGGAGCCCCAAGAGGATCATGGTGGGGAGAGTTTTGAATCCAATTTGGCTGAGTACATGAGTGAAAACGAGCTGATGAGTATTGGCTCGGATTTGGTTTCCGATGTTGAGGGAGATATCAATTCTAGGAAAGACTGGGTTGAGATGTTGGTCAAGGGCTTAGAAGTTCTTGGCATGAAGTATGAGGAGAGGACTGAGCCTTGGAATGGAGCGTGTGGTGTTTTCTCTACAGTACTGACTGAAGCTGCGGTGAGGTTTCAGAGTGAGACGATCATTGAGACGTTTCCAGCTCAAGGGCCTGTAAAGACTCAAATCATTGGTGCGATTGATAAGCTGAAGGAAGATGCAGCTGATCGAGTTGCTGAGGACATGAATTATGAGTTGACGGATGGAATGCCTGAGTACCGTCCTGAGCATGAGAGGATGTTGTTTAACTTGGGGTTGGCTGGTAGTGCTTTTAAGAAAGTTTACTTTGATCCGTCTCTAGGAAGACAGACCAGTATCTTTGTGCCAGCGGAAGAGGTGATTATTCCTTATGGCTCTAGCGGAGCTAGGACTGCTGAGCGTGTGACTCACATTATGAGGAAGACCAAGAATGATTTGCGTAAGTTGCAGGTCGCTGGTTTTTATAGAGACATAGAGTTGGGGGAGCCAGTACAGACATATACGGATGTAGAAAAAAAGAAGGCTGAGGAGCAAGGGTACTCTGTGACTGATGATGACAGATATCAGTTGATGGAGGTGCAGGTTGATATAGATTTACCGGGATATGAAGATGAAGATGGCATAGCTAGACCATACATTATTACGATTGATAGAGGTACAAACAATGTTTTATCTATTTACAGAAATTGGAAAGAAGGCGATGAGCTTATGCTCAAGCGTCAGCACTTTGTTCAATATGATTATGTACCTGGCTTTGGTGCTTACGGTTTTGGGTTCATACATCTTATTGGTGGTTATGCTCGTGCAGGGACGTCCCTTATTCGACAGCTTATTGATGCCGGGACATTAAGCAATTTACCTGGTGGATTGAAGTCTAGGGGCTTGAGGGTTAAGGGAGATGACACTCCGATTGCTCCTGGAGAGTTCAGAGATGTTGATGTTCCGAGTGGAAGCATCAAAGACAACATTATGGCGTTGCCATATAAGGAGCCAAGTCAAGTATTGGCTGGTTTGTTGGATAAGATTACCGATGAAGGTAGACGTTTAGGCTCTGTAGCAGACATGAATGTGTCTGATATGAGTGCAAATGCGCCAGTTGGTACGACTTTGGCGTTGCTTGAGAGGCAGTTGAAGACGATGAGTGCGGTGCAAGCCCGTGTTCATTATTCAATGAAGCAAGAGTTTAAGATTCTGAAGGAGATTATTCGTGATAATACGCCTAAAGATTACCAATATGACCCTGCTACATCGAACAAAAAGGCCAAACAGAGCGACTATGACCTGGTAGAAGTGATACCTGTTAGCGATCCTAACAGTTCTACGATGGCTCAGAGGATTATGCAGTACCAAGCAGTGATTCAATTGAGTCAATCTGCCCCACAAATCTACAATTTACCCATGTTGCATCGTCAAATGATTGAGGTTTTGGGGGTAAAGAACGCAGATAAGCTCGTTCCGACCGAGGATGACGAGGTTCCACTTGATCCTATCAGCGAAAACATGGGATTTTTGAACGGAAAGCCCACAAAAGCGTTCATTTTCCAAGATCAAGACGCTCATATTGCGGCTCATACTGCATTTATTAAGGATCCGATGATTGCTCAGCAGATTGGGCAGAATCCGATGGGTCAAAAGATCATGGCCGCAGCGCAAGCCCACATTTCTGAGCACTTGGCGTTCTCATATCGCAAGAAAATTGAGGAGCAGTTGGGTGTACCGTTGCCTCCACCTGGAAAAGAGATGGATCCTCAGTTTGAGGTGCAGTTAAGTCAGTTGGTTGCCAAGGCGGCCACACAATTAATGCAGAGTAATATGGCGCAAGCTCAACAACAACAGGCACAACAACAAGCTATGGATCCATTGGTACAGATGCAACAACAAGAGTTGCAGATTAAAGCTCAAGATGTTCAGAGAAAGGCTGCGAAGGACCAGGCAGACAATCAAATTGCAGCGGCTAAGTTGCAGTTGGATGCTCAGAGGATCCAAGCAGAGAACATGAGAGAGCAAAACAGATTGGCATCTTCTAATATGCAAAATGAACAGAAGATCAAAGCCGATGTGATTATGAAACTCAAGGAAAGGAATAATCGCAATGCATAACAGTTGGCATAGTGACTTAAAATTCTTTTCAACAGAAGAGTGTGCGCTATTGGCTAAAGCATTTGACGATCATGGTGACTATTTGTATGAAGATGGTCAGCCGTTTTATAAAAATAGCTATGGCGCTTTTAATTTACCTGCCTCATTGCAATTCACCGATAGGATTGCAGCGAATTTAAAAAAGAAATATCCACGGATTAAGTTTGCCAATAGTTACATGAGGTCTTATGGTCGAGGTAGTTATCTCAAGCCACATACAGATAGAAAGGGTTTGGATATTTCTGTCAGCATTTGTATTGAGGATAAGAATAATTTAGATTGGCCGTTGTGTATCAGTGCTAAAAAGTATTTCAAAGATGATTGGGATTTGAGTACTGATATAAAACCATATGAAGAAAACTATTTAGAAGCTCATATGGGTGTTGGGTATGGAGCGCTGATGTTAGGCCGTACATATCCTCATTGGCGTGAAGAGTTATTGTGCGGTGAAAAACAAAGAGCGCTTTATATTTTCTATCACTTCACTCTTGAGGAAGAGGATCAAGTGGTATTGAAGATTGATTATCCTGACTTGGTTTTGTATAGAGATTTTATTTACAAAACAGAGGCAGAAGAGTTGATCAACTTGGCAAAGAATAGATTGGAAAAATCTAAAGTTGTTGATGCCAATGATGGTGGATATATTTTGAGCGATACAAGAACGAGCTCAGTTGCATATTTTCAAAGAGGTGAAACACCTTTGATATCTAAGATAGAAGAAAAGATTGCGGCTTTGACTGGCACTGATATTGATCAAGGCGAAGGCTTACAAGTATTGAAGTATGAAGTTGGACAAGAGTTCAAGCCACACTACGATTACTTTCCTGATATTGGAAAGCCTTATGAGCAAAAAGATAAGGGTGGCCAAAGAATGATAACGGCTTTACTTTATTTGCACGAGCCAAGCTCTGGTGGTGAAACGACTTTCCCTGAAGCTGGCATAACAGTCAAGAGTGTTGTTGGTAACTTGTTGACATTTAAGTATGAAGACTTGAGCGTTGATACAAAGACATTGCATTGTGGTATGCCTGTTCTTGAAGGTGAAAAGTGGGTTGCCACTAAATGGATTAGAAAAGAAACATTCAAATAGGGGTTTGATTTGAGAAAAGTTTTAATTGCTACAGCGATGAGGTTTGGTGATTCACTTCATGCATTGCCTATTGCATCATGGCTGGCAAAGAATAAAGACGTACATATTGATTGGATCTATCACCACAACATGGCTGGCTATTGTCAACCGCTAGTTGACATATTGAATGCATCATCATTCATTAATGCAGTTGGAAGTTATGACCACGACAAGATATCAAATTGGAAAGGTAAAGGAGTTATGGGATGTTGGCGTCCTTATAACTTGATTGTTGATGAGCTGAGTGAACGCTACAACAATTTTTATGATGAAATTTATTGTTTTGGCTATAGCAAAGAAGCTTATGAAACACGCAGATTAGGATTTTTCTCTGAACATTTTGCGGAAGAACATAAGCTTGGAGTTGATTACTACTACAAGTTAGAGTATGGAAACCCTGATCAAACCTATGCCCAGTATCCCGTCAAGATCGACAAAATGTATTCACCAGTATTGAAGGAAGTTGGCGCAGTTGAGCTAACAGAAAAAGATGGAATCATTAAAAATTTACAGTATGCAGCTGGTGCAAAAGAAGTTATTACCACTAGAACAGGGGCAGCGATTGCTTTAAGTCTAGCGAGGATACCTTTCAAGATTCGTTTCTTGGATAGTGATTACGATTGGTACTTAAACATCTGTCATCAAATTACTGGTGGCGTACAAAGGATTTAACATGGACGAAAGAATATTTGATTTTATTAATAACAAGATTGACGATAGAGTCGTTCTTGTATCGAACTCTCTATGCGATGGCGCAGCTAAAGACTATGCCGAATATAGAGCGATGTGCGGAGTTATTCAGGGTCTACGATCCGCACAGTTAGAAATCAAAGACCTTGCACGCAAAATGAAAGTGGATGAAGACGATGAGTGAAATTTTAATCAGTCAAGACGGTAATACCGCAACGGCACTACCTGAAACTGCGGAGGAAAAGGCTAGACAAATACCTGATCCTCAGACCTTCCATATTCTCACAGTCTTACCAGAGATTGATGAAGAGTATGAAAGCGGATTACTTAAGGCTGGTACGACCATGCACTATGAAGAAGTGTTGTCTCCAGTATTGTTTGTAATCAAACTCGGCCCTGATGCATATAAAGATGCAGCAAGGTTTCCAAACGGCCCCAGTTGCAAGACAGGGGATTTTGTAATTGTGCGCCCTAACACGGGTACTAGGATCAAGATTCACGGTAAAGAATTTAGGCTCATCAAGGATGACCAAGTTGAAGCCGTAGTTCAAGATCCTCGCGGCATTAGTCGTGCTGCTTAAGGAGAATGTATGGATACAAAAGAGTTTAAGTTTCCTGATGAGGAGAATGCGGTAGAGGAAAAAATTGAGGTCGAAATTGAGGACGAACCCGAAATTGAGATCATTGATGACCGCACCAAAGAGGAAAAAAAGGTTGAGAAGTTTGTCTTTAAGCCCAAAGAGGTGACTGAAGATGAGCTATCTGAGTACAGTGATAAGGTCAAAAAGCGAATGGGTGAGCTCCAAAAGGGCTATCACGATGAGCGCAGAAGGGCTGAATTGGCTCAAAAAGAGAAAGAAGATGCAATTAAATTTGCTCGATCTATTGCTGAAGAGAACAAAAAGCTCAAAGGATCTTTGAGTGTTGGTCAACAAGCTTTGTTGGAACAGGCTAAAAAAGTCGTGTCAAATGAGGTGGAAGAGGCTAAACGCAAGTACAAAGAAGCCTATGAGTTGGGAAATACTGACGCTGTGGTTGAGGCGCAGGACGCTCTTACGAGTGCCAAAATCAAGTTGGAACGTGTAAATAATTTCAAGCCCCCTGTACAGGAGCCTGAAAATGAGGTACAAATACAACCTGAACAACCTGCGGTCGATCAAAAGGCCGCTGCTTGGAAACAGGATAACCCCTGGTTTGGCGAAGATGATGAGATGACCAGTTTTGCACTGGGCTATCATTCTAAGTTGGTCAAACAAGGAGTTGATCCTAGATCCGATGAATACTACGAGAAGTTAAATTCTCGCTTACGCAGTGTGTTTCCTGAGTCATTCGAACAGGAGACATACGAAGAGCCCGTTAGGGAACAGCGTAAAACTAAATCGAATGTGGTTGCGCCTGCGACTCGGAGCACTGCTCCTAAAAAAGTCACACTTACTACACGGCAAGTTGCTCTTGCTAAGAAGCTAGGTGTCCCGCTGGATGTGTACGCACGTTCAGTAGTTGAATCAATGAGGAATAATTAATATGTCAGAACAAAACCGTAAACCAAGAGAGACTGAAACACGGGAAGTTCAAAGCTACCGCCCACAATCGTGGAGGCCGCCAGAAGTTCTACCGATGCCAGACGCTAGACCCGGTTGGGTTCATCGATATGTTCGTATTAGCATGATGGGCGCATCTGACCCTGCTAATATTTCTTCCAAGTTTAGAGAGGGATATGAACCTGTTCGAGCAGAAGATTATCCTGAGTTGATGATGCACGCCACACAAGAAGGCCGATTCAAAGGCAATATTGAGGTTGGTGGATTATTGTTATGCCGTATTCCTGAAGAGTTTATCAAGCAAAGGGAGGATTATTACGCCTCTCAAGCCAAGGCTCAGATGGATTCAGTTGACAATACTTTCATGAGAAACAATGATCCTCGTATGCCTCTTTTCAAAGAGAGACGTAGCGAGACAACAATCGGTCGATAATTTTTTAGGAGTCCTTAAATGGCTTATCCAACAGTCTCTGCCCCTTATGGGCTAAAGCCTGTTAACCTGATTGGTGGTCGTGTTTATTCTGGTTCTACCAGAATGTTCCCCATCGTGAATGGTTACAGCACATCCCTCTTCAACGGTGACGTTGTTGACTTGGGAACAGGCAACAACATTGGTTGCTTGGTAACTACTGGTCTTACATATAGCAGCACATCAGCTTCCAATGGAACAATTGGTGTGTTTGTTGGTTGTGAGTACTCTACAACTGGCGGCCCGATTTACGGCAAAAACCGTTATCAATTCTGGCAAGCTAGTACAACAGCTCCCGATGCTATCGGTTATGTAGTTGATGATCCTCAAGCTGTGTTCAAAGCAGCCGTTGTTAACGGTGGCTCTGCACAAAGCACAACGATCCTTTACGCTAACCAAGCTTTCGTGGGTGGCAATGGGTTCTACTCTGGTGCAGGCGGTTCAACTACTACTGGCGATTCTGCTGGCGGTATTGCATTGTCAGCTTCAGCTACAACCACTTCTGCCGTGACTCCAGCTACTGGTGGTGCTCCCTTCCGTATCGTTGGCGTAGTGCCTGATACAGCAGTAAGCGTGGTACAAGCAGCTACTTCAAGCTCTACGACAATCACATTGTCTGCTTCTAATAGCGCTATTTACCCCGGAATGGCTATCTCTGGCCCCGGCATCAACGCAGGTTCTAACACCTATGTAACTACGGTAAACGGTACAACAGTGACCATCAACAGAGCAGTAAGCTCTGCTCAGTCATCTGCTGTTAACTTTACATTCACTGGCTATCCCGAAGTATTGGTGACTTGGAACTTTGGTTTCCACAGTTACTTCAATGCTACTGGCGTTTAATTAAGGAGCTAACAAATG
>Ga0208500_1000176_pt1 | contig 18160 bp, 18 predicted proteins | sample CryBogCBE17Sep08_FD_184568 | JGI IMG/M metagenome (GOLD analysis project Ga0208500, IMG submission 184568) | Freshwater microbial communities from Crystal Bog, Wisconsin, USA - CBE17Sep08 (SPAdes) | ecosystem: Environmental > Aquatic > Freshwater > Lake | place: Crystal Bog, Wisconsin, USA...
TACAGTTACTGTAGGTGTTACACTAGGAGTTACACTAGGTGTTACGCTAGGTGTAACTGAAGTAGTAGGTGTTACACTAGGTGTTACGCTAGGAGTTACGGTTACTGTGGGAGTTACGCTAGGAGTAACAGAAGGTGTTACACTAGGAGTTCTAGATACGCTAGGAGTAATTGATATACTAGGAGTTACGCTAGGAGTTACAGTTACTGTAGGGGTTATAGTCACACTAAGAGTTACGCTAGGAGTCGCAGTCACACTAGGAGTAATTGATATACTAGGTGTTACACTAGGAGTCGCAGTTACACTTGGTGTTACAGTCACACTAGGAGTAATTGATATACTAGGTGTTACACTAGGAGTCGTAGTTACACTAGGTGTTACAGTTACGCTAGGAGTAAGAGTAATACTAGGCGTTACTGATATAGTTGGCGTTACGCTAGGCGTTACACTAGGCGTTAGACTAATAGTAGGAGTTACACTAGGTGTTACACTAGGACTTAATCCAGGAGTAAGAGTCACACTAGGTGTTACTGTTATAGTAGGTGTTACGCTAGGAGTCGCAGTTACACTTGGTGTTACAGTTACGCTAGGCGTTCTAGTTACTGTAGGAGTTACGCTAGGTGTTACGCTAGGTGTAACTGAAGGAGTAACAGAAGTAGTAGATGTAATGCTAGGTGTAATAGTAGGTGTTACGCTAGGAGTCGCAGTTACACTTGGTGTTACAGTTACGCTAGGCGTTATAGTTACTGTAGGAGTAATGCTAGGAGTTACACTAATAGTTGGAGTGACACTAGGTGTAGGTGTAGGACTTGGAATTTGTTCGGTAGCGTATCCAACTAATACACAATCAGGAGCTAAAATATTTACATAATTTTGATTTGTAATAATTACAGCGATTCCTTGATTGTATAATATATTACCTACATGAATGGGAGCTCCACCTTGTCCATAATCAAAAACGTTTCCGTTTCCATCATCAGCAAAATAATAATTGGATGAAGTCATTTGAAAACCAAATCTTCCAATATTGTCTCCGTATACATTTCTAGGAATAGAAAGTATAGCTATTTTTGCTCCAGATTCAGTAGGAAAGTATCTAACATCAGCATCAAATGTACCACTAGCAGCAGTAGATTGTAAAGAATTATCAAAACTAGAACTTGTAGTTAAAAATGATCCAGTAGTAAAATTTGAATAGAATAACTGTTTTGCAGAATAGTAAATTAATGTACTCTGTTCAACAGAACCACTAATGTTTATTGGACCATTTATTCCAGTTAATACCGAAATACCGTAATTACTAAAATTAACATTAGCGTAAGAAGCAGTATAACGTAATTTAATAGGAGTGGTAGAACGGTCCGATGAATTAATCGTATTATATGCTCTACTCATTTTTTATTTTAAAATATTACCAGTCTAATTTAACTCTTATTAGAGCTTCTTTAGTAAAATCTTTTACCATTGGTACTGACATTTTAGCCACTGCTACTAAATCATTATTATCGTTATACAGTCCTATTGTAGTTGGAAAAGTTTGTGGACTGTTAATTAATATAGGATATACTAATCCTCCATTGGATCCTGAAGTAAAGGTGGGATTAGAAGAGTAGTTATATTGAGAATTTTGTACTCTTATGAATATGTAGTCAGAAGAAATTGTTTCATACGAACTTAATTGAAAACTTCCTCCTGAAGAAATAACTGTAAATAGATTAGTATTACTTACAGAAGAATAAGGTGTAGAAGGATTTGAAGTTTCATCTACAACTAATCCTATTCCACCATATGAACTACCTAAAGCTAAAGCACCAGGATTTAATATAATAGTGCCTATATCAGGTAATAAAAAACCGTAAGATCCAGAGGTAGTATATCCTGCTTTTGTGGCTCCAGTTGGGATTGAAACACTTGCGTATCCATTAGATCCTGACACGATATCAAATACTCTTCCACAATCTAAATAGTTTATAACATTAGAATTATTACTATTATCCGATAAATTAATCGTACCTCCCGGTCCTGTTAAAGTTAAATTGAAAGACCCAGGTAATAAACTCTCTTTATATCTATTTCTATCTACGTTTATTGCATAGATATATCTTGAATTATTCGCTAAACCTCCAAAATTAAATCCTTGAGATCCTGTTACAAATGGACCGTATACTAAATTCTTGTATTGTTTATAAGTAGTATATGATGGACTTACTCCAGCAACTAGAGGATTATAATATTGAGATCCTGATCCTAAAGCATGCCCGTACGCTATAGAAAATTGTACTGCTGCTCCAGTAGTAGATGGAGATATTTGATATACATTTAAATAAAAAGCATCTGAAGTAATAGTTGTTGAAGTCGCAGGTGTAGCAGTAAAAAATGATGTTAATGTAGGTGAATTAGTACTCCATGCAGGAGCAGTAATTGCATCAGATGATACTACAAAATCAGTCGCTGCTAGCGGTGTATATGACATATTTTAATTTTTTAAGATGATACTTTATTTATCTGTACAGGAACTGTAATTCTAGCACCGGAATCTCTACCAACCACAGTTAATAAAGTATAAAGTGTTGCATTTGATCCGAATAAAGTATTTACAGTTGTAGCTGACATATTCAGTGTAGTACCAATAACAGTTAAACTTACGTTTGTTCCTAAAGTTTGTGTACTATTAGCTGATGAAGCTGCATTTGAATTAATTCCAACTCCTGTAAAAGTGCTAGTAGTTCTAACATCTCCGATAGTAAAAGTGTATCCATCGGTTTCATAAGTAGAAGTGGCTCCTAAATAATTTAATGTTTGAGGAGTAATTGAAATTGAAGCTCCTTGTGATAGTGTAATCACACTATATCCAATACTAACTACCGGTAATTGAGAAGTACCTCTTGGTAAAGTTACTAATCTATATTTCATGATTTCATTGTCTTCTGGAAAAGCTTGTATAACTGGCATATTTTGAATTGCTTCTCCATAAAATGCAGATCCTGATGGATGATTTGGATTGTATAACGTGTAATCTACCTCATCATCTGAAAGAGAAAATTGAGTGATTTTAAATGATCCATCGTTTCTAGCTAGCAATTCTCTACCTTTTTTGGTAAGAATGGCGTCTATAACGACCGAAGTGTTACTTAAATATGCCATGTTTTATTGTGTTTTTCTGTTTATAAATATATTAAAATTTAAAATCTTTATCAAATTGTATTGACTTGTGTAGATAATAATTGAGATTGTACTTGAGATTGTATAGTATTAATCTTAGATAGTACTTCTGGATTGATGTTATTTGGTATCAGGAATCCATACGAAGTCTGTCCAGGTTTTTTATTAAAAGTTAATTGAATATTTTGTTCATCAGGATATTTTCTTAGTAATAAGAATTGTAGTATATTATTAGGATTAGACACCCAATTACTTAAAATAGATGGTATCACTGATATATTAACTCTATTATTTGAATCAATTGAATATCCTATAACGTCTAAATTTTCAACTTTATTTCCATCTGATAAAACGATTCTATCTCCAAATTGAGGTTTAAAAATATAAGATACATCTCCATAAGATGCATTAAAACTATATAAACTACTTGAATATGTTACAGACGCTGATACAAAGTACGGTATAAATTGATATCCTAAATAGTTAGATAAATTTTGACTTAGTACTAAAGATCCTGATGTACCTGCGGCGTTATTACTTAAAGAATATATAAAATTTCCATTCGCTACGCTAGATGTTGCGTAAGGATACCCTCCTGCTCCAAGAGTTAAAGTACTTAAACCTAAACTACTATTACTAGGACCTACACTTATTGAAGCAGTATAATTATTAGTAGACATGCTTCTTTGAATTAATTCAAAATATACTTTATCTGCGGGTGTTATTGATACACCAGGAGTACTGTAATTAATGTTAAATAATTGAGAATAATTAGAGCTTGCAGGTATTAATGATGCAGGTTTAGGGTTATTTAAAATAGTAGCTTGATATGAATTATACAAATATATAGTTCCATTTAAACTAGCAGGAATTGCCCCTGTAGCTAATAATCCTTGTCTAATATAGCTTCCTCCTCCAACTATAGGTACATTCCATTGATAGAGTTGAACCGTTAAAGCTTCTCCATTTAGTAGTGTATACGTAGTTGAACTAGTTCCATTATAAAATGATATAGATCCTGTTAAAGAATAAGTTACTACATTTAAATTTACTATATTACTAGCTGTTGAATCTATAGTTGAACTTTTACTTACATTAGCAATCATAGTATTAGCAGCAGTATAACTACTTGTAAAATCCATCACTTGAGCAGTGCTTCCAGGTAATAAAGATCCATTTAAGTAAACTTGATAAACAAAAGATCCTGAATTAATTGCTCCTGAATTAGCTATTGGATCTGGAAATGATAGTGACAAGTTAAATTTTGTAGAAAAACTACTAACTCCTGATATACTAGGAGCGTAATAAGAAAAAGCACTTCCTCCTCCATAAGTATATCCTGTAGATGGGCCAGAAGATGCAAATATATTGTATACATTACCTGTCCTTGTAGCAGCATTAGTAATAGTTACTGGATATCCTGGACTAGAAGCACCACTTATAAAATTATTGACTATGGGATTAGGAGTATCGGATGGAGTAGAATTCCAAGCTATAAAATTAGAAACAGACGAATCTCCTGTGTATGTAAAAAACAATTGTGTATCTACGCCCGTAACAAAATATAACTGTGGAGAATAAGAATATCCACTATTATAAATAGTTTTTATTCCATCTGTTCCTTTTTGATTTCCATACTTTTTGTTATCAAATTGTTTAATTGTAGCTGTATTTCCTTGAAGAAATATGTTTTGTATATCAGTCCAATGAGTGTTATTTTGATTTAATTCTTGTAACCCCCCGGAAACATCTACTAAATAGGCTAATGTAGTATTTATTTGACTTGGTATAAAAGAGCTAGTTTCTATTTGCGTGAATAGAGCTAATTTATTAGAGTAATAATTTATCATTGGATCATTACCGTAACTTATGTCTCCATTATAATTTGCGCTAGCTGTAGTATAAATATTGTAAGTTTTACCCATAGAAAAAGATCCACTGTATCTTGGAATTACACTTCTTCTTAGATTATAATTGTAATCTTGAACATACGCATATTGACTATTTGAACTAGTAGCATAAGAAGGTCCAAAAGCAATTGATTGAGTAATGTACCCGTAATTTGTTGCTTGATTTTTTAATATTCCTCCAAAATCAAGATGAAAAAAAGTATTAGATCTTATAGAACTTGAAATATTTTGATACAATGCACCAAAATTAATACTTTGACTAGGAGTATATCCAAGATTTAAATTTTGAAAAGGTTGATATGATTTTTCAATTTGACTTTTGTTATAGTGAGTAGATTTAAAACTAGATCCACTAAATTCCCCAGTAAATTTTTCAAATCCTACGCTTTGAGAAACAGGAATCAATCCTAATGTAGTACGTTCTGTTTTTACATAAAAAGTTGATTTAGTAATCAGTGCAGGATCAGATCCGCTTATTCTACTTCCGCTTATTCTAGCAGCCAATGAACTTGAAGTTGTTGTTGGTTGATGTCTAGGATATTTGCTTCTTTCTAATATGTGAGGTTTTACAATAATACCGGTTGATAAATCAGCTCTAGCAGGTACAAAATCTTTAATCATTTTAAACAATGAATTATTGTAAAATTTGATCATTCTTATATATTCTCCTATGCTGTGATTAGGATAAGTTGCGTAAGTACTAAAAGTTGTATTTTTAAATGCTTCTAAAGTTTGATAAGATGAAGAATATTGGTCAGTAGGATTACCTATTAATTGATCTATATTAAAATATCCTAAAGAACTAGTAATAAAATCGTTAATAGAATCAGACGGAGAAAATCCAACTTCTATTTTTGAAGAGTTTACTCTTCTGTTTGTTTGATAATATTGTGTACTTACATAAGGAGATAATACAGAAGCTGATATTTGTAAATTATTAGTTACAACGTAAGCTTTAGTATTATTTACTTCTAAAACACCGTCTTGCACAGAAGAATCGTATCCTCCAAATTCGTTAACAGTAAGTATACTTTCAGGAATTCCGTAACATGCTATTAAAGCTTTTAATCCTCTATGAGTACCTTTTGTTTTTAATAAATAAGGTAAATTGTGATATAGCCTTTTATATATTTCACTTTGAATAGTTTGAGCCGGTAGAGTAGCAATACTGGACGTTACATAATTTGTAATTCTCTCAGATCCAGTAGGAGGTAATAATCCTCCATTTGCGTTGATTCCGAATAGAGAATAATATAAGTTATCAGATACGTTAGAATTTGTGTAAAGATGAATTCCAAGTCCTCTCAAAGCATCACCAACGATATCCATAGACACACCAGTGTTAGGATTATTTGTGTTGTTATATCTATTAGTTACATCTTTATAATAGATCCAGATATTATCAAAATGCTGTCCAATCATATATATGAATGTAGAATACGGATCATTACTTGGATCGTCTTGTAAATATCTAGGAATACTATTGACTAATAAATCCTTATTTGTCAAATCGTAATAAGAAGCCGAATATAATATAGAAACATTATTTCCTATTGGTACAGTAGTAGAACTTCCTAGCCAATTTAAAGTAGCGGTAGAATTAACAGATGCTAAAGTATAAGGTTGAGTACTGTTAGTTTTTGGCCAAGAGAAAGATTCAGAAGCGTAATATAAATAATATTCGTAAGTATCAAAATTAGTTATAATATTATTTATTGATTGACTTAAAAATCCTATAGAAGAAGACGCTACTAAATTTCCTCCAGTTACAGATTTTTGAGATTGTATTTGACTATTGTAAGATTCAATTAGTCCAAGCTTATACACAAAATTATTAATTCTCTCTGTTGCAGATGAAAAATGAATAAAGTTTGAAAAATCTGTGTAATCAACATTTATGTTTATTGCCTGATCTTGATAATAACTCATCAATTTTTGAAAAGATGAAGTTACAGGACTTGATAATAAATTATTGTAATTATAATAAGGGGTAGTCAATCCTAATTTTTGATTGACTTCTATTTTAAAATTAGGACCTCTTAAATTATTTTGATTGTTAATCGCATCAGCCTCTATTTGTATATTAACATTATAATTTGCTGATTCAGCTATTTTATCTACGATCCATAAAGTTGATTTGACATCAAAATCCAATGGAAGCGGTTCGTATAATTTTATTAAAAGATACGCTCCACTTGAATCTGAAGAATATGCTACGTTTACTGCAATTATAAGTTGGTTATTTCCAAAATTTAAATAAAAATCTGAAAAATAATTTTTACTTGCAGCATAACTTTGGTACGAATTAAATCCATTTAGTATATTAGAATCACTAATATTTTGAGATGCAAGTAATAGTTCTGTTCTAGTAGAAGAAATTTGTTTTATCCAATAATTATTGGCAAAAGAAGAATTAAATAACTTTCTTAAAAAATTATATTGAACATTAATGCTACCTCTATCGAAACCTAAATTATTCACATAGGTTTGAGGATCTAAACTAATAGCAGCGTATGTTCCGTTATTACTATTACTATTAGAAGGTAGTGTGTAGTCAGTTAAATTATAATCACTATTTAAAAGATTATTAGAATCATCGTACACAAAAGCCTCTATATAATCATTACTATTAGCTAAAAAACTAGTATTAATATAATTATTAGATATTAACGAATTGTCGACACCGCTATAATTTTGAGCTTCTGTGCCTGTACCGGTGTATGATATATTTACTAATTCCATTATTGTGTTATATTACTTATTGTTAAATAAGTCTGACTTAAATCTACTATTTGTTGTCTTAATGAATTGATCTCATCTATTAATGCTTGCTCTTGTTGACTTATGGTTGTACCTCCTACGTATTGAGAACTTCTTGTTATTAGCTCAATATGAGAATTAACTGATCCGCTTACTGGTATATCGTAAAACAATTGATTATAATAATCAAAAAATTGTTGAATTGTTATAGTAGAAGTTGGTATAACAGGAGTAGGAGTTACTAATTCCGAAAAAGTAGTATCTATTACTTTATTATAAGTGTTTATTCCATAAACGTGTTTTATTAAATTTACACTTTGTGCCATTATCTAACGATTTTAAAAATCAAGTCACTATCTATATTTATGCTCTCTTGACTAGATGGTACAATAGTTTTTACTAAAAGTTTATAATATCTTTCTGGCTCTAATCCATTCATATACAAATCAAAATAATTATACGTACCATCAGAACTAATTTTTGTATAAGTAGTATCAAAATCTATAACAGTTTCTTCTGTTTTATAATCTTGTATAGCCCAATAAGAACTTGAAGGTAATAAAAGAGTGTTTAAATATATTGATGAAGTTACAAATTGACGAGTTGGAAAAGTTTGTCTTGTTGATAATCTTACTCTATATTTTGTAGTACCATATTTAAATTCATTCTTATTATTTACAAAATTAACGACAAAATCATCATCTGATATAGTAGATCCTGTTACGTAAGTACTATCATCCCATTTAAATTCTAATGTAGGTGGGTATATAGTATGAGTATCAGTACTAAAAAATTTAGTTTCTATGTAAGATCCTGAAGCATTTTCTACGCTAGACGGATATCTAACTAATATTCCATTATTTTGATATATTCCGAATGCCCAACCTCTAAATATATTAGTTACGTTAGCGTTTACGTCTTTATTATCAGAGTATTCGAAACTCTGTGATGCATATGCAAATGCACTTGATGTAACAATATAAGATCCTCCACCAGGAATAGTATAATAATTAGTAATAGCCGTCCAAGAAGTGCTTGATCCAGTAATATACGCATTTGGAGAATTCCAACATGCTCCATTTATAGTGTCAGGATAATCTATAAATTTACCTGTACCCATATCCCAAGCTTGGGCTATAGAATGAAAAGATAAAGAATAAGTAGTCGCTAAATTTTCAGCATTGGCTAAATATAATCTAAGATTTGTCTGATAAGATGTATTACCAGGATTTATATTTAATGCAGTTTGAATATCTGCATCAGAAAATTTTATTAGAGATCTTCTAATATCTTCTATTCCATGAGCTAAATATGCACCATTTATAGTGGCTGCATAGTTTTTAACCCCAACTTCTAATATTTCGTCTAAACCGGTATTTTTACCAATATTTGAAGAATATAGAGTTGTGTCTGAATTTGCAAATATTTTGTATACTGCCATTGTTTATTGATTAAAATGTTACTACACGACCTTGAATATCTTTATTAGGATACAAAACTTCAAATATGCATGGATCTAATGAAGGATATATTACGTTATTTACAGTTGCTCCTGCTATATCATAAGCATATTGAGAATAGGTATTTCCTGTAGAATCTACTAAATTGCTTATTGTAATATTTTTAACTGTTTGTACGCCTTGTACTTGATCTAATAAAGAATATATATTTGTTAATATTATGGGTTGATTTATTTGCCAATTACCTATATTAAAAAAGTTTTGTAGTGTAGTTATGCATCTTGAAACTACATCTTGTCCATTATAATTAGGAAGTATAACTATATCAAAATTAACCCCAATATTAACTATATATGCAGATAATATTTTTATTGCGTCTGTTAACATTCTATAATCTTGTAAATAAGTTTGAATATTTTGAAGTAATGCAGGAGATGGTTGCGCTAAATTTCCATTAGTATCTAATCCAAGAGTATATAGTGATATTAATAATTGATTTTGTTTAGCGCCTGTGTTTCCAATATAATTAGAAAATGTTTGATCATCTTTAGTTACATATGCTTTTGAAACTTTGCCATATATAGGAGGCATACATAATACTCGAGCTAAATAATCTTGTTGAGTTACAGCTCTCCATTGAGTTGGAAATTCTGCTAATGTATTCATTCTAATTTCTTCAACTGTATCACCATCTCCACCTCCAACTGAAGAACTAACATTATTAGTAATTACAGTATTATTATAAGATGTATTATTTCCAGTAAATTCAAAAGAACTTACTTTTGTTAATTCACCTATAGATACATTAGAAGATGCACCACCACCAGATAAATAATTAAATGTAATTGTAGTATTTGATGGAGCTAATCCATAGGTTTGAGTAGTTACAAAATTAGTAGGATCCCAAGAACTAGATAAATAACTTAATCCTCCACCAGTAAAACCAACATTAACATTATTTGGATTTGGTAATAGTGAAGCATCAGCAACAGAATTAATTCCAGACCCAAATTCTATTTCTAAAGTATTATCAGATCTAAATCTTGATACAAATCTTCTAGGAACAGATTGTTTTTGTATTATGTAAGGAACCTGATTTTGATATTGATTTAAAGCAGGAAAATTTGCTGCTGTATTGGCTACTGGAGTTAGAATATAATCTTGAGCCAAATAAGGTACTTCATACCAAGCATTACCATTTGAGTCTATAGCACTTATAATCGATATAATATTAGAATCATTAATAGTAACAGTTGAAAATCTTTGAGAAGTACCAAAACTAAAATTTTGTGTTTTAACTTGACCAGATATTGCTTTTCTAGTTTTCTTTAATAAATAAGTTTGAGGATTATTTCCACTTAATTGATATATAGAAACATTAGTTGGATCAAGAGATGAAGATACTGTAAAATCTATAGAATCTCCAATAAAAAAGTATGTACTACTATTTAAATTAGATTGAACTTGCATTCCTTGTTGAATAGTTAAAGCATAACTAAAATCAGGAAAAGGTTGCCCTCCTAAAGTCACAACAGGAACTTGTTGATAAACATCTAAATTTACTATAGCCGAAGAAATAACTTTTGGTCTATACCCCAACATATATGCTAAAGTATATAAGTTATTTGGTTGTTTAGCATATTGTAAAAAAGTTTCTTGTAGTTGATTATCTAAATAAAATGATAATACATCTCCAACATAGGCAGCCATTTCTATGAACATTGTACCTGGGGATGCTTGACTGAAATCATTATATACAGTAGGATAATAAGATTTTGCATATTCAATCAAATCAGATTTGAAAGAAGTAAAATTCTTATTTAAATATGTGACGTCTATTTGGTTAGGCATCTTATGCGTTTTGTATGTTTATAGTCGCAGTATCATTTTGATTTGTACCCAATAAAAAATAACTAAGTGTTATAGTTACTGAATTATGATCAGGGTCACCCAAAAAAGATAGTTCTGTTACTTGTATGTTAGGAAAATATGATTGTATTTTATTAGTTAATGATAATTTTAATTCATCTAAAGATAAATTTGTTATTTGATCAAATAAAGATTTTCTAAGACTAGCCCCAAAATTTGGATTCATTGGTCTTTCACCCGCATCAGTTAATAAAAAATTAATTAAATTATATTTTGTTTGTTCTTGCGAAGTATAAACTGGTGTAAATACATTTAGAGCAGCAAAAGGTATTTTAACTCCTAAAGATATTGAAGGCCTAAAATCTAAAGCTGGTATTTTTGCTAATCCGTATGCCATATTACATTATTCCTTTTTTAATCATTTTTTGCATTAAATCAGTAAAATCTGGAACTTGATTAACTTGTACCATTTCTACGGCTGAACTTGGTCTGGATGATGCTAACATTCCATCAACACTTCCAACAGGCGCATCAATATTTTGAATAAAACTCATAGGATCCATTTCGACTTCAGGAGAAGCAAAAGCAAAATTATCATCTTCCATCATATTATTTGCAGTTTCTGCTAATAATTGATTAATTGGATTATTTGGTTTTCCTACAAAAGTTCGATTATATTGCTGAGCTGGATTAAATGGAGTCTCATTTAAAGTACCTGGAATAGCTATTGGCCTTTGTTGAGGTTTATCTTTAATCACTTTTTTATCTTGTGGATTAATCGTTTGTTTAGATTTTGATTCCAATAATCTATTTTGCTTAGCAAGAGCTTCCATTATCAAAACGGGCATCTCTTCTCTAATAGCATTTTTTACTTCCTCTCTTATAAGGATCCTTAATTTAGCTAAAGCGCTTGTTTTTTTAGTTGCCATATTGTATAAATATCAATTTGTTTAAAATTATCCTTTATTTGCTGACATTAGATTTTGTTGAAGTTGTGCAGTTGCTTGTGCCATTGCCTTTCTCATACGTCTTCTAAGAGCTTTTCCACCTTTTTGCTTATTCATAAATGCGTTTAATCCAAGTCCTGCATCTTCATCCTCATTATCAGGAGGATCTACTTGAGTATCTATATTACTTAAGAAATCTAATGATTGTGTATTATCTTCTATGTAAGATAAAGCTTCTTGAATAGTTGCTAATTGATCTTTACTTAAAGATGAATTTGGTATTTGCACAAGTTTTTTAGATTCTAATAAAAGTTGAACTTCTTCTATTATAATATTGTCATTGGAAGCGTATGTAGGAGTAGAATGTACAACTTCAAATCCGTTAGAATCCAAAGCAATTCCGTATCTTCTATATATTTTTACAGTAGGATCTAACAATTGTTCTGAAATTATTTGAATAGTATATCCACCGTATGTAGTATTTACAGCATTTTTCTTTTTTTGACTATTTTCTACAAATTTATTTAGTTGTCCTATTAAACCTATAGTTGGAGTCTGGGCTGCAGAATCTCCATTTAATCTAATTAAACTAGCTTTTAAACTTTCAACCAATCCAGGAGGAGCATTTTGACAAGATTCAAGATTAATTATGATAATATTCAAACTTTGAACCACTTGATTTAAATCTCCTGAAATGCTTGAAACTAAATTTACCATCAATGATAAAAAATCATTTAATGCAGCTATATCCAATAAAATCTTATCTAAAAAAGAATTTATTTTTGCTGCAGCGCCTGCTACAGTAGTTGTAATACCAACTATTGTAAATTCATTTGGTATTGGAAGTTTACCTAAAAAAGAAACAATGGTAGAAAAAACTTTAACTAAACCTGCTGCTATATTTACATAGGTTTGACAAGTTCTTATAGTAGATAATATCATACTACAAAATCTCTCTATTGAAACACATTGTTGCTGTATATTTTGTAAACTCGGTACTAATTTAGTTAGAGAATTGCCTAAAACGCTGTTTAATTGTGCTAATTGAGCCTGAACTAAAGAATTAGTTAATACGGCGGCTTCAGCTAATGCTGCAGACGCTATTGCACTTTGAGGATTTTTTACGTTTATAGCCTGTATTCTAACGCACGTTGTTCTTATATTATTTAAAAAAACTAAAACTTTTTTAAGATCAGTATTAGAAGTAAGTTGTATTCCTCCTACAGAAGTTTTATTTTTTAAACTATTTATACTAACTGTATTTAAATCTTCATTTGATATATTAACTGCGGTTACATATGTGTTTAAAAAAATAATAGCACTACTTACAAATATATTAATTACATTTAAAGTTGTAAATGCTGTAGTAATAGTAGGATCTACTATATTTGCTTGACTTTTTGGATCATTTAAATTTTTTAATCTTATTACTACATCTCCGATTAAAGCAATTAGATCTGACATATTAACTTCTTGTCCATTTGCGGCATTATAGTTATCTATTTCTAATTGAATTTCGTAAGCGGCCTTTTGAATTAACCAACCCTTTTGAGTAATTACTGAAGGGAATTGTTGTTTATTGGGAGGATTGTTTGGATCAAATTTATACCCTTGTATATTAGATAATAAATTTGCTTCATACGCTAAAATAGAACAAAGATCTACTGAAGCTAGTAAATTAATCACGCCTAAAACTCCAATATCCTTAATTCTCTCATTAATTCCTGCTGTCTTTAATTCACCAGGAGATAAGGTTTGAGTACCATTAAACACAGTGTCAATATTCGAATAAATCGTGTCTATTGTTTCATTAGCAGACTTGATTGCTCCTTCAAATATTCCTCCTGCCATAATTAATTATTTTTTTGTATAAATACTTTTTGTGATCGAGTAGAATTTTGTATTGCGTTTCTTATTCTAGGTAAATTTTTAGATATTTTACTAGCAGGTGCACTTAAATTAGATCTAAGAGTATTTAAATCAGAATATTGTACTTCTTTTGATTTATTAAAAAATTCTATTAATCCATCTATAAGTAATAATAATTCATTTACCAATGTATCACCTAATAAAACAGGTTCACCAAATTCACTTTGATCAGCATTCTTACTTCCTAACAATGTTTTAGGTGAACTAATGATAAATTTATCATTAGCATCTATATTAACTGTATGTTGACTAGATAAACTTACAGCTTGATTTCCAAAAATAAATACTGCATCTTTATCTCCTAATAAAGTTACTCTTTCTGAAGAAATAATTGCTTGACTTCCTGTATATGGAAATATTGGAGCGTACATTATTGTATAGTATTAGTTGAGGTTTTAAATGCAACTTCATCTTGGGCTACTGCATCTATAGTTTCATTAGAAATTGGAGATTGATAATAAGATGTAATTACGTTTTGTTCTTGTGTCATAAATTGTACTCCGTCAAATGAATTTAATGGATAATTAATTATAGAATCTATTATTATTTTTTGTCCAGCAGTCAAATAAATAGAGGAATTATCAGAATTTATATTTTCTACAGTAGTTGCAAATTTATCATTAGGATTTGTTGGATTACCTTGTCCATTTCTTATAATAGTAATTGGATCTCCATTTTTACCAGAATCAGACCAGTGATTGTATTTTAACATGGCTGGTATAGTTGATCCAAATCTTATAGATTGACCGAATCGTGATTCTATTATTGTGTCTCCTTCAAACGGAGTTAATGGTCTAATTACATCATTTTCACCAAAAGTATAACCTTTTGGCATTTCATATTGCACTGTATTTTTAGAAGAATTATAATTGCCTTTAGATTTTTGATTGTTCATATATTGAGCAAATTCATCTAAATTTGGAAAAGCATTATGATTAACTGCATTCCATGTAGAATATGCCGGCATATAGTATAATTTTCTATTAGCCATATCATCATTCATATCTGGAGATGGACCGGGAACTATATAAACTATTTCATGAATTACTGGTAGTTGTTTTATAAAACTAAACATTGGATATGCAGACTTAGAAACTCCTCCCATAGATAATATCACAGGAGAATATAAAATATCAAAAGTAATTTTGCCTATATCACCATATCCTGTGAAATTAGAATCTTTAATATTTAATTCTCCTTGTTTTATAGGACCTAACACGATATCTTTTACCCTACCAATTATATATCCAGGGCCTAAGTTAGTATTATCTTGAGTTTGATTATTAGGATTGCCTAAAATACCGGCCATCTTTTAAATTATTTATCGGTTATTTGTTTTACTGTAGAATTAACAGCATTAACCTCTTTCATCAATTGTTCAATGTCCTTTTCTGATAGGAGTCCATCCATATTCTCAGATTCTTTTTGAGCAGCTTGAGAAGCTTTTTGAAATAAAGCTAATAATTTAACTAAAACCTCATCATTTTTTAAACTAGAATCGATTAATCCTTTAATTTGTGGCATTAAAACAATAGCATCTCCAGGTCCTTCAATCATTTCAGATATCTGCTCTATTTTTTCTTGTATAGTAGAATCTTGATTGTGTTGTCTATTATAAACTTCTTGTACGAGATCAGATAATTTTTTACCTGGGAATATCTCTTTATCTAATTCCATGCTTATATTTAGATATAAATATCATGATCGTGGTTTTCTATTTGATCTTGTAAGATAGTTAGGTAGATAGTTTTAAGCTTTTTTACTACCTTTGTTATAGTATTAGATTGTACATTAGCTATTTCTTTAACATAGATAAAGAGAGCTTTCTTATTAAAAATATCTATATTTTCTCTTTTTTTAAATATTTCCAATATAGCATCCGCTGCCTTTACTTCATCATCTTTATCAAAAAGATCCATTAAATTATCATCTACGTGCTTAATAAAAATCTCTATAACGTCTAATCTATCTACGGTATGCTCATCAGGATTTAATACTAGACTTTCGTGAGTTTCATTTTGATTATCTATCTCTTCTACTTGTATTTTAGATACTAATTTTTTATAATTTTTTTGATTGTAAATTATTAAATACCTTTTAGCTATTGTACCGAAATAAGAAAAAGCCTTTCCTTTTGATTGATCGTATAGATGAAGTTTCTGTAATAAAAATGAAATGACTTCATATTTTAAATCCTCAATATTATCTACTTCTGTGTAATAAAATTTAAAAGTGTGTATAATATTTTCAGCCAACTTATAAAAAGAATTGTGAATTTCTGCATTATAGATTTTATTTTTATCTGCTTGATTTTCACATTTTCTATATTTGAGAATTGCTTCTTCAGTTTCAGGAGTAAAATAATTATTTTTTGTTTTGGGCTTTCTTTTTCTTGGAACGCCTTTTTTTGTAAGACCTAAAAATTCAACTTCTTGTTCTGTAGCCATTTTATTTTCTCCCTGTGAATTGTTGTACACGTTGTTGAATTTGTTTAATTGTTTCGAATAATTGATGTAATTCAGGATCAGATTGAACCCACATAGTCATATCAATTTTATTCACTAATACATTAAATTCATCAAGTAATACAATTGTTTCATTTACAAAACTACTTTGATTAATGACTACATCTTCTAATTTTTTATTTTTTTCTATTAAATTCCAAATTACATATCCTATAATAGTACCTATCCATAGGATGATTGAGATAATTCCAAATATCATTTTATTTATTTTTTAAATTTACAATTATTAAAATGCCATTTTTTAATATTAATACTGCCTTCTTTATCGCAAAAAGGACATTTAAATACTAATAATTTTCTATGTTGATATACAAGCGACATATTATTTATTTATTTGACATTCTATTTTTGAAGCCATAAAATCAGCTTGATGCAATATGTGGATTAAATTAGATTTAATCTGAGTATCTTCGCTATATGTCATTAAATATGCTTTGTTACTTTCTTCATATAGAGAGTCATGCAATTTTATTGCTAAAAATTCATTTTCACTGACTGATATCCCATGTAATTGTAGATAGTATAGGCTACGATCAGAAATTCTCATATGAGTTAACTTAGGATTGATTTTATAATGAGCTCCTTGCTTATCTATGTGCCACTGGGAATCATTTGGAATATAAAATGGTTCTGTTATATCCATTCCTAATTTACCAAGATCATGATTAATAGCTGAAAATACTAACTCTTCAGTGGTATAATTTTTGATTTGATTAAATCTATCCCAAACCTTATCTAGTACTAGAGCAGCTTCAACTACCCGAATAACATGATCTACATATCCTCCAGGAAAACAATTATGAAAACTAGCTTTAGGAGATGCTGGAGCAGTCGCTAGATTTAATTCTATTGAGATATAGAAATCAAGAAGTTTTTCTGCTCTTTCTTTAGAAATATATTTTTCAATGTATCCAAGAAACTTTTTAACATTTTCAATTAACTGTTGTTCACTTAATTTTTTCATAACCTTTACTTTTTATTAAAATTGTGTTGAATTTTCATTATTAATTAAAATCTCTATTTCATTTAATTTGAGTCTCATTCTTTCTAATTGCTGCTTAAGAATATCTGGATGCTCTAACCTAGAGATAGCTGATTCTTGCACTGCAATAATGTTAGTTAATTCATTAAATTTTCTAATAATTAAGTCTTTGTGTTTCATTTATTTTGTTTTAACGCCTCTATCATTAGTTCAAGAGACAAGTAAGGTTGTAGAATATAATTATTTTTTATTACATTCGTATATTTAAGATCCTTGTAAGATTCAGCCACATAATGTATCATCTCTAAGCTTCCTCGTTCTGTTAGAGCCATAGGATAATTGCTTGTATTTGTCTGACTCTCTAGTTCATCACAAAAATTTGGATTATCATCGCAATCCATGTTATAGACACTAATATTTTCTATTTCTAGAGAAGCTTTTAATTTCTTACATTTATCGCATCCATTAAGAGTAACTAACAATACTTTAGCTAATTTAGAACCATTTTTATTTCTATTCATCTGTAAAATTTTTATCTATGACCGTCATTAAATTTATCCAGAGAATTTTATCTTCAATTGACATGGAATCAAATTCTATAGATAGAAATAGATAT
>Ga0208500_1000177_pt1 | contig 18100 bp, 26 predicted proteins | sample CryBogCBE17Sep08_FD_184568 | JGI IMG/M metagenome (GOLD analysis project Ga0208500, IMG submission 184568) | Freshwater microbial communities from Crystal Bog, Wisconsin, USA - CBE17Sep08 (SPAdes) | ecosystem: Environmental > Aquatic > Freshwater > Lake | place: Crystal Bog, Wisconsin, USA...
CTTGCTCGGATTTTGTCCGCAATGATTTCAGAGTAATTACGCTCTAACCCATCTGCATATGAGTCAGCAATCTTTGCACACTCTTCACGTTCTTTTTCTATTGCTTTATTTACTAATCGCAAAACTTCTTCATCGCAATCCAGTAAGCGTTTAAACGCAACAAGGTTTAATTGTTCTTTGTGAAATAATTTGATGTATTCTTCTTTAGTCATCTTTATGCTCCTGAATGAATGCCCACGCAAGTACGCAGGCTACTAAAAATACGGCGACTGCTCCCGCAAGAGCGAATATCCAAATCAAAGAGTCAGTCATGGTTTACTCCTGAAATATTTTAATGAGCATCTTGTGCAATGCTTTTGCCTCGCCCACTTTGATATGCTCGATGACATACAGAGCCGTGAGTTCTTGTGTGGGCGCAGGTGTAGGCGTAATCATGGTAACAGTTTTTGGTTTCTCCGCCTTGGGCTTGGTGCTCGACCTTGGTTTGCTCACGATCTTCTTGAGTGGTATGTACTCAGGCACAGTTGCGTAGTACCTGTTGTTTGCATCTTTGCGCATAATACCATTCTTCACCGCCGCAGACATCATGGCAATAGATGAATGTGCTTTCTGGCCGATGCTTGCCATGTGCTCACCAACTTGTTTAGCAGTGAGTCCAGGGTTGTCCCTCACATAGTTGAACGTGATGCGTGTGTTGTTGTTAGTTGGTTTAAAGTTGTGTACTGCCATTTTCTTCTCCTCTTTTGTTGTTGATGGTTCCCATTCCTCTAACGCTTGCGTTAACGCAGTTTTTAAATCAGGCATGACCGTTCCCTCCTCTTACCCATGTCCAGAATAAAACAAAACATAACATGAGCAGAACTGATGCAACATACGCTAACGTGTTGCGGAGAACTGTGTGTTTCCAAGGGCGTATGCCAAGCAACGCCTCTTGTATCTGCTCATCGAACTCATCCATCTTGGGGGATGGGCGCACGTACAGTATCCCTATCTTCACCTTGCCAGTGTCGTAAGGGATGACTGAACGCACGTCTCTGCGTGGCTCAATCATCTCAATCATAATAACCTCCTCTTAGAAATCAAACTTGTTAAGGATCGCGTCCACGTTCTTCTTGACGTCTTGACGGATAGCTTCGTTCTTGCGCAACTCATCGGGCGTAACACCAACGAGCAACTGCTCAAGTTCTTTACGTGCGTTCTCAAGAGACGCATCGCCCACGACATTCAATGCCTTGGTCATGTCGCACAACTCAAGCGCGCCTTCCACCAACGAGTCGTGGAATCTTCTTTGCTTGGCCTCGCCCGCAACGTAGTCAGTAGTAAGCCTGTCAGACATGCGCTTGAGATGCTCACCCAAACGTGCGCGAATGTCAGCCATCGCATTGTCGATGCGCTCCTGAGTCAATGCTTCGAGCTTGGCCTTGAGTTCAGCCTGTGCTTGATTGCCCACGTCCACGCGGATGTCACCCGATGTAGGCACGGGCATGTAGTTAACCCTGAACGAGAACTTGGTGAGGATCTCATTGGGTGTGGGGTAGTCATCGCGTCTGAACATATCGCCGAGCGCCATCGCCTGTGCCGTGATCAACGTGGGATAGATTGCTACAAAGGACTTGACCAATGCGGCGATCTCCTCGTCGAACTCATTCATGCGCTCGGTGAACTTCATGAAGTTGATGGTAGGCAAGAGGCGCAAGCCTGAGTCAGACCAAGGCAACGTGTTGTCATACACAAACTGACGAGCACGACCAACGGCTTGTTGGATCACATCGAGTTCAGTACGACCCGCGAGCAAGTGCTTGTTGACACGAGCCGCATCCTTGGAGCCCGCGTTCTTGTTGGCCACGACCTCAGTCGTGGTTGTCTTGTCGAGCTTGCGTGCAGTCCACACAGAGGCGTTGAACTCCACGAGCATTGAGCAAGTGTCGAGGTTGTAGCGAGGTGTTGTAGTCATGAGTAATCTCCTAGTTTAGATTGATGAAAAGAAAATCTTGTGAGCAGTCAGCATACGACCGAAGTCGGTGATGGTTGCAAACAAGTGTGCGCGCTGTGAAGACGCGACTGTATTGCAGAAGATAGACTGCATCTCTGCACGCATACGCCATACGTACTTGACGATGGCCTCCGCTTCTGTGCGATCATTCGCACGAGTAACGAACTGGAATACCTGAATCAACTGAGCAGTCGGGTTGTCAGATAGTGGGGCGGTGTCGGGGTTGGCGATCACGCGTGTGTAGTCACAGATGTCTTGACCGAAGCGAATGAACGATGCCATCGCGGATGCAGTCACCGCACCCACAGTACCGACCAACGCGTTCTCAAGAGTCTGCTCATCGACAACACCAAGACACTCATCGAGGATGTCGCTAGCCGCATGCAACGAGCGAGGACTTGCGTATGCAAGCTGAGTCGAGCGAGGGTTGAAGATCATGCCGTTCTCTTTGGATAACGTCTTGCCGTGATACATACCGCCCTCCTCGTAGTCGATGAACGACTCAAGCACACGAGGCTCGTTGTTAACGAACGCAAGCAACATGGCATTGAGCCCCGCATCGGTTGCCCATCTGAGCCACTCCTCGCCAGTGGGTTTGCGCATCTTGACGAACACGAGACGATTGCGCAGATGCGCTTGTATCGAATCGCCAAGTCCCTCGATGGATAGGTTGGTTGCACAGAAGATCACGCTACTCTCGGGCGCATGGTAGTTGCCGACACGGCGCTCATAGATGATCGGAGCGAGCACGTTCTTGATGAACTGCGGTGCCTTGGCGATCTCGTCAAGCATCACAAGGATAGGCTTGCTACCATTGACACCGAGTTGATTGGTACGCGATACACCGAAGCGCTCGTTGGGTAACTCACGAGACACGCCGTTCTCACGATCGAGGTCGGGCATCCACACCGAGCCATCGGACAACTGAGTGCAGTCAACAGGATCGACAGCGATGTGGTTGGCAAACTTGGGCATGCGCTTGATGGCATGGAACAAGGCAGTCTTGCCGATGCCGTTCTCGCCCTCGACAATGATGGTGCGCTTGTGCCCGACAGACGCGATGAGGTTTTGAACTTGTGCGAATGATAGATAGTTACTCATAATGATTTCTCCTGATTAGATTGATGAACTGATATGTAACACTTTGCCGTAAGTAGGAACGAACGAGTCGTTGTCTACTATGCCCCACAGTGACGGCATTGGGGTATTCGGTGTATCGCAACCGAGGTATCCATCGGATAACCACACGATTGCTTTCGCATTGATCTTGTTCTCTGCAATGTATTGTGTAACGCAGTGAGGCGTAGTCCCGCCCCCGCCTTGAGGTTTAAGCACGGCACCGAGTTGGTCGTAGTCCATTGGCTTGAACAACTGCTCGCCACACACATCGTTGTCCCACCAGATCACACGCACAGACTCGGGCTTGACGAGTTGACAGATGCGCGCAATCTCACCGAACAACAGACGATAGTACGCGCCCATCGAGCCCGATGTATCAGCCGCGATGATGATCTCACCGATGGACTCGGTGAAGTGCGATGGCATGATGAACCCGCTTGCGAGCAAGCGCTTGTTGGGAGGACTGAAGCGGGACTGATCGTCACCCACACAGATGGCAGAGATGAAGTCCTGCAACGCAGTGCGCCAGTCAGTCGTGCGTTCCTTGGCCGTGCCGAGTATGTCACGCCCGCCCTTGCCTTTGCCCGCCATCTTGCGTGCGAGTATGTCACCTTGGTGATTGGCATTGTCTACATCCTTGTGAATCTTCTCGATCTCCTCGGGTGCAAACTCGCCGTCCTCGTGCGCATCAATGGGCTCATCGTACTGATCGCCGTCTCCGTCTCCGTCACCCTTGTCGGGTTCCTTCGCGCCGTTCTTGAGTAGGTCATTGAAGACTTGAGGGAACGACCAACCGAAATACTTGCGATCAATGAGTAGCGTTTGCGTGGGGCGCTCGACGAATTTGAACTCGGGATCCAACTCCTCGATCATGGCATTGACCACATAGTCATGCGCGATGTTGGTGAGACGTGGATACTTGCGCGACACATCTCTGAACAAAGTGCAATGCTTGAGGGCAACGTGGAAGTTCTCGTGGAGAACTAGGTAACGCAACTGCTTGCGGTTAAGTGGCGCAATGAAGGCCGAGCCGTAGTGCTTATCTCTCCCATTGGTCGAGGCAGTCGGCGTCGAGTCTTTCACCTCGCTCTTGCCCATCATGATATGCCCGCTCAATAGAGCAAACTGGGGGTGTCGCATGCAGTCGATGTTGACTGCCTGAATCCGTTGCGACAACGGCATCTTCTCGAAACTCATAATGAATACTCCTCTTTGGTTTGCGGAAAGTTTTTTTCTTTCCATTATAACAGGGTTGTCAAGGGTTTGACAACCCCCTCGTTTACCCTAGAGCACGATAGCCGTGCGGGGGTAATCTTTCTCCACAACGAATTGTGGAATCTCTATCTTGTCCGAGCGGACATTCAGGTTCAAGGCTTGCTTGATCTTGTTGATCAGACTCTTCTTGAAGTCATCGGCAGTCACCTTGTTCTTGAGCATCTCGTACGACGATACCACCCCGCTTCTGTACGAATACCTAGACGCAAGCACCATGTCCTCTTGCTCGAATGCGCGCTTGCTTGCCAACACATTGAACACCGACTGCCCTAGATCAAAGAACGCGTTGACTGCATCTGCGTCTGGGTTGTTGCTGAGAAGTCGTTGCATGCTAACTGTGTCTGAACGCGACACAGGATCACCGCCAAACGCACTACCATAGCGCTCAGACAACTGCACATTCGCCTCATACTCAGGCAGTCGCATCTGTGCCATGAGTAAGAAGTTATCAAGATGCTTGAGCGTGTCGGCACGCGCCATACGATCGGCCTTGTTGGATCGGCGTATGAAGTGTGGCGTATGCTTTGATCTCTCGAAGTCGATGGTGTCACCCTTGACATACAACTCCAAGCTGAAGTCTTCGTTGTGATCTACCAAAAACTTACGCGGATAGATTGGCACGATCCTGCCATCCTCATATGAGATGGGGCCAGTGCGTAGCACGCTATGCATGAACTGCGTACTTGTCTGTCTGCTATCCCCCATATAAAGACGGCACTCGACACCATCGGCATCGGGTGCATAGAAGCGCGCCATCACTGTCCTGTACAAGATAACATCGTAAGACACCACACCATCGACAATGTTCTGACGCATACGATAGTGATGCAAACGTCTGCCGTTGCGTGTGTCGATGAGTGGTCGCTCATCTGTTCGCCATGATGCACCCCGTGCGGTTGGCGTGTTGGCAAAGTAAGACTGTGCCGTGTTGAAGTTGTCGATGCGAGCGCAGTCGCGTAATGAATCTGTGTATGACATAGTGTTTCTCCTTTAGTTTACTTACCGAAATGTGTTTCAATGTGTTGCACTACATAAATGTAGTCTCCTAATTCATGGCTATCGCTACCCTCCTCCTCTGTTGCGCCATCCTCACCTATCTGCACGATGTGCCACTGTGCTTCATAAGTTTCAACGGCAAACTCGCACAACGCGTAGTGCACTTTCACATCAGGGTACGACTCATACCATTTGACGTCTGTGAACTGGAACGTCATGATAGGTTCGTCTTTGTAGTCATGATCCCAGTTGTTATCCTCGTACTCATTACCGAAGCACATCTTGTACATGTCATCGTTGCGTGCTTGCACTAACAGTACAAACTTGTCTCTGTCTTCGTGTGTCTTGAATTTAATGATGCCTGTTACATCTGATCTGTATCCCATAGTTATCTCCTTGGTTGATGAGTGCTGACACCATGTCAGCACTCGGGTTGCTTACTCTACTGACACTTTGAATTGGATTGCGCTGAGTGCTTCTCTGATATGCTCGCTGAAGTCGTAGTCGGCAAGCGCTGACCCGATCGCATCATCAAAGTCGTGGTCATTGATCGCATCGTTGACCGCATCGTATATATCACTACCGAAGTCATGGTCACTGATCACGCTCTCGATGTCATCGTTGTCTTTGTGATTCTCGTCCGCGCAATGCTGATCGATCTCCTCCCGTATAGTCTCTCTTGTGAGTTCAATAATACGTTTCTCAAAGCTCTCGTCGATCTCGCGCATGGCTGAGTGCGATGCTAATACCTCGCCCACTTTCTTATCGACTTGTTGGTCGATGTAGTTGCTGAGCACTTTGGTGAGTGCGTTGATGAAATCTAAATTGATTGTGTCGTTCATGTTAATCTCCTAAAGTTAAGTTAAAGAATTGAAAAGCAACCAGTCCACTCTTGATAGTGGTGCTGATCAAAGAGGCGTAGCGCCTCGGGTTTACCATTGAACAATCTGATTACGCAAATTGTTCCTCTCTCATAGTTCTTCCAAACTATATTCATACCATCCTCCTTTCAGTTGGGACGCCACACGAGCATGTCGAGGGCGATTACTATCAGCGCAATCAGAATAACTACGCGATAAATAATCTCAGTCTTGGTTAGTTTCATTATCATTCTCCTATCTACTTACTTACAAAAACCCTTGACATGAGTCAAGGGGGCTAAATGAGTGCTGACAACTTGTCAGCACTCAAATCTTTCAGTCGGCTCGATACACCACAAGTGCGGGTTGCTTGAGCCGAGTGCGTTCATCTAAGGGGATCTCACCCCATGCGTCACGCGTAGCAGGCATGACCGTTCCCTCTATCATGTCCTCCCACCCTGCGCTAGCAACATGGCGTGGGTTTCTTTCGTAGGCCAGTTCGATCTTGGCTTTCTGTTGGCGTAGGGTTTGGGCATACCATTCAAAGAACTCTACTTGATGGGGCTTCTTGCTAACCCTTGCATAGCGACACTGTCGCTCGACTGATTCGATCTCTTCTTTCATGGGTTGGAGCAATGCGTTAAGCGTTGCATCCCATTGCTTGAGCCATCGGTTGCGTGAGGCCATCGCCATCACCATACCACTTTTTTTCTTGCGCTCATCTAAGATCCACTGCTTTTCGAGCGTGCTGATCTCGCCAGTGTTCACTTTGTTTTGTAGTTCTCTGGTTGATAGCGCGGTCAACGGGCGCTTCTTGGGCTGACATTCTTTGCACAACGATGACTCGATGGCCACAGGAAAGTCCGCTTTGTACCCTCGCGCTAGGGCTTGCGCTCGTGTTAGACGGCGATCAAACTCGGGTAGAAATTTTATTTGCCTGCACTTTTTACACTGTTTTCCATCCATTTTTGCCTTCGCATACCCACTTGGGTGGGTAAATTGTCCAGTATTATTACCGCCAGACAAAAGTCTGGGTATGGTAAAAACCGCATGAATCCTCAACGTTTGACAGGGGTTGTCCAGATTGTCCACGTATTTGCGAGTATACACACATTTATAAATATTGATACCCACTTACCCACTTACTCATATATATAAATCTTTTTTTATTTTATTTATATATAGGTAACGGGACTTTTTTGGGTTAACGCTAATAACCATGCGGGTTGCGGGCTGTCCACATGCCATACACAGGGGGAATACTGCTGGGTACGATTTTTTTGACCCCTAAAATGGCACTTCTCCACAACACGTTGTGGAGAAGTGAGTGCTGACAGATTGTCAGCAGTCATTTGAAGAGGCGAAGTTGAGTGCAACCTTTCTTGATCGAGTCCCACTCGTCTAGGCTTGCTTTGTACTCCGCTTGGAGTTGAGCCTTGTGCTTGCGGTATGAGTCATCGGGCTTTTTGTACAACTCGTTGTTGTAGGCGAGGTCGCGCTTGAGTTGTGCCCACTTGGCATCGAGGTTTTTAGGGCGTGAGTGTTTCATGTTTATTCTCCTGTGAAGTTGTGAAAGATACGGGCGATTTGAAGGCCAAAACAAAAGGCAAAGATGATGGGCAACGCAATGAGCAAGAGCCCATTGGTATTCCACAAGATACTGGCAAAGAACGCAATGCCGTGGGTAAGAACAAGCGCGAGGAATACCTCGCTGAGAACGCGATGTGCTGACATAAAAATCTCCAATGGTTTAGTTTGACAAGGAATGCAACAGCGTGCGAGTCAAACTCACACGCTGATTAAGAAAAACTATCGACATCAGATTGACGATAGGAAACGGCGTTGCTCAGCTTTGGTGAGCTTGCTGTATTTGGTAACGAGTTGTGCAACAGCGTCAACTTTCTTTTTGGTAACAGCGCGCTGAGTGCTGACAGGTTTGTCAGCACTCGGGAAACACAAGTTAAGCACTCGATACATCGCGCGCTCAGCCGCTGAGTTTCTTGGCAACACGTTGCCCTGACGCCCCTTTGTGATCTTTGCCTCGTACCTAATCGATGCGTACTCCATTGCGTGTGGCTTGGCATCGCTCTTGGTAGCGATGCCTTGTTCGAGCAACCTATCAGCGAAAGAAACGGCCGAGTCATCAGCATCAGCAAAGATCTGTTGAATGGGTGTGAAGTTGAATTTAGGCATTTGAATCTCCAATTAAAAAGCCTCGCAACGGGCGAGGCAACCGATCGACTGGAACTCCCCAATCGATGCATCTAGTATACCACAACTTGCTGTGCTATCCCCTTGACAGCGTATTCGCATTGCGTATTTCGCATCGGCTTGACCCCACCTACCCCCTATGCACCGATTTATGATGACGTGGCCATGGTCACCATGAACACTGTTCCACACCGATTCCCAATATTCCTGTAATACCTAAGTACTCTAGCTCAGAAAATGAGCCAGCAACGCGACTTTGACACACCCCCCTATAATTTATAAAAATTTTAAAAAACCTTTTGTCAAACGCTTGACGTGGTATATACTAAAGCTACGGCCAAAAAAAAGCCCCGCATGTGCGGGGCAAAGGTTTCTTCGCAAAAACCAAGAGAAGTAAACAGCAACTGCTTGCGCAGCTACTGAGATATAGTGTACATTACAGCCATCGAGGTTGCAAGGGCCACGCATGTTTGAACATTTGGTGCAATTTGAACCGGAGATCACCACCCGGGATAGTTTTAAAAAACTGGACGCTGCAACGCCCGGTGAAACCCTGTCTGCGCAATATGCCACAACAGAGTGGTTAGAAGAATTGGGTATCCAATCAGATGATGATCTGGTCAAGGAACATGAGACAACCGCAGCCCGTAAAGCTTTTGGCGCACTCACTACTACAACAGATACTGTAGAACAGAAGGCATCCCTCGCAGAACTAAAGTCTCCAGAAGCAGTAAGGCATTTAACGGGTATGCTGAGCGCCTATGACTGGGAGTTCATTGGCATGGCCAAAGAACTGAGAGGATATACAGTAGCCAAGATTGTTGAAGAGACCAAGAATCCCAATGCGAACATTAGGCTTAAAGCGTTGGGACTACTGGGTAAAGTTACAGAGGTAGGTTTATTCACTGAGAAGATTGAAGTGAAAAAAGCGGAGATGAGCGATGATGAGCTGGATCAGCGCATCAAAGACAAGCTCAATAAATTCATGGACGTGGTGGATGTTCTAACCAACAAAGAAGATATTCTTGACGTGGAGCTAAATGGATCTATCGAACATCACGAGCCTGACGCCGCTTGAGGCCAAGCTCATCCAACAAAGTCTCCCCCACATGACAAAGGCGGAGAAGATAGAACTATTTGCGGACTTGGAAGAACGTGAGAAGCGCGCCAGACTAACGGCAGCAAGTAATAATATTCTTGGGTTTGCCACCAGCGTATACCCCGGATTCAAGATTGGCCCCCACCATAGACGTTTGGCCAAGATATTTGAGGACGTGATTGCGGGTAAAAAAAGCAGAGTGATTATCAACATTGCCCCGCGCCATGGTAAATCTGAGTTCTCTTCGTATTTGTTTCCAGCCTACTTCTTAGGCAAATTCCCTGAAAAGAAAATCATCATGGGCACGCACACTGCGGGTCTATCAGAAGACTTTGGACGACGTGTACGTAACTTAATTGAATCAGAGGAATACAATGAAATTTTCCCTAACACACAGATTGCGGAGGATCAGAAGGCGGCTGGTAAGTGGAGCACTTCGGCGGGAGGTCAGTATTACGCAGCCGGGGTCGGCGGGGCTCTTGCTGGCCGGGGGGCTGATCTGTTTGTTATTGATGATCCTCATAGCGAGCAAGATGTAAAGACCAACAGTCGCTTGGCGTTTGATACCGCATGGTCATGGTTCCAGACAGGCCCCTTGCAACGTTTGATGCCGGGTGGTGCCATCATTGTGATCATGACGCGCTGGTCATTGTTGGATTTGACGGGGAAGCTGATCGACTACCAGACGAAGAATCCTGAAGCAATACCATGGGAGATTGTGGAGCTACCCGCCATATTGCCTTCGGGTAAATCTCTATGGCCAGAACAATGGCCACTAGAAATCTTAGAGAAAACCAAAGCGTCGTTGGATCCGAAGTATTGGAACGCGCAGTACATGCAGCAGCCAACGAGTGATAACTCAGCGATCATCTCAAGGAAGCATTGGCGCATATGGACAGCGGACGACCCCCCTATTTGTGAGTATGTGATTCAGTCATGGGATACGGCGTTTGAGACCAAGAACAACTCTGACTTCTCTGCGTGCACAACGTGGGGAGTTTTCTACAATGAAGAGGAAGGCAGCAAGCCGCAGGTCATCTTACTCGATGCGTTCAAGGATCGCATGGCGTTTCCAGAGCTGAAAGAAGTGGCGCTTAAACATTGGAAAGAATGGAACCCTGATGCGTTCATTGTGGAGAAAAAAGCTGCTGGAGCTCCACTCATACAAGAGCTCAGAAACATGGGAATCCCCGTCGAAGAGTTCAGCCCATCACGAGGGAATGATAAGATGGTCAGGCTTAACGCTGTGTCTGATCTCTTTGCGAGCGGTACAGTCTGGGCGCCGGACACGCGGTGGGCCCGTGAAGTAATTGAAGAGGTCGCGTCATTCCCCGTTGGGGAGCACGACGACTTTGTGGACACAACGTCACAAGCATTGCTGCGCTATAGAAAAGGCGGCTTTATTAGATTAGACTCGGATGAGAAGGAAGATAACTTCCACTACCGTAGACGTGCAGCTTATTATTAAGGATTACCATGGCAACCAGTAATTTTGACAAAGCGTTGTACCAAGCGCCTCAGAGTATGGAGGATAACGCAGAAGACAACGAGCCAGTAGAGATTGAGATCGTTGACCCCGAAGAAGTCAATGTAAAAGCAGGGCCTCTGACGATCCACATGGGGAAGGATGAGGAAGACACAGGGTTTGATAATAACTTGGCTGAAGAGATTCCGGACTCCGCTTTGTCCACACTGGCGGGGGATCTGTCGTATGACATTGAGCAAGACAAAGGCTCCCGTAAAGAATGGGAGAAAGCGTACACCGAGGGCTTAAAACTGTTGGGGCTCCACATGGAGGAGCGCACAGAACCTTGGGATGGCGCTTGTGGTGTGTTCCACCCCATGATCACAGAAGCTGTGGTTCGGTTCCAAGCCGAGATGATCACAGAGACATTCCCAGCCCAAGGCCCCGTACTCAGTAAGATCATTGGTAAAGAGACGCCTGAGACGCGAGAGATATCCATCAATGTGCAGGCAGATATGAACTATGAGCTGACAGAAGTCATGCACGAGTTCCGCCCAGAGCACGAGCGTATGCTCTGGAGTTTGCCAGCCACAGGCTCAGCGTTTAAGAAAGTTTATTACGATCCCAACTTGGGACGTCAGGTCAGTATGTTTGTGCCAGCAGAAGATATCATTCTGCCCTATGGTGCGACAGACATGGACACTTGTTATCGCATCACGCACGTCATGCGTAAGACAAAGAATGACATATTGAAACTACAAGCTGCTGGGTTTTATATAGATTGCGAGTTGCCCGAGCCACGGCGCGAACGCGATGACATCAAGCAAGCCAAAGATAAAGAAACTGGGTTCAGTGATCTGAACGACGACCGCTACACGCTGTATGAGTGCCACGTTGACCTTGACTTGGATGGGTTCCAAGACGTTGATGAAGACGGACAAGAGACTGGCATTGCACATCCTTACGTTGTGACCTTGATCAAGGACACACATACGATTCTCTCAATCAGAAGGAATTGGAAAGAAGATGACAAACTCAGACTCAAACGGCAGCACTTTGTCCACTACCAGTACATCCCCGGCTTCGGTGCCTATGGGTTTGGTTTATTCCATCTTATCGGGGGATTTGCGAAGTCGGCCACGAGTATCATGCGACAACTCGTTGATGCAGGAACTCTCTCCAATTTACCGGGGGGCCTCAAGTCCAGAGGACTACGTATTAAAGGTGATGACACACCTATTGCTCCGGGGGAATTTAGGGATGTCGATGTCGCCTCAGGAAACATAAGAGACTCGATCTTACCGCTACCTTACAAAGAACCCAGCAACGTCTTGTTCCAATTGCTTGGACAGATTGTTGATGAGGGCAGACGGTTTGCTGCAACCGCAGACATGCAAGTGTCGGACATGAACGCGCAGGCACCCGTTGGTACCACTTTAGCTCTCCTTGAAAGGCAACTCAAAGTACTTACCGCCGTACAAGCGCGGGTTCATTTTGCACTCAAGCAAGAGCTAAAACTTCTAAAGCATCTGATCCGTGATTACACTGATCCAGATTACACCTACGATCCTGAGTACGGTGGCAAGAAGTCCAAGCAATCGGACTATGACAAAGTTGACATTATTCCCGTGTCAGATCCGAACGCTGCAACTCTTTCACAACGTGTTGTGCAGTATCAGGCGGTGATGCAGATGGCGCAGCAAGCGCCTTAGATCTATGACATGCCCGTGCTTCACAGGTCAATGCTCGATGTGTTGGGGATCAAGAACGCTGAGAAGCTGGTGCCTCTACCTGACGACCAGAAACCCACAGACCCAATATCAGAGAACCAAGCTGCGCTTAAGGGTAAACCCCTAAAAGCATTCATGTACCAGAACCATCAGGCACACATCCAAGTGCATCAGTCCATGATGCAGGATCCCGCAGTGGCAGCCATCATTGGGCAGAACCCACAAGCGCAGACCATCATGGCTGCACTTCAAGCACACATGGCTGAGCACGTTGGGTATATGTACCGTCAACAAGTGGAGCAGCAACTGGGCATGCCTTTGCCTCCCGAGGACGAGAAGCTTTCGCCACAAGTGGAGATGGCGCTCTCTGGCATGATGGCTCAAGCGGCCAACCGTGTGTTGCAACAGTCTCAAGCAGCGGCTGCACAACAGCAAGCCCAGCAACAAGCACAAGACCCCGTCATCCAGATGCAGCAACAAGAGTTGGCTATTCGCCAACAAGAAGTGCAGCTCAAAGGCCAGAAGCAAGAAGGCGAGATGGCGCTCGCAGCAGCCAAGCTGGCGCTGGACAAAGAACGTATTGCAGGCGATATGAAGTTAAACGCTATGAAAGTTGGCGTAGACATCAGAGCCAGAAATCACCAAGCTGAGTCGCAAGAGCAACAAGCGGGTGCCAAACTTGGCATAGAAGCTGCCAAGCATAAAGCGGAGTTGGACATGCAGAAACGTCAAGCCATGCTCCAACATATTCAACAATTTAAACGGGATGAAACCCCGCCGGAGCAACCTAAAGAATGATTCAAGACTTCGCACGCGTATTGCGCGAAAAAATACGTACCGACATGAACAACTACGCCGATGACATGGCGGGTGGGACGTGCCGCACTTTTGAAGAATACCAAAAACTCTGTGGGGTGATCTCGGGTCTCGCCATTGCAGAGCGTTATTTACTTGACCTGCTTGAGAAAGTTGAGAACGATGAGTGATTTAATTTTGCCTCCCGGCATTGATGTGCCGCGCATTGACCCTGTGAGTGCTCCTCCCGAGGAAGCTCCTGCGGAAGAAAAGGCAACCATGCTCCCTGATCCAACAGGGTTCCATATCCTGTGCGGACTGCCTGATATTTCTGACAAGATTGAAGGTACCGATCTGGATCTCGTACGCCCTTCTCAATTTGCTGAGCGCGAACAACACGCAACCACTGTGCTGTTTGTGCTAAAAGTTGGGCCAGAAGCATACGCCGACAAGACCAAGTTCCCCAGTGGCCCTTGGTGTAAACCCGGTGATTTTGTTTTGGTTCGTACCTATTCTGGTACCCGATTCAAAATCTTTGGTAAAGAGTTCCGTCTTTTGAATGACGATCAAATAGACGCTGTTGTGCAAGACCCCCGTGGAATTACCCGCGCATAAGGAGTGATAAATGGCTAATGAATCGTACAAGTTCCCCGATGAGGTTGAAGATACTGCTCCACCTCCCGCAGCGGAACCAGAAGAAGAAATTGAAATTGAGATCGTAGACGACACGCCTGAAAAGGATAAAGGTCGTGTACCACTCAACCGCGAAGTTGAAGATCCTTCAGACGAAGAGATCAACTCGTATTCCAAGAATGTGCAAGAGCGCATTAAAGAATTAACACATGCCCGCCACGACGAACGTCGGCGTGCAGAAGCTGCTCTGCGTGAACGTCAAGAGTATGAACGTCTGGCCCAACAACTGATTGAAGAAAATAAAAGTCTTAAAAAGAGCGTTAACGTCGGTCAGGAAGCGTTCATCTCCTCTTCCAAGGAGAAAGCGGAGGCAGACCTTGCGATGGCTAGACGTCAGTATAAAGAGGCTCAAGAGGCGTTTGACACAGACGCTATCATTGCAGCGCAAGAAGCACTGACAGAAGCTAAGTGGAATCTCGAAAAAGTAAAAAATTATCGAGCAACCCCTTTACAAGAACAAGAAATTCCTGTACAAACTCAACCTAGACAAACTCAAACTGTTCAACCAGACGAAAAGTCCCTGCGCTGGCAGGCAAAAAACCAGTGGTTTGGTTCACAGGGGTTTGAGGAAGTTACCAGCTACGCACTAGGGCTGCACCAAAAACTAGTTAACGGAGGCACTGACCCCCGCTCTGATGACTACTACGAGCAGATTGATGCTCGCGTTCGTTCTAAGTTCCCAGAAGTATTTGGTGAACCAGAACAAAAAAGAACAACTGAGGCCAAAAAACCTTCTTCCGTTGTTGCTCCTGCGTCACGTTCGACGGGAGTTAGAAAAGTCCAACTGACCCCCACACAGGCGGCGTTAGTCAAGCGATTTAATTTAGATCCCAAAAAATATTACGCAGAAGTTCAAAAATTGGAGAACCAAAATGGCTGATACAAAAATTAACCGTGACTTAACGACACGCGAAAAAACTGCCCGTGTGGTGTACAAACCCACGAGCGACTTGCCGGATCCTACTCCCGAACCCGGGTATGGCTACAGATACATTCTGACGCACATACTGGGCAAGGCAGACCATACTCGCATGTCCCGCATGAGACGTGATGGGTGGGAACCAGTCAAGGCAGCCGACCATCCTGAATTGATGATTGACGGTAATGAGCAGGGTAACGTGGAGATTGGTGGCTTGATTCTGTGCAAAAACAGTATTGAGAACATTCGCGCTTACGATGAGTATTACGCCAAGCAAGCATCAGAGCAAATGGAATCGGTTGACAATAGCTTCATGAAAGACAATGATCCAAGGATGCGTAAGTTTGCGGACAGACAGTCTACAACCACACGCGGAGCTGGATTTGGTGCAGGTTCCAAGTAAACTTAATCAGGAGTCCTTAAATGGCTTATCCAATTATTCCCGCTCCATACGGGTTTAAAGCGGTCAGTGAGTTCGGCGGTTTGCCCTATGCAGGGTCAACTCGCATGTACCCCATTGCTACTGCTTATGGTACATCGTTGTTCAATGGTGACATTGTTCAACTCTCTGGCGGTACTATTGTTACCACTACCATGTCTGCGGCTTCCAGCCCCGGAACTGCTGTAGCTGGTACCTTGGGTATCTTCGTTGGCGCTGAGTACACAAACTCTTCTAGCCAAATCGTTCGCGGTCAATACTGGCCAGCAAGCACATCTTCTAACTACGCAGTTGGTTATGTGATTGATGATCCCCGTACCGTGTTCAAAGCTGCTGTTGTTTCGCAAGGTACTTCCTTGTCTAACACTGCTTCCACAATTGGCTACATCAACCCCACCTTTATTGGTACCAACGTATACGCTATCACTGGCGGTACAGGCAATACCACAACTGGTGATTCAGCGATGGCTATTTCTGGTGGCGTGGTTAGCTCTGGTACTTCTGGTAACACTCGTGTTACTTCAGGATTGCCCTTCCGCGTTGTTGGCGTTGTTAACGATACAGCCGTTAGCGTTTCCGCCACTGCTTCTACTTCTGGTTCAAGTACCACTGTTACCCTGACTGCTGCTAACACAGCCATTCAGCCCGGTATGCAGTTGATTTGCCCCACAGGTACAGGCTCTGCCCAAGGTAACTACATTTATGTAGTGACTGTAAGCGGTACTTCCGTGACTGTGAACAGTGCCGTTACTTTGGCATCTGGCTCATCAGTAACTTTCGTTGGTTGGCCCGAGGCGCTTGTGGTTTGGAACCAAGGCTTCCAAGGCATGACTAATGGCACTGGCGTTTAATTAAGGAGCACATAAATGGCTATTTCACGCGCACAACTACTTAAAGAGCTGCTCCCCGGATTGAACGCATTGTTTGGTCTTGAGTACGCACGTTACGGCGAAGAGCATAAAGAGATCTACGAAACTGAGAAATCAGAGCGTAGCTTTGAAGAAGAGACCAAACTATCTGGTTTTTCCGCTGCTCCAGTTAAGCCCGAGGGTACAGCACTCAGCTATGACAATGCACAAGAGGCATTCACAGCTCGCTATAACCACGAGACTATCGCCCTTGGATTCTCAATCACCGAAGAGGCTATTGAGGATAATTTGTACGACAGCTTGTCTGCTCGCTACACCAAAGGCTTGGCTCGCGCTATGGCTTATACCAAGCAAGTTAAAGCTGCTTCAATTTTGAACAACGCTTTCAACGCAACCTTCACTGGTGGCGACGGCGTGTCTTTGTTGAACACAGCTCACCCCTTGGTCAATGGCGGTACCAATGCCAATACGCCTTCCACTCCTGCTGACTTGAACGAGACTTCTCTTGAGAACGCCGTCATTCAGATCGCAGCTTGGACAGACGAGCGTGGTCTTTTGATCGCTGCACGTCCCAAGAAGTTGATTGTTCCTCCAGCACTGATGTTCGTTGCAACCCGTTTGCTCGAAACAGAATTGCGCGTTGGTACAAACAACAATGACATTAACGCTATCAAGAACAACGGTTCAGTCCCAGAAGGCTACACCGTTAACCACTTCTTGACCGCGCCTAATGCATGGTTCTTGACCACTGACATTCCAAATGGCTTGAAGCACTTTGAGCGTACACCTCTCCAGAATTCAATGGATGGCGATTTTGATACGGGTAACGTACGTTACAAGTCTCGTGAACGTTATTCTTTCGGATGGAGTGATCCACTCGGAATTTACGGCTCATATTAATCTTAAAATGATTAATTAAGATCGGGGCTTCGGCCCCTTTCTTTTGTGTTATAATTTCTGTGTCAAAACTAAGGAGTACACATGGAATACCCAACCACAAGAGAAGAAGCAAAGAAAACCGGCAGTAAGTATTATTTCACTGGACAACCTTGCAAACACGGACATATAGCTTTGCGTAAAACCAAAGGTACTTGTGTTGAGTGTATAAAAATTGAGAATGAAAAAACCAAAGTGACTAGGGCTGAATACTTTAAAAACTACAATAAATCAGAGGCAGGACAAAAATCAAAACAAACATATTATGAGAAAAACAAAAGCCTTGTAATTGCTAAAGCTCAAGCTAGAACAGATGAAGATAAAAGAAGATATAAAAAAAAGCACAAGTTAAATAATCCCGATATGTACAAAGAGTTAACCAGTCTTAGAAGACGCAGGTTTAGGGATGCAACACCAAAATGGTTAACAGCTGAAGATAAGATGGAAATAAGGCTAAAGTACAGACTGGCAATAGAGTTGAGTAGATCCACAAACATAAGACACGCCGTAGACCATATTATTCCTTTGCACGGTGATAATATTTGTGGCCTACATGTGCCTTGGAATTTAGAAGTTATTACTCAAGAAGAGAATTTAAAAAAATATAACAAACTTCTTGACACACCCAAGGAATAGTGTATATTGCAGGTGTCTGGGATTTTTTCTCTTGTTGCCAGCCTGCCCAGAGGTCACGATGCAAC
>Ga0208500_1000184_pt1 | contig 17793 bp, 15 predicted proteins | sample CryBogCBE17Sep08_FD_184568 | JGI IMG/M metagenome (GOLD analysis project Ga0208500, IMG submission 184568) | Freshwater microbial communities from Crystal Bog, Wisconsin, USA - CBE17Sep08 (SPAdes) | ecosystem: Environmental > Aquatic > Freshwater > Lake | place: Crystal Bog, Wisconsin, USA...
CGAGTAGCCCCGATATCCACAAGTCGTCCGACAATCTCCGACGCCGTTTTTCCTTTTACAAAGAGCATTGACCGCAAAGAATCCAGTGTATCAAGTATACCCTCTCCTGAGCCGCCGAGAACTCTACGGGAACGCATATCCCGCAGCCAACGGCGATGCTTGAGCCGCTTGGATTGCTTGCCGAGCCACGATGGAAAGATTTGGAACGGTGCGATGCCTTCGGTTGCCGTCGCCGCCGAGACAACGGCGGAAACAGCGTGTGGCATTAATGCCCAGGTTTGCGATCCGTGAATACGACGGTCTAGAATATCGTAATCGCCTAGAAAGCCACCCGCAGTAGCACAACGCCCTATCAAGACGGTGTCGTTAGGACGAGTGACAGAACCGCGAGGTTTCCCTGCGGCAGCAATGTATCCCTCGGCGACCATAAGGGGAATCATACCGTAATCCAGAAAGACAAGTTCCTCTTTTACAGACCGTGGGTCAGCACCACCGATGAGCCGACCGGTAGCGGAGAACGCGTCCACCCGCTGTAATGCGTCTTTAGCACCGCCCGAAAGCGACGCCGATGAGAACTGGAGAGCATTAATAACCGAGCGGATATCATTTCCGTTCCGCTCACACAAGTCCTCTAGCTGCGCCACTGTATATCCCAACTTCTCAGCACGAACGACGCGCTCAAACAGAGCCTTTGCGATTACCGTCTTTGTAGGACGCTGAAAGCGGATATCTAGACAACAGGACGCCAACGGTCGCAACCGAGGCGTTCCACGCTCATTTGCGATACAAATGATGGGAAACGAGCATCCGCTAATCACCTTCGCCAGTTCGCCGATACCGCCACGGTCACCAGTGCTCATTCCGTCCACTTCGTCCATCACGACAACACGACGCCGACCAACACACCCGCTCCGTTTCGCCTCATCAAAGTATCGGCGCACAGCGGACGCCGAGCGTTCATCTGACGCATTGAATTCTATCAACTCGTAGCCGCAACCGCGAACAATCAACCCAACGGCAGTCGTCTTGCCGATACCAGGCGGACCGGTCACCAACGCACCTCGCACACCCCCTGCGCCAACGCTAGCCTCCCACCCACTGAGCCATGCCGATAAGTCTGTAATAGGACCCGTTCCGCCAATCATCTCTTTCAAACGCCGAGGCGAATAGCGAGTCACCCATAATTCACCTAAACGCCGAGCCTCTGCCAAAACCGACTCGGTCGTTACCACAGGAATACTAAGTCGCTGTGCCTCGGCGACTTTCCACCGACCGCCCGCCCCACCGCCACAAATCAATCGCCCAATGTTAGAAGCCCAGGGAACGACAGTTACACCTGAACTAGAAAGGAAGGAAGTAAGCCGATCATAGTCGGCATCTACACCGCATAAAGCAACAGTAGACATTTTCAGTGTACAAATCTAATTGTACAGTGGAAAGGATTCAATTTTTTAAGCCCTTACGATGGCGGTGATGCGTGCGCCCAAGGCTTTGCGTCGTCCGCTTCAGGCCAGCCACGTGCTGTCATTTCACCGGGGTAACCACGAGCACGTAATTGTGCTTCTTGGTTATTGAAAAGCGGCAACTCTTCACGACCAAAGTAGTACATCGCACGACCGGTAGCATCGACATTATCTGGTTCCGGTTTCATGGGGGCAGGTGAGCCAGAGCCCCAACGCCAAGGTGCCGCTGTCTCATTAATCATCAGCGTGGTGTGAAACATCTTCTTTTGGGCGGTAAAGGAGGTGAAATCAACACAGGGCGGGATGTAGATACTGCCGAGTCCGCTGAAGTAGCCGGCAGGAATATCTTTAAGATGAATTGTAAAACTACCATCGGGAGATTCAACCATACCTGTGTTTGGTGTATTAGAATAGGCGATTTCTTTGGAGGGGTAAGGCTGACCTGAGCCGGCAAATCCGATACCACGCGTAACGGGAGCGGCTGCTATGTATATAATTTTCTGTGGTACAGGACCGAGACCGGTCACCTGACCACGCACTGTTACACTTCCGTCTACAGGATTTCGTGTTACGACTCCCTGTACACCATTGCCGGATACAGAATGTTCCATTCTATAAAGCGTTGCTAATTAACCTACGCCTAAGCACGAGCAAAGCGCAGCGGGGCAATCGTGCCTTTAGGCACGAGGCGCGGAATAAGGATGCGACTTCGCAGAGGCACCAAACTCGGCGACATCACCACGAATTGACCACTGTGTTTCGGGGTCATCTACAGCACACTGTGATGGAAGACGAGGCGGATGACGAGCCCAAGTCGCCGGTATCTGTGGTACACCTTCGTCCGACAATGCCTGTGGAGACGATGCGTTACCGGCAGATGCGGGTACATAGATACGACCAGTACCGATGCCCTGGAAATTGCCAGGAATTGTCTTACAGCCCTCCCAAGTACAGACACGCTTGTAAAGTTCGGGAACCATTGTATCATCGCACGCCGTTGGTGTGTTCTTGCGGTCGTTCATTTCGCGCGCCGCCGCCATGAGTTGATCGGCACCGTGAATCATGCGAACACGAGCGTCATTGTCGCCCCACTGCTGAGCCGCGAGATATGGGTACTGGTAGCAGCGTGGGCGGTAGTCGGTGACCATACGACCATCCGCCATACGTGCGGGTGCGCCGGTCTCGGAGTAGTGCGGGTCTGTGGATGTAAAACAGGCTGAACCCGCGGGGTTCGATGTAACAGGAGCGAAGCCCAATGTGCTCATCTCTCTTCTGTCAGGAACAAACATTTAGTTTATTTAGTTAAGTTCTAAAACGCCTTCGTTCAGGTCAAAGGTTCCGCCGGTAGGCGCATTGCGGAGGGCGTCAATGAGAGCCTGCTTGCGCATATCCTTAGCACCCGCAATACTGCGGTTTTCGGCGAGACGGCGCAGTTCCTTGAGTGTCATGCTATCGTAGGCACTCGCGCCGGTCTTCACTTCGGGTACACCGCTACCGACACCACCAGGCTGGAGATCATCGGCGACTACATCGGCAACGATGCCGACACCGGCACCAGCATCAGCATCATCGGGCTTTGAATAGAGCGGGGTAGGTGAAACAGAGGTCTCGCTTACCTGTAGAACAGGGGAGTCCTGAGGGATGGGTACAAACGGTGTCTCCGCACTACCGCCGAGCACACCGTGTAGGTCATCGTTGAGAAGTTCGGCGTCGTCGTCGCTCATGACGGAGCCAGGGGCGGGGGCATAGACAGGTGCCGAGCCAGCACCACTGTCTACACCTACAGGCGCTGCTAGTCCTGCCGGGACGCCTGGCGGCGGCGCAGTTGATAACGCCATTTTCATCTCATAGACGATATTCTCGAGAAGACTGAGCTTGCGGAGCATAAACTGATTCTGTGTCCAAAACCAATAGACGGCACCTAGTATTAGTACAGTCATACAAAGGGCAACATAGAATGTATCGGATAGATTCATTTGTCTCTGTTTGAGGGGACAATCTTTCTCGTATAAATTGACCGCAAAAAAATCGCCTCGCCGGGCAATCACGCAGGCAGCAAACCACGTTCCCTCAAAATCTCCATTACACTGCTCTTGTCAGAAATACCAGGAGCCACTTTATACGTATAAGACAATTTACCATCTTCGTCTTCGGACGCCCCCATTTGTATCGCCGTCGCCTTTTCGCAAAACGATTCGGCAAGATCCTTATAGTGCGTAGAAATGATAGATATGATATTCTGTTTCTCGTACAGTTGTCGCATAAATACACGACTTGCCTCCAATCCATCGCCCGCATTGGTGGAGTGAAAGATTTCGTCCATCATGACGAATGCGGGAAGCCCCTGTATAGATAGAACCGACTTCGCAAATTCAATCTCCGCCTCAAAGGTGGAGAGGGAGCCCAAAAGCCCCGCCGGCTCTAACGCCGTTACAATTGTCTTGAACGGCGAGAACGACATGCGATTCGCCCAGGCAAATCCCCATGTCTGTGCCGTTACAATCGCAAGTCCAACCGATTTACAGTATGTGGACTTGCCGCCACGATTGGGACCTGTCAAAATAGAATGACCCTCCGTTCCTAGATTGTTAGAAATACAGCCCTTTACAAATGGATGATGGACATCGGTGAGTTTGATTCCGACCGTTTTACGAATTGTAGGAAAGCAAATGCCGTCAAGGCTGGCGATTGCCGAGTAGCAATCAACGTGCGATAACCATACTTTCAAAATACGAATTGGTTCAGAATTATTCCATATACTACCAAATGTAGCAACTCCGTCCAAATCGTCCAATTCCTTACAACCTAGTATTGCCGCCTCTCCGCTATCAATCAGTTTAGCAGCCGCCCGTTGTGCTTTGGGTGAAAGCGTTTTTAATGCGGCGATTACCTTCTTTCCAGTAGAATACATATGCTGAAGATGGTTTCCTCGCTCTTCAAGGTCAAACCAAATAGCCCGTGTATGAATGGCGTTGTTGATTTGTGACCATATTCCGCTAATAAACATAGCAAGCGTTAAACCGATAAAGAGCGATTCAAAGACGAATCCTAGACGGTCGCCGGCGTGCCTGGCTCTCAAAAATACTGGTACGGTAATTTGTTGTAAAAGAACATGACGGACTCGTGACATATATTCCTCCGTTGTAAACTGAACCTCAGGATTTAGGAAGCGTAATAGGAAGAAGGGTATAATTACAGCAATAAGCGGTGCTAGAACTGTAAATGCGGGTATAATGATAGTACGCCATAGAATCAGGGCATTCATTGTGTAGGGGCTTTTATTGAGAAAGGCTCCAAAATGTGTAGGTTTCCATAAGATTTGTGATACTGATTCGGATATACGGCTATCATTATTTTCTAGAGCGTCATCGATATAGGAAGTTTTATCACGTAAAGGCTCTAGAATTTTTACGATAGATTTACATACAGTAGGCTCTAAGCGAAGTGCCATAATAGGTAATTGTCTGCGTTTAATCTCCTTGGTATCGGAGGTTATATCGGTAAGTCCGATACGAAAGTACTCTTTACCCCATGCGGTTTGTAGTGGAACTACAGTATTTATAGTATCTAGATCCAAGTCCGAAGAGACTTGTGAACCGAGCATTTAATCTATGCGTCGCAAAAAATTGAAGTCGTCTTCCGCTATATTTACAGACCGTGGTGTTGCGTCTAATTTCCTTCTTTCAAATGTCCCTTCGTTCTAACATGTCCTCTTCCCGTCTTCCTTCCTCCCTTCCGGAACATCTACGCCGTGTGCTTGATATGCGCACAAATACAAATACTTGCCCGAACGACATTGTGGAGCGTTTGCTCTCAATGCCCTTCTTCCAAAAGACGAAAGAGGTTCGTCCTGCTAAGGCAATCAATCGTTTTGCCAATCTAGTGTCAAATACTGGTGCCCCTGGGTTCGCAAATGGCGGTGCCGGTGCTCCTCCATCGCAGTGGCGTCCGGCATATAGTAGTAGTGCCGATCCACGCGGTGAACGCCGTGGTGACCATCGTGGTGACTACCGCGGCGACCATCGTGCTGACTACCGTAACGATTACCGTCGTAACGAAAATCGTAATGACATTCGTTACGAGAATCGTAATGAGAATCGTCACGAGAATCGTAATGACGATGGCTTTCAGGTATGGTCTGGTCGTAAGCAGGTTCCTCGGCATACACCTGCTTCTGTGCCTGCTTCTTCTTCTTCTTCGTCTGCTACGCCTGATGCCGCTGCCTCTACCTCTGTCGCTGTCTCTGGCTCTGGCTCTGTCTCTGTCTCATCCGCTCCAACTCATGTGACTGAAGAAACAGAGCCAGAGGGTCCAAAGTTCAGCTCGGCAGCCATTAAGTCTTCCGGTGAGACGGAGGACCGTATTCTTGCCAAGGTGAAGGGTAAGATTAATAAGCTCGGTCCGATGAACTACGATGCGACCAAGACCTTTATGCAGCAGATTCTAGACTCCGATGAAACCGAGTTTCTCGATGAGTTTATGAAGTTCATCTTCCAGAAGGCGGCAACGGAATCTGCCTTCTGCCCGCTGTATGCGAAGCTCCTTCACGAGCTTGCTGACCAATTCACGCACTTGCGTGTGGTGATGACCAATCTCTTCCGCGATTACACTGCTATCTTCGTGGAGGTGGAGACCGCTCCCGATGTTGGCACCGAAAATTACAAGGCGTTCGTGGAGGCGCTAGAGCGTAAGAAGTTTCGTCGTGGCTACAGTCAGTTTGTGGCAGAGCTTGTAAAGCTCGGTGAAGCGGATCTAGATGCGTTCTCCGAGCTTGTCCAGCAGATTGTAACCGTTCTTGAGGCAGCGTATAAGGCTCCTGAAAATACACTCATGTGCGAGGAGTACATTGATTGTCTGGCAAATATGTGTACATCTGCTCCGAAGATTCTCTCTAGAGCCTCGTGGTCCGACGGAGTAAAGGACCGTCTCGCCAAAATCACAAAGCTCCCGCGTTCGGATACCCCCGGCTTGACCAACAAGGGTCGGTTCGCCTTGATGGATCTCGTAGATTTCGCCAACCGTGGCTGGAAATAAAAAAAATCAAAAACATAAATAGAAAATGGCAAAGCGCAATAACAATACTCGTCGCAACGCCCGTCGCGGAGGTCGTCGCAATAACACTCGCAAGGCGGGTCTTTTTAGACGTGTGTACAGTGTCCCAAGCGCGGGCATCCATGCCGTCCGTAACGTTGCTGGCACAGGCTTGAACTTACTCGTCAATGTACCTACAAATGCGATCAAGGGCGCCAAGAACATCGTTAAGAAGGTAACTTACCGTGGACTCAATGGCATTAACAGCGGCTTTGGACGTGTCTTTTCGGGCGCGAACAACGTCGTAACAGGTGCCGTTGGTGTCTTCAAGTCGCGCAAGAATAGCCGCAAGTCCCGCCGTGCGTCTCGCAAGAGCCGCAAGGTAGGAGGACGCCGCAATCGCAGCCGTAAGAACAACAGCCGCAAGAACAACTCGCGCAAGTCCCGCCGCAACAACTCGCGCAAGAACAACTCGCGCAAGTCCCGCCGCAACAACTCGCGCAAGCACCGTGCTTAAATCGCTAACACGATGATAAATAAACAATAAAACTAAAATCCTATTTTTTGATTGATGTCAGCATTCATAGAACGCAGACAACAAAATTGAGACAGGTCTAAGGCTAAAAATCATTAGGTTAATCAAATGCCAGACGATAATAAACCGAGACGTTTAAAGCGTAAGGAACGACCTCCACCATCGTCCGACGATGATGATAGTAGCGTTGACAGCAAGGGAAATATTCGTGATCTGATTGATTATGACTACGAAGAAGATGAGGAGGAAGAGGTACGCAAACCCCGCTCCTCAGCAATTGCCGCTAGACGTAAGATTCGTAAGATTATGAAACTTACTCCCGACTCCCAGGAATCAAACCACTCACCACATATTGAAGTCATTGATGTAGATTCGGACGATGACATTGTAAAGCCAAAACTTCGTAACGTTCTAATTCGTGAACAGAAACCTAAGGCAAAGGAGAAGGAGATGGAGATGGACGATTCAAGCAGCGAAGAGGAGGTGAAGAAATCTAAAAAGGATAAGAAGCGTGAGAAGAAGGATAAGAAGAAAAAGGATAAGAAGAAAAAGCGTCGCGATGAAATGAGTGAAGACGAAGAGGAAGAAGAGGAGGAAGAAGAATACGATTATGATGATGGCGACGACGAGGACGACGATGAGGACGACGAGGAAGAGCCAAAGGGACGTCGTGGTAAGAATACCTTTGACATCATTATTTCAGATATGTTAGGAGGCGGAGGTGATCCAAACAAGCCAAAGAAGTATAATATGAAAAAGGAACCTGCGAGCGTCAAGCGCTTTGTAGAACTGATTCAAAAGGAGGATGAAGGAGAAGAAGATACAATTGATAATGATATCACCTACTTCAAGTCTCTTACAGTAGAGAAGCAGACTGCGCTTCTAAGGGCACTAGAAATTAAGGCGAGCCCACCTGAAGTCCAAGTGCCGCTCAAGTTTAAGATTTTAGAGAAGGTGGCGGCAAAGCCTGAACTCAATCGTATTGCCATGGCAAAATACAACGCTCTCTGTAATCTGGACCCTTCATCGTCTGAGTACTATAAGTGCTCCCACTGGATTAGTGGTTTTACCGATTTACCGCTCACTATATTTAAGGATTTACCGGTCAAAATGGAAGACGGTCCTGAGAAGTGTGGCGACTTTATGGATAAGGTCCATAAATGTATGGAAACGGCAATTTATGGTCATGAAGAGGCAAAACTACAGATTATGCAATTTGTCAGCTCTTGGATTGCGAATCCAAAGGCGAACGGCAATGTACTCAGCATTCATGGACCGATGGGTACAGGTAAGACATCTCTTATTAAGGACGGTGTAGCAAAAGCGTTGGAGCGCCCATTTCATTTCATTACGCTGGGTGGTGCGACGGATGCCAGTTTCCTAGACGGTCATAGTTACACGTATGAGGGGTCAACTTGGGGCAAAATTGCCGATGTACTCATGCAGTCCAAGTGTATGAATCCGATTATCTACTTTGATGAATTGGACAAAGTCTCAGAAACTCCGAAGGGTGATGAAATCAATAATCTCCTCATTCATCTCACCGATGGATCACAGAACGACCGTTTCCAGGATAAGTACTTTACGGGTATTGACTTTGACCTCAGCCGTTGCCTCTTTATCTTCTCGCACAATAATAATGAGAAGGTGAATCCAATTCTGCGCGACCGTATGTATAATATCAAGGTGAACGGCTTCTCTATGAAGGAGAAGCAACTCATTGCGGAAAATTATCTCATCGTGGCGGCACTCAAGGATGCGGGACTCCACGAAAAGGTAAGTATTAGCAAGGATATTCTACAGTATATTATTGAGAACTTTACGGGTGGTGAAGCGGGTGTACGTGAACTCAAGCGTTGTATTCAAACTATCATCAGTAAGATTAACTTGCTACGATTCTACAATAATCCCAAACAGGTTCCGTTCTCCATCAAGGACTTCTCGCTTCCCTTTACGATTAAGAAGGAGCACGTGGACTTATTCTTGAAGAAGAAGGATCAGATGGATGCGAGCATAGCACATCTTTACACTTAATAGGTATCTAAACCCAAGCGTTTTTTAACATATAGAAAATGAAAATCAATTTCTATACGTTTTCGTTTAATAATCCGCAGAGAAAGGCAAAGATGGAAGAACAGTTCGCAGCGGAAGGTATTCCCTTAGAGTTTGTAGAGCCGGTTCCGTCAACGGATTCAAGGCTCACAGAGGCACCGGATAATATTAAGCGTCTGTGGGGAATTATGTTCAGCCATTTGGATATGATTCAAACATTCCTCAATTCGGATGCCGATTTTGGCGTTTTTTGTGAGGATGATATTCGCCTACGTAAAAATATCGCACCGTTGCTTCCAGAAATTATGCTACAATTTCGCCGCTATAATCTAGAAATTTTGCTACTCAGTTGTCTATGCTCGTATGTACCGGTAGAAGTATACGCCCATCAGCCACATGGTGTAATAGAGCATCCTTACGTATATTTGACATACCACGATAATCTATGGGGTGCCCATATGTATATGTTAGACCGTAAGACCGCACAGAAGCATCTAGATAAGTATAATCTAGCCTATGCAAAAGAGACACTCACTAATTCAAATTTAACGCATTTTAATCCGGATTGGACGCTGACAAAGGATGCTACAAATAAGGCAGCGTTGTATCCAATGCTCAGCTTAGAAAGCGGAGTAGTCAATACAGATCACGAATTTCAAGTAAGTTTTCATAAACAGTGTTTTGAGAAGCATTTTAGTCCGGATTTTTATCATTAAATTAGAAGTTGGGCATGCCGATTTTGAGCTCCTCGCCGCTTTCGGATACAGCCCGCGGTTTCTTTACGGTCTCGCCGACACTTGCCACGGCGGCGGCAGCAGTCGCACCGGTCGCAACGGCGGATGTAAGGGTTTCAACGACCTCTTTGATTTCTAGGGAGTCGCCGATGGACTGAAACATACTGGTGGGGTCGCCGCCGGCACCGAATAGGTAGGCGTAGGCAGATACACCGCTGGCAAAACTACCGGCTACAAACCAACGGAACAGCACAGAATTTTCCGGGAGTTTATTCTCTTTATAGGAGCTCCAACCAGCTGCTATAAAAAGCGCTAATCCACCGCCGAGGAGGGTGAACAGAATTAGATACGCCGTAGACATGTTTCTAGGGCGCTGAGAGAATTAGTAACGCATGCTCTTCCGCACCGAAGGCGATCGTGGCATCCCGCACCGAAGGCGATCGTGGCATCCCGCACCTTCGGTGCTCGTGGCATCCCGCACCCCGCACTAGGCGAGCTCTTCAAAATCGCCCGTAGAGCCAAGAGGGGCGTCTACATCATTCTCTTCTACAGGTGCGACAGGAGCCGCAACCGGCTCTAAATCTTCAACATCATCGGCAACAATCGCCGCTGCTGTCGAGCTAACCGAGAGACGAGGAGGAGCATCATAGCCATCCTCTTCGCCGTCCTTTGGCGAGTACCGAATACGGCTAATATCCTGCGTAGTCTCATCAAATACTGTATCATACGCTGAAAAATGGACAGTCGGCTCGGTGTCAATCATCACATTTGGGGAAGGCATAGCACCGCCCTCTTTTGAGATATTGATAACCGGCGCAACAACAGGAACATCCGCAATCTGATGCGCTGATGGTACAATTGTTGGAGGCTCAGGATTTGTCTCAAGCTTTTGAACAACGGTGGGATCTACAACCTTTGGTGGCTCATCGGCAGCTTTAATTTCGGCAAGAACCTTTGGTGTCTCAACAATTTGGACGGATTTTACGTCTTCAACGGGCACCGGCACCTCCTTCACCTCCTCAACGGGTACCGGCACCTCCTTCACCTCTTTGACCTCCTCAACGGGTACCGGCACCTCTTTGACCTCCTCAACCTTCACCTCCTTGACCTCCTCCTTCACCTCCTTGACCTCTTCCTTCTCATCTTCTTTCTCGTCGTCTTTCTCGTCCTCCTTCTCCTCGTCCTTCTCGTTGTCCTTCTCGTCCTTCTCCTCTTCGTCCTTATCCTCGCCATCATCCAGATAGTCTCGTAGGATAGACTTAACCGGTAGCAAAGAACGTACCGCCCCGCTTAGAGCCTCAGTACAAATCTGCTCCGCTTGTAGAATATTCTTCTGCTTCTCAACAGGCGGTAAGTCCTGGGCGAAGAGATAGGGCGCCTTCCAGAACGAACGTGCGCATTCAATAAAGACACGATGGAGAAAATGGTCCAACTTGGGCAGAGTAATCTGAAGTTTCTTCTGCCGAGAGTTAACACGAATTGCCGTAAGCATTTTTGTGTAGGCAATGAAGACCGCTGTCATGAGTTCCTCCATATAATCGCAGCGGCAATTGTCCAGAATAATACCAATATTACTATCAATAACATCCTGATTCCATAAAGGAACCTCAGAGCAATAGGTCTGGAAGGAGCTCATAACACGCTTTCCCTCGCTTTCCGCCAAAGTATTATATTCCTTACGAAAAAACTCTACAAGGGGCGGTACGATCCATGTAGACATTTGCTTAAGATACTCATTACGAGCCTCTGAATATAGAGATGCGTTCTCCATAATTTTATTCAGGACCGACATTGGTTTTCTGTAGCCTTAACGCAGAGATACAATCAAAAAAGAGTGTACGGGGGCTGGTTCCACCGAGCCGGGACCATTGCGCACAGGTACTTGCTACGAGCGGATTCTGTTTCCAGCCCTGACGTAAAATATCTCGTAAATCTACACCTGAATTTTTACACGCCGATTCAGATTCAACTGCCCATTGGACCCATTCCATATTGTTAGATGTCGTAGGACGTTTCTCAAGTATAGATGTAATAACATCATCTCCGTATCCATAATGTGTATTATCTGGACAATGTAATATAGATAGTGCGTTCATAATAGAGGTACGAAGATTACCATAAGAGTATTTTACAATACGGTCTACATCGGATTTATCTAGTTTATAATTTGTACGACGCTGTATTTCAAACACAATATCGGTTGAATCTGGCGTAGTAAATGCTACGATGGAGGAACGGGATAGAATCGGTTCGGAAATAGCACCGGCGTCTCGGCACTCAAAAATAATACGAGTAGACGCGGAGGTAGTTTCTAGCATACGACGTAGGAACGCCTGGGTATCGGAGGTGAGGGATTCGGCGTGTTCAAAGATAATCCAGCGTAGTTTGCCGTCCATTGTTTTGGAGCCGCGCGCAAAATTACGAATAATATCGCGCACGGAACGTAACCCAGAATTCGCGGTACAATCAATCTTGAGTTTGGGCATATTTGCGAGCACAATACGTAGAAATAGGGATTTGCCACACCCTTGAGGTCCGACGAGAATGATATGAGATGCTTTATTTTCACGAATGAGTGTAGCCGTTGCCTGAATAACATCACGGTTGCCCACAATATCATCAATCGTTTTTGGCGAATGAGGATCGTAGGTCCAACTATCCAGCATTTTGAACTATCCTTTAGAATAAAGAATAGTTTAGAATGTTTAGGTGATAATGACTTAGATAGCATCGCGACCACCCACCATTGCCGCACGGTGGAGTGGAATGACGTAGGGATTGCGTTCCAGGGCAGCAACCGTAACGGGCTCGTTGCGGATAGCAGAGATGTCCAACTTGAGTACAGTACGGGGGCGTTGTAGACCGATAACTTCGCGCGACGTAGGGATGTTGTCCACACGGTCCACAATTGGCTCGCGGTCGTTGACGGAATCGGCATTGAGCTTGCGGTACTGTAGATGGATATTGTCTTCGCCGTTGAAGAGCTTGACGGAAGAGCCTTGAGGGCGGCGACCGCGTGCCACGTTCTCCTTCTGCGCATACTGACGCATATTCTGCGCATCGGTACGGTTGGTTTCGGCGGTTGCCACGGCGGCAATCGCAGGACCGCTCCAAGCAGAGTTCGCCGAGAGTGCCGCTTTCTGCGTATTGTGAACAGTATCCTGTAGACGAGACTCCGCCTTGTTTGGAATACCAGCGGTCGCAAAGTTACGGTACAAGTCCTGAATGTCGAGAGTATTACGACCGGTTACACGGGCGATATCATCAGGGTCGTAGATTGTGAGTTTCTGGGGCACATCACCACGTGCCATAATACCGAGGTAGTCGTTGTCTTCGGTTGTCTCCTTGATGGTTGTGCGGGCGATATCATTGGGGTCATAGACGGTGAGTCTAGGCTGGGCATCGGCGGGACCGGCGCCACCGAGGTAGTTGAAGTCTTCGGTCTCCTCCTGGCGAGTTGGACGAGCGATATCCTGGTAAGGAAGAGTGACTTCACCGGTTTCCTGTGGCACGATATTGAGACCGTGGACACGTTCCGTAGTGTAGAAACGCTCGTTGGGACGGATTTCCACACCGGACTTACCATAGTCGTTCTCTTGCGCATCGGTATTAGGGTCAAAGTTTTCAGTGAGATCCGCGTTACGCCAGCCGAATGGTCCCATCTGCTGAACGAGTGGTGTACGCGTAGACGCAACGGTGTAGGTCGCCTTACCTTCCACCTGACCGGCAGTACCCTCGTATTCCTTAGAGGTATCAGGACGAGTGACGTGTCTGAGTACCTGCGTGGAGCGGACGGTCGCCTTTGCGTTATCAGAGGCAGTGACGAAGTTGCGCTCACCGTGCTCGTTGAGGTAGAATTTATCGGGATAGTACTTGCGGACGTCACCGATGCTTTCGGCAGTTCCGCTAGTCGTAATAAAGTGCGAACCAGGTACGACGGGTGTAGCGTAGGTGAGTTTGGGATTTGTAACAACACGGAGGTCATTGGTGCGTGGCATACGCTCAATGATGAACTCTTCACCCTCTTGCTGCTGGTAGCCACCGGACGGTAGTTCCGTGTAGCCTTGATTGAGACCAGGACCGACGCGAATTGGCTCAACGGGGCGTTCACCGCCACGATTCTTAGGCTCCACGATACGCGACTCCATAAAGTCGGTCGTTGATTCAAACCCGAATGGATTGCCGATAGGCTCAGTTGTAGGCTCAAAGAACGGCGCCTGTTCACGTTTAGCATACAATGTCTTACCAGAGCCAGAATAGACATCAAGAATCTGGTTGTTGGCGGTATCAATCATATTCTGCTTCACTTGTCCACGGAAGAAGGGAACCATGTTTTGGTGCTTGAACTCGCCGGGCGCAAACTCAACGCCACTCAAAGCGGATACGAATCCTTTACGTGCTGTGGCATCTTCCCAACCATCAGGGCGTGTCTGGAGCGCATCGGCGACCGTTGGGTCGTCCTGTGTAGGCAAGGAAAGGGGAGGAACGGGAAAATATCCGTTGGGAATCGCCTGGAGCTGCGAAGGATTAGGCTCGGCGGGAAGAGAGCCACCGGCGGGCAGCATAAATTGTTCATCGTACTTACCGGCGCCGAGTGTATTGGGCTGACGAGGCTTGCCTGGTACGGTAGGCTCATTTGCGGGTGTATACACTTGGGCACGGGTAGCAGCGTAGGTAGAGGGAGAGCGACCGCCGTCGTGTTTACCTGGGGAGTAAGATGTATTCGGTCCAATACGAAAATTGGGCGAACCTTCTACAGATTGAAACCCCTCTTTCGTCTTTGACAACGTTTTACTGGCGGCATAGCCCAGTCCGAGTAATCCTAGGAAAACTGCGGTCTCCATATTGGAACTTCTACTATGAGTCATTAAGTTTCCTACGAACAGAATAAATCGCACCATAAAATCTATGGACCGATTTATTATATAAACCAATGAACAATTCAAGCAAGCTGAGCCCAACCGTGGCGAGCGTAACCGGTAGAGGGGGGATTGAGTGGCGAGGGCTGGATGCCGTATAGAGCATTCGGTGGTGCCGGGAGGACATCAAGACCACGTGGTAGTTTATTGACAGAGCGATTGACGGCGGCACGGTACTCGTTGAGGGCATCCTGCTCTAAGCCTTGGAAGCCGGATTCAGGCTCAAAGGCATTCGGGGCAGGTAGGACCTCACGAGAGCCAGTGGGGGTAGGAATACAGGGGCGGAATTCGTCCTTTTGTTGGAGACGCGTGCTGATTTCCCAGTCAAAGGGAACCATCGCCTTCTCTTGGGGATTCTGGCAGAGCCACTCCCAGCGATTCCAGCCGGTAGAACGGAGAGTACAGGGAGGGTCATTGAGCCGGGTATGGGTCTGTGGGAAAGACTGTTCTTTCATGTTTGTGAGCGGTGTATTGTTCATTTTATTGCCGGCGGGATCGTACTGATTACAGATAGTCTTCGTTGTAGGACGATTGATATTGAATAAGTCAGATTCTACATCGGTCTTGATGAAGGAGGCATTCTGCGCATCGCCCCACTTTTGTAGGATGGTTGTAGGCTCAGGAGCATAGGTCGCATTACAGTACTGTGGAGGAGCATCAAGTTGGTAACGACCGGGACCCGTTGTTACACGCAAATCGTCCGTTGTCTTACAACCATCGTACATGCGACGGTTCCATGATTGGTCCTTAAGAGCAATGTTTGCCATTCTATTCTAGTCATCTCTTATCTTTTTTAGAAAAGAGATGAATAAGGTCGCGTTGTTTCGCTTTGGTCGCGACTCGCTTTGGTTCGCGACTCGCTTAAAATCGCATAGGATAGCACGTATTGACGCCGAGCGGCTTGGGCGTACCAACACCAGGGTAGGTGACGTTCTGGCACGTTGGTAAATTACGGGGCGATGTATCAACCGTATAAATCTTGCCGGTGGACTTATCACGGTAAGAGAACGATGGGGGAGTATCGGGGCAGCCCGCGCCACCGAGAGGGCAGGCGGGCAGGTACTGACGGGCGATACACTTGCTCTGAACACGTGTACGTCCAAATAAATCCGATTCTAAATCAACCAAGTTTCCGCTAATGTTAGACACCTCAGAGCCACCAACGAGACCGAGAGCATTGCGGCACTTGCCTGGGTTTTCAAACTTTACGGGCATCTGTGTGTAGGAAAACATACCGTAATCCTGTTCATCGCGAACGGTAACCATATCCGTGGAACCAATTCGGTTCCATGCGGAGTTCCACGGCGCCTGAGGGCTGGACATGTCCATTTTCTTTACTGGTTGTACATAAAAAGAATCCGGGCACGTTCAATAATTTAAACTATAATCCACCATAATAAATAAGAATGCTTTGGTCAAAAGGACCATTACGAAACGCATACTCAACTAAGGGCACGGAGTACCTAGAAACCGAAGAGGAACTTATCAACCATATCAAATCCGCCCAACAAGTCCTATGGATACGCAACGGATCGCTGGGTCCCTTGCGTATAACTGACTTAGATATTGTCGCCCAACATCTTGACAAACTCCCAAATCCGGTGACCCTGATTACGTCAGACGGCGACCGACTCGTACCGAGTTCGTATACACTCGGAACCGTAAATGCTATTTTGAATCATCCAAATATCCTCAAGTGGCGAACACAGAATTATGATAAAACAACGCAACACGAAAAACTCACGTATATGCCGATAGGATTTGACCTTCATACTCCAAAATGGCTTATCAAGAACAGCCCAGACGAGAAACTAACATTTATGCTAGAGACTCGTAAAACCGCACCGCCGAAAATCAAGGACAAAATTTTCCTAGATGCTCATTTAACCGGTAGTAGTCTAGAGCGGGAAACCCTCAAAGCCACAGTCCGCACCAATTCGGCAGTTATTTGTTTGAAATCCCAGGTTCCCTTCACCGATATCACAAAAATATATAATATGTATCAGTTTGTAGTATCGCCGCCAGGACGCGGGTTTGATTGTCATCGGACGTGGGAACTTTTCCTAGCCGGTTGTATTGTTATCGTAAAATCTTCACCGCTAGATGATATGTTCAAACAACATAAACTGCCAGTCGTGATTCTCAAAAATTGGGCTGAGCTCAACGAGAACTTAGACCAAAAATTAAAACAGTGGTATGATGACCAAATAGAATTAACAAAACCCGAAAATATTCTTCCAAAACTACACTTTGAGTATTGGTTACAGAATTAGCAGATAGTTCTTTTCCCGTGTCTATCAAATATCCAAAACTCAAAGGCGTAACCGGCTTTTATACTCGCATCACGCTTTTTATCATTTGTTTCTTTATGAAGTTTATATGTCCAGGTTGATTTGACTTCAATAAGTTTGTTTAGTGATTGTATCCAAATATCGGGAAAGTAATAATGTTTATTATCGTCATAATTTATTCTAGGAACTGTAATACGGTCAGTATGAATATCATTTTCTGCGAGGTTCATCTCTTTGAATAGGATATCAAGTGCAAAATGTTCGTATCCCTGTATTTTTCGTTCTATTCCAGAAGGAGTTGTATAAATTTTATAGCGAAGTCCAGTCTTTTGAGATTTTGCTTGGATAGCAGTGGATTGAAGAGGGTGGGCTACACCGTAACGGGCGATATTTGTAGCCTTACGTCTATCTTTACCTTCCTGGGTTTGTAGAACATGGTCGGCACCATAGTTTAGTTGATTTGTAGTACGTGCTTTTTTTTTACAAGAGTCCATTTGCATATTATGCTCTACCCCATAACGTTGAACCATTGTCTCTTTTATTTTATACTTTACATCTTTGGCTTGAAATGAATGTTCAACTCCGTATTTTTTAATATTTGTTGCCTTGGCTTTTTCAATAATTGAAGGAACTATATGATGAGGAGAGCCGTAAATAAGCATATTTGTTTCTTTAGCTTTTTCTTTTACACTCTCTGATTTAGAAGATACCTCAACCCCGTACTTTTCTAAATTTGTTGCTTTTGTCTTATCGCTAACTGTTTTAGAT
>Ga0208500_1000188_pt1 | contig 17408 bp, 15 predicted proteins | sample CryBogCBE17Sep08_FD_184568 | JGI IMG/M metagenome (GOLD analysis project Ga0208500, IMG submission 184568) | Freshwater microbial communities from Crystal Bog, Wisconsin, USA - CBE17Sep08 (SPAdes) | ecosystem: Environmental > Aquatic > Freshwater > Lake | place: Crystal Bog, Wisconsin, USA...
GGAATAAACTCTGGTACCACATACCATAGCGACTTTTCGTTGCCGGGAATGCGTGCTACCGCTTTAACCTTATTATAAATTTGCTGTAGAACCATATTGTAAATACGAATTCGTGTGGTGTCTCGTTTCGCCTCTTCCGTATACAGAGAAGACGGCACGAGTATTGGTGGTACCAACGAATCGGACGGCATCTTGATGTTTATTGCGTAATTATTTTGATTTTCATTCCGCCGACGGCGTTAGGATGCTTCCAAAACGCCTGGTGTTTACCGGCGGTGGTACCCGCTGCCTGGTCTATGTTGAAGCACTGGTAATGTTAGAAGAGGCGGGAGTGCTTGAACGTGTAGAAGAGTACTGGGGAACGTCGGCGGGGGCGTTCGTGGCCGCCTTGCTCGCCCTGGCCGACTCGGTTGCCGATGTCCGCAAATGTATGTATGCTACCGACTATGTAAAATTTCGTGATATTGATGTCAATAATCTATTGAACATCAATAAATCGTGGGGTCTGGATAATGGTGATTCATTAGTGGCGGAACTTACTCGTATTATTGACCTGATACGCCCTGGCGCATCGGCATATTTAATGAGCGATATTCCAAATCTTACCGTTATTATATCGGATCTCAGCACTCACGAAATCGTTCTATGTTCCGCCAAGACTCATCCCTCTTTACCCGTTATAGACGCTATAAGAGCAAGTATGAGTCTACCTATCTTTTTCCGTCCTTATATTCACAAAGAGAGCGGAAATGTATGGGTTGATGGTGCGGTAGGTGCGAATTTTCCCTGGGGTCTATTACCGACCGAGGCGGACCGCTACGAATCGCTCGGTTTCACCTTTGACCACGGTACCGTAAAGACACCGACTACCATCTCAGAGTACCTGTTTTCTATGATCCATTTTGAGGGACCAAAGAAAAAAAACTATCTTAAGGAAAAATATCCTAAAAATATCGTTTGGTTTCCAAATTTACCGTTTCCTGCGTGGTTTATGAGACTACAGGCACCCGATTTTGAAATGATAGAATCTATCGGCCGGACTGCGGCACAGAACTGGCTTACTTTGACATACGCTCAGCGTTCATATTCACAGTATCCTCCAAAAAAGAACGGAAACTCGCCGTCTTACGAGGACCGTTGTAATCCTTCACAACATTTCCCTCAGCATCGTACAACACAAATGTTGGGTAACCAGAAATCTTCAAACCCTGAACCGCCTCGGGATTCTTCTCAGCCTCAATCGCATTACACTCTACCTTCTTGTCGCCGATGGTCATGGTAGAACCCAATTTTTCAAATTCTGGTTTAGCGTGATGGCAATGAGGGCACCAATCAACGTAATACATATTGAACTTGTATGCATTTCCTGCTGCGGGTTGAACGGAATCTTCAAATCCTTCACGTGTAGGTTTGCTTCGTGCCCATAAATAGATGAGAACTATGCCAACTACAACTAAGAGAATTGGTAAATAGGCGGACGCTGAGGCGGGAAGTTTAAAGAGGTTCGCCATTCTTTACATAAGGAATAGAAAAATGCTTTCACGTGGCACCTTGACGCAGTATCTTTTAAAACCTGACGGCGACCAAACCTGGTCTATTGAAGATTGGAGTCGTGCTAAGACTTTAGAGGCGAGATGGCGTTCTCTCGGTGTATCGGAGGATGACCGACGACGTTTTATTCCCTGTGCTGTACTCGTCGCTAAATTTCCGGGGATAGTTTATCCTGACAATGTAATGAAACGGTTGAACGAATTATCAGTGGAAAATTGAACTTTTAATGTTGATTTCTAGGTTGTCAAAATGCCGAATGATGAATTTGATGCTAAATTCTTTGATGATGCTGCGGCTGCCTGGCTTTCTAACAAAATAAAGAAAGTAAATTGTACGTATGTGTATAAGTGTACTTATAAACATGCGAACGGCAAGTTATGTGATAAACCGGTGACGATTCAATCAACGATGCGTTGTTGGGGGCATAGAGGCGGTGTTCCAAAGAAAGGGTTATAGGAATCCACCGGTCGCCGAATATTTACGGGTTCTGTTTCTATCTAACGATTTACGTTTGAGTGTCTTTTTGGCTCGGCAAGTTTTCACCTTGGCGGTCTTAATCTTACCACATCCGCTTTCAAACGCATTCAACTCATTACAGAGCCCGTCAAAACTGTCGTGCGGCGCATTCTTTTTGAGTTCCTGACACATTGATTTTTCCGCTTGATACAACCACTCTGTCACCTTTTTTCTACCGCATTCCAGTTTCGGCACGTGTGGAACCGATTTAATCCACGCTCTCTGCCAAACAGGAAATGGGAGAACATGGGGAATCGCTTCCCACCATAATTTGAGTTTTGGCAATCTTTCTGTGATTGTCATAGTGTTCCAGCGATTGCGTAGTTCGGGAGTTGGTGGATGTGGTGGTGCGCCAGGAATTGGTGTACTTTGTACATCTCGGCAGGGTGTTGTATAGGCAACCGAATAGAGGAAATCCCAACCAATCACCGCTTGTTGAGTACAAGATTGACGCATCCATTTCTCGTATCGCTGTTTCACCTCTTTCCACGATGGATCCTTACCGGTAATTAACTTTTGCTCACGGAGTTTGCCGTTTACACGGTTATGAATACGGTACAACCAAGGGGCAAACTCTTTTGGATCTGTAGGTATTGGGTCACTTACATAATATTCACTGAGTGACGCGCGACAGAATTTACAAGGTAATGCGTATGGTAAGTTTTTAAAAAATTGAAGAAGATATCGTTTTTGTAATGTTGGAGCAGCAAAACTTATCAAGTGTAACAACCTCCAACCACTCGGCCCCCAAAAACGGGTATCCATCCTTACATTGATGTGTGAAAATATCTGCGGTAACTACTATTACAACTCTCCCTTCCAACTCCGCCTTGCTACATCTCAGGTACCTAAGGCGGGAATCGGCGTTTATACGCGTGAGCTCATCCCAGCCGGCTCAATAATTGACGAATATACCGGCGAAGTCCTCTCTCAAAAACGTCCTAGTGCTTACTCACTTGAGGTTCGTCCTGATTGTTATATTGATGCTCAAGCGTTACCTCGTTGTTATATGGCAATGATTAATGACTGCTCCTTTATAGCACGTACAAGGAAGCGACGTAGAAAGCGTTGGGTGGATACTACACCTGACGCTTATTACGATACAAATGGAAATCGTTTAGTGATTAATTGTCAATTTATTGCGGATGAATCTACTGGACGTGCTTACATCCGTGCCTTAGCTGATATTCCAGAAGGTGCCGAACTGTTTGTAGAATATGGACCCGATTATTGGGCCTGCCATTAACCAACGACTTTGTGGTGTTTATTTTTTGCCGCAAGAATCGCTTTTATTTCGGCGAGTTCGGCTGCGTTTACCTCTATTTTTGCTTTTGGTTGAGGCTTTGGTTTTTGGACGGGTGGTGGTGGCGGTGGTGGGCTCTTCGCTCTTGGTGGAGGAGGTGGTGGGCTCTTCGCTTTTGGTGGAGGCGGAGGTGGTTGGCTCTTTGTCACCGTAGTTGCTTTTGGTGGTTGAGTTTTTACCACAGGCGTCTGGGTGCTTATATACTGCTTCAACATATCCAAATGTTTCTTGAGTTCATCTGGTGAAAATGATGGCTTCTGTTCTAATGGTTTATCTGGCTGCTCTACCGGTGAGGTTGATGGAACGGTAGGTGTCTTTGCCTTCGCAACGCAAGTTGGGCAGTTGTCATGGGATGAATTATCAACAAGTTCATTGTCTAACGAATCGTCTACCTCTTTAACGGATGGCAATCTCACCCCCATATCAACTTTAACTGTTGGAGTTGGTTGAATTGCCACTTTTCTCAAAGATGGCGAAGACTTGACCTTAACCATTGTATCTGGAGTATCATCGGTTGCTTGTATACCCATCGCTGACTCCATGGCATTTAATTTATCTTGTGCCGATTTTGGAAGCATCTTGGTTGGATCATTGACTAGACTTTTAACCGAATCTGGTAATGGTAGATTATTGATTGTATTTTTAAATTTGGCCGATTGAGTTCTAACCGTATTTACAAAACTGCCAATCTTTGACAGCGTAGGACTCTTTGTTTCTAAATCCTCAATTGTATCACTTACCGATGATGTATTTATTGATCCATCTGGGTTTGTGCTGACTCCTACTTTTGGAAGGAAGTTCAAGACTCCTGAGCGTCTAATAGCATTTGTTCCCATAACCGCACCCATCACTCCAACAAGTCCTAACGAGACTGCTCCTAAGACAACAGCTAAGACTCCACTATCCGCAGCGGCTGCTGCTGCTGCGCCACCTGTAGAGTTAAAAGAGGCCGATGCGCTCGCATTAGCGAACAAATTAGGTATTGGGGTGCCGGAAAGACTCATTATATTTATAAAGGATGGTGAAAAACTTAGTGATTTTGTAAGAGATTGAGTGACAGAGATTGAGACTGAGTTTGAGCCAGTGACGGATCCAGAGACAGAGACTGAGTTAGACCCTGAGTTGGATGCTGAGACCGAGCCTGCGACGGAACCTGAGACCGAACCTGAGACAGAGGCTGAGTTAGATGCTGAGACCGAGCCTGCGACGGAACCTGAGACCGAACCTGAGACAGAGGCTGAGTTAAATGTTGAGACAGAGCCAGCGACAGAAACTGTGTTTGAGACTGTGTTTGAAACTGAGACAGAGGCTGAGTTAGAACCTGAACCCGCTATACTATTACTGATGGATACAGTTGTTGTTGGTGTTAAAGTACTTACTAATGAAGAGGTTGCGGAGCGAGATAAAGTTGAACTCAATGTTAATGAGGGTGAAAGAGTTGCCGATGAAGATCCTGTAGCAGATGAACTGGCAGTTTGGCTTCCTGATAATGTTGTTGATGGTGATGTTGATACAGACTGTACTGGTCCTGTATAAATTTCTAGGTAGGCAGTATTGGGCGATGAGAACCAGTAGACTGATAAAGGAGGATTCGCACTTGAACTTGTATAAAAATATCCTGCTATCGGTGTCAATCCCCCTCCAAAAATATAGGAGCCTGAATTTCCAACAAGAAACTGAACATTTGAGTTGGTTGCGCCGTAGAATACGAGAGAATAAGTTGCTCCAGCCGCAAGAGGTTGTGCGACTAGTTGCCCTAAATTTGTAAGGAGGACCGCCTGCTGTTGAACCGAAGGGAAAGTTCCAGGGCTTGTAAGAGTCACTTGTGCCGAGGCTAAAACTGACCCTGTTGGCTTATAAGCAGCATCAGCAGCCATCAAACCGATGTTAAATGTTGTTGAACCAGTACTGCCAGGCCAATACTGAATCGCTATACTACTAATACTTGTAGATGAATAATAAGAAGGAACAGTAAAACTTACCGCTTGTCCATTAATCATTGAATTATGACAGCAACCTGTCATTCCCGTAAACCATGGAGGAGGTAATGTTTGAGTGACCGATGGAGTGATAGATGCGGTAGCAGGTATTGAATTTGTCACCGATGTACTACTTGATGCTGATAAACTGGGTGTAATAGTCCCTGTTACCGTCAAACTCATTGAAAGTGAACCTGTTGGCGATGAACTTGTAGTAGCACTAACCAACGATGAAATGGTCACTGCGTTACTCGCAGATACCGATGAACTAATACTTAATGTAATTGTTGATGAAATAGATAATGAAAGTGATGTAGATGAGGATGCTGTTGCCGACGAGGAAGGGGTAGCCGATGAAGATCCAGTAGCTGATACCGACGAAGAGGCACTGAGAGTAGAGGAGATTGAGGATGAAACCGATTGTGTTGGTAGAGGAATTGTTAAAGCGATTCGCCGAATCTTATTGCCTACCGAATCTGCTACATACAAATTATTGGCCGATGGATTATAAACAACACCGATAGGACTGTTAAAACTCACTTGAGTACCGGTACCATCAATACTTTGAGTTATATTATTACCAATAAGTGTTAAAACATTCGCATTCCATAAACTATTAAGAGTGATTTTACGGATAACATTTTGATTTGTACCGGTCTGGCTTACATATAATACATTATTTGTTGGGTCGTATTCTAAATCCATAGGATTATTAAAACTTACACCAGTTCCTGAACCATCTATGCTTGTATTTGGTGGTCCATTACCGCCTAAAATATTTTGTGATGATGCGATGAGTCCTGGCGATGCTAGAGTAATATAACGAATATTATTCCAATGAGTATCTGTTACATATAAATGCATATTGTTATAACGGATGCCTGTTGGGCTCCAAAATTTGCCTGGTTGACCTACACCATACGATTCTTGCCAACCTGGAATTCCTAACTGTCCTGCGACCGTTGTAATTGTTAGTGAACTGATATTTACAGCACGAATAGCATTACATCCAGTATCTGCTACATATAAGAACTGGTTTACCTGGTCAATCGTTAATCCTTCAGGAGTTGTAAGAAGCGCATTTGTTCCAATACCATCTACACAGCCTGGTCCTGCCTCTGGGTTTCCAACAATATATTGAAGGGTAAAATCGGTAAGATTTATACTGCGAATAAGATTCGCATCTCGTTCAACAGCATAAAGTATGTTATTAGGTCCGTCTAATGCTAGACCCGCAGGAGAATTCATCGCCGCATTCGTACCCACACCTGTTCCTGTATCTTGAATATCCCACATACCAGCAATACTTGTAACTATGGATGTAGTCAAATTCAAAAGACGAATTTGGTCGGCATAACTTGACTCAGAGATATATACACCAGTGTAATCTTGGGTAAACGTCATATATTGAGGAAACGGAACGCTTGCTGCTGTTCCAATACCATCCGCTTGTACAACATTGCCCATACCTGCTACGGTAATCACATTGAAGTTAAGATTTGGTGTTGGAGATATAGTTGGGCTAGGTGTGTAGGAGGGTGTTCGGCTCGGTGTACCTGTTTTTGACGCTTGGACCGATGGCGAGACCGAAGTAGAGGCTTGTCGTGATTGTGAGACCGATGTACTTGGTGTTTTGGACGAACTTCCCTGTACCGATGCCGACCTTGAACCGGTCGCAGTTATTGATGTGGATAGTGATATACTAAGACTTAATGTAGAACTTACTGTATCTGTTGGGTCTGTAGATGGTGAGGCGGTTATTGAGGCGGTCAAACTCGGCGATACTGGACTTTTCGTCACCGATGGAGTCGGGGTAGACGAAGGAATAATTTCAGTATACGACATGAAAAAAGCGGATCCGCGATTCGCAATATTGACCATATCTGCGCCAATCTGGTTACCGCTACCGTCGTAAAATGTTGCTTGCCCGATACCAGTCTGTTCTATAGTACCGACCGACGACGAAGAAAAATCCATGTAATACCAATGATTTTGAGAAGAACTGCCACCGCATGAATTGACGCCACAGGGTGAATTATACCACGTTTGTCCCGCCGCAGCCACTTGTACCGCTAAATCACAATTTGGCGCACAACACGATTGAATACCAGAAGTAGATAATCTCGCTGTAGATGGATTTCCATCCAATTGAATATTTGCCGGCATCGCTTGAGTACCGTAAATCGCAAATGCGATTTGCTTCACTTTGAGACCAGTAGCACCTGGCGATAGAGATTGACCTAATCCAACATTTAACGCACCGCTATCCGTTCCGCAACCCAACGTAGTGGCCGTGAACCCGTTCCAATCATATCCAGGTGTCTGGGCTCCAGTAGGAACGAATAAGGAGGCTACAACTCCAAATAGGAGAGCTAACATATTTCTTCTATTTGGGAATCTTGAATTTAACGCACTAGTTGCTCCTGCTCAATGTAACCACGTTTCGCTAGTAGCATGAAAGAACCTAACGCAATTGCTACGTAAATAATTAACTCGCTAAAAAAGAAGCGTTTGAAATAATGGTCTATAACGTGCGAAGTAGCACCCCATATTCCCACCCATAAAAATACTGTCAGTATAGTCTTTTCTAAAAACTGACGGTATTCAGTTGACAAATGTGCCATTCCTACTTGTAGCCGGGAGTATTACAAACCAAATGTGGAGGTACTGGCTAACATAGGACGTACAGGATTGCTTGGTTGGTAGGCCGCCTTACACTGAATATTTGGCTCAGGGCATGGTTCGCACTGTGCCGCAGGGCAGGCCGGGCAGGACTTAGGCTCAGGGCATTTAACCACTGGGCAACGAGGGCGAGGGCAAGGTGGGCATTCACCAATCTTACAAGGCTTAGAGCATGTAGAGATACAAGGTGGGCACTTAGGTACAGCCGACTTGAGTACATACTTAGACATATCTGGAAGAGGTGGGCACTCAGTCTTGAGCATATACTTAGACATATCTGGTAAAGGAGGGCAGGGTGGAACGGCCGACTTCTTAATCCACTGAGATAAATCTGGAGTTGGACAAGAAGGGCATGGAGGGCAACGTTCTCGTGGAGCGTAAGGCATTCCAGTGGGGCAGGAATTAGAGCCCGCATCGGCGCCACCTGACGCACATCCACAAGGACGAGGCTTGTGGCAGCGATTACAGACATTATCCGTACTTACATTATCTGGATAGATAGGGGGTGCGGGCAAGGATAAATCAACCGAAGAGGGTGCTATCGCCTGAGAAGAGAGAGGGCAGCCACAAGGCTTTGGTTTACCGCAACGATTACAACTGCTTCCACCATCAAACTTCTCTACAACCTTTCCACGGGAACGTCCTATTAAATATCCAATCGCAAATATGAGCACTAAGCCCAATAAAAGAATCATAGGCGTCAACTTCAGTCCTGAAGCCATTCTATTGAGTAGAATGGTTTTTTCTGCCGGGCGAGTATTTAAAAAATTTTGAGATATACAAGACCGGCGAACTTAAGCTTCTCTCATATATTTGGCGGTTGGATCCACCTTAGGGCAACCGAACATTTGTGGATACCAGTGGCCCCAAGTATCTCCTAAACGGGAGCAGACCATTTGATAGTTACCCTTCCACGAATACGATGCGCTCACCTCATCAGGATTTTTGATACAACCGAAATTGGTTGGGTCGCCTAAATCGGCTGCTTGGATTTGACGGCACATCTCCAACGCACGCGTCTTATAGTCCAAACCGCCTACAATTGAATCGTCAAAAGAGGCCGCCGATGCGCGGTGCTGAATATTATCATCAGTCATATTGTAATCACCAGAACCGATGCCTGCGGAGGTTGAACCGGCTGCGGGTCCGCCTGTCATACCCTGCGCCGCCATCAATTCTTGCTGTGTAGGTACATACGCTTGTGTTATATCGTCTCTTGGTTGTAATACCGGCTTTGGTGGTCCCATAAGTACCGACATCGCATCAGGCTTTTTATCTTTTGTTAAATTCTGTAAAACAGAAAGTTGTTGTTTATAGAGTGCGAATTTTTCAGCAGGTACAGGTGTTTCGCTCACAATATGTTTACTAATACTTTTTTCAATGGTATCAATCTTCTCCAAGATGTCTTGCGACAACTTGACCGATGGGTCGCTTTCAAGTTGAATAGTAACACCCCATTTCAAATTACGGGCTAAATCAAGAATACCTTGTACCGAACCCATAGGAGGGAATCCAGGTGGGGATTGGATTCCGTGAGGACCGATGGTCATAGATTTTGTTGAGCCACCGCCTACTGTTACATCTGGTACTGGCGCATTTTGACCGGTTCCTAAAGTGGACAAAAATCTATTCGCATCGTCAGGAGAAATATTTATATCCGCCAACTTCGTCTCACCGCGCTGGACGCTTGAGATAATATCCCCTAAATTCGCAGCGAGCTTGTCCAAGTCCGCAATACGAGCCACCATAGTTGGTGCCGAAGAACGTAAATTCGCTAAACGGAGACTCTCGGCCTGAACTCTTGACTGGAGCTTTTGTAACATATCAAGTGTTAAACCGTTTGGTGCCGCTCCCTGCTGGGTTGGAGGCAAGATTTCCGACTTGCCACGTAAAATATCAATAGAACATTGATACGCATTACGGAGCTGTACTGTATCGTCAAAACTTAGGGAAACAGCGTCCGAGTTGGCGAGACCGGCCTGTAATTGATTGGTGAGATTATCGGCCTGCATATAGAAATATTGGGTCTGGGATAAAGATTGTGGGTCAAGATTGAGCGTCTTTGGATCCTGAGCGTTGTAGAGCAATTTGAAATTTTTAATCGTCTCCATCAACGCTAAGACATCTTTTGGCTGGGCCAATGCCGTTTGCGGATTTGTAGTCGTAGAGGCAGAGGTGTCTTGAGCTATAGCCGATGTTTGATTGGTAGTTGGTACATTTCCGTCAAACGGTTCAAAATTCTTTTTATTCGCATAAAGAAATGCTAGAAAAACTAGAATGAATCCTACAAGGAGTAATTCTACGTCCATTCCCTCTAACACGGGAATCCAAAATTGTTTTTACATATTATTACACTTTACTATGAGTTCGGCACTACGAATTTTCTGTGCCAAAGTACTGGCATCCAACATAATAGATTGATTTGTAAATGTGTAAGCGTTTGTAGGACTTACAGTGGCAGTCGCTGGTAAAATAGATGCCATTGTACTGGGTGGTGTGGATACGACTGAGTCAAAAGCAGCAGAAAGAACCGGAGGCATACTGTTTCTTTGTACCGATGGCTGTTGTGATGGCTGTGTCTGCCATCTTGATACCATAGGTCCCTGTGCCGTATTCACCTGTCCACTGGTTGTTTGTAAAGAGAAGCCGACCAGGGGAGCCATAGATAATACATTCGTTGGACTGGCCAATGGTTTTACTGAACCGGTACTGGATGGAAGAGTATTATACATATTAGCCAATTGAGTGTATGTAAAACTAGAGGGAATTGTTGCCACCGCATTATAAACACTTGTAAACAAAGGATTTGGTGTATCAGTTCCAGTTGTTGGAACAGCGTTAAGAGAGGTAGTCAAACCAGACTTAACCGTGGCGTCTGTTTCGTTTTTAATTAAATTATTAATTAATGTGGTAGCAAGTTGATTCATCATATTTGATGAAACCTGGGTTGACGCCGGTGCGGTAGGCATCATTGAATTAAATGGTTGCTGAGAAACTGGTGGATTAACGACTGGACTAGAGTTTCCTGAGGAATTACCGTTGACCGAGGTTCCGCTTGGTGACGGTGTAGGATTTGTAAACAGAGTTGTATTCACTTGGGGTGGGGCGTTTGGCGCATTTTGAGGCAGAGGCGCGGTCTGGACCACCTGTAAATTGAGAGTCTTAGCACCAATAAAAACGGGTCCAGGTTTGATTATACTGTTGTTGACGAAACTATAAGCATATATTTGATTTTGGGCGTTTGTCAAGTTATTAATCATTTGTAGAGGAAATGAGTATTTGACACCTGATAAATCACAGGTTACATTTACCTTGTATTGACCACCAGAGGCTAAATTCGTTTTAATAATATTAATTACGCTCTGATCTACTTGACTTGTGGCAACGGTAAAAGATGGAGTAGAGGTCTGGTCCTCAGTTACATAAGAGCCGGTTGCTACATCACCGATATGTATCATTCCAGTGTTAAGCACCTGTTGATTCATAGTTGGCGCAGGTGGTGCTGGATTTGGCGGACTATTTGAAACCGTTGTTACACTTGTGACCGATGTTGTTCCAATTACAGGCACTACACCTCCTAACATAACAGGACCGGCACCAGCGCCTGAGCCCGCTAAAGGACCCGCTGGCATTGTAACATTTGCCAAAGGCGGTGTGTAAGTTGTAAGCATAGCAGGAGCACCAGCGCCGGCTGCGGTTCCAGACATAGGAGAATTATCCATAGGTTGGATATTGTATCCACTACCTACCACAGTGTCGGATCCAGCATTACTATTTGGATTACCGTTGCCGTCGTCCAAGCTTGTATGTACACTACCACTCTGGAAACCCTCATGTGTCTTAATCTCGGGTACCGCTATGGCTTTGAGTAGATTTGCTGAACTCATTGAATTGATAGGAAGAGTTTCTGTCGGCTGTTGTGGAGGTGCGTCCTCAAAATATTCAGTATGAATGCGACCAAAAATGTAAGGATATGCGTACAAAAATATAATAACCGCTATAATTGATACTATGGTCAAAACTACAGCGGCCGAGACCATTCTGCTTGTGGTTATTAAAAAATTTGATTGAATTATTTACAATAATTGTGAATACATAATGCCGTATAAATTACGTTATAAGGAAGATGATGTGATAGAAGTAGGTGTTGATGAAGCGGGTCGGGGTTGCCTCTTTGGACGCCTTTATGTCGGGGCGGTTGTATTCAGCAATGATACTGATGATATGTTTGACAACGGAGTTGCGCTCAATGAAATTCGTGATTCTAAACTTTTATCAAAACGTAAGCGTGATATACTGTACGACTATATACAAGAGTGTGCTTTGGATAAAGCAACCGCATTTGTAACCGCGGCCGAAATAGACGAGCAAAACGTTCTCCAAGCCGATTTAACTGCTATGCATCGTGCCCTGGACTCTCTAACAATTCCAGTAGAACGGATCTTGGTGGATGGGGACCACTGGCGACCCTATAAAGATACCGAAGGGCACGCTATCGTTGACGGAGACGCGCAGTATCTGGCGATTGCGGCGGCGGGCATCCTTGCCAAAGTGTCACGAGACCGTTGGATTGCCGAAGTTGTTGCTACTAATCCAGAGTGGGATTCCCACTACGGATTGAGTACAAATATGGGATATGGAACTGCTAAACATATGACCGGTCTAACGGCTCACGGTGTCACTCCTGAACACCGTCGTAGTTTCGCACCGGTTCGTGCCATCACTGGCGGTGAGAAAAAGCGCGCTGGAAAAGACCGATGGCTAGGAACCGATTAGAACCAACCGCCGATCTTGGCCATCATGTTGTTGTTACGCAAGTTGTTGCGACGGGAGCGACGGCTCTTGCGCATGTTATTGTGACGGGAACGACGAGTCTTGCGGCTGTTGTTCTTGCGCATGTTGTTGCGACGACGTCCTCCTACGCGGCGAGAGCTGCGACGAGAGCGACGAGAGCTGCGACGGGAGCGACGGGTGGAACGACGAGACTTACGACGACGAGAAGAACCATTGCTCATGGCGGCGGCGTTGTTATTAACTCCAACAATGTTCTTTAAAGAGTTATTGTTGTTGTTGTTGTTGTTGTTACGACGACGTCCTCCAACGCGGCGGGAGGAGCGACGAGAGCGACGGGAAGCACGACGGGATGCGCGACGAGAAGAGCGGGGCATTTGTTTCTTATTACGTCTGCTATTTTTATTTCTACGGTAAGCACCACCCGTTGTTACAGAATATTGGGCGAGGTATGGGTATCCAGAGGATGGGAGGCCAGAGACAGGATAGGATGGATCGTTGAATCCGCCGGCCTGGACTGGGAGCCGGGGTGCCGCAGCACCTACCGCACCAGTGAACGCACCGACTAAATTTCCAGCCGCCTTGCCAACACCGCTGACCGCATTGGTAGCAACCTTGCCGACTCCACTGACCGCATTCGTAGCAGCACTGCCTACCGAACCTAAGGCGTTGGTAGCACCCTTGCCGACATTTCCTACTGCTGAACCAAAATTTAAAGCGACAAATGAGGCCTGTGAGTTATTCATTTTATTTTTCTTATTCACTGAAGCGTTGAACGATTCATTCATCATAGAATTATGGAGTGGAGAACTTTCTGGATCCTGGCTCGCTGGGAGGTTATTACGCATAGATGCCTTTGCCTGACCTGGTACAGGAGCATAGTTCTTTTCAACATTAAATGTACGTCTATCATTCTTTGCTGCTTTAGCGCCGTTCATATTTCTATTCTATAACTGCGATTTTAACCGCGTTTAAAAATTGAGTACATAAAGGTTTTGGCCTGTATTTCTAACAAAATGAGGTTTATATACTTTGATACTGAAACAAATGGGTTACCGAAGGTCCGGGGCGGAGCCGATACTGATATCAATAATCATCCAGAACCGGTTGAAATAGCGTGGCAAATATGGGAAGACGGCGTATTGGTCAAACGCCGTTCCGTTCTTATCAAACCTCGTCCTGATATAGTATGGGACGCCGGTAGTGCTAATATTCATAAAATTTTCAAGCAGTTTGCGCTAGATAACGGTATTGTGGCGACCGATGTCTTTACCGAATTTAAGAACGATTGTCGCACATGCGACGCCATCGTCGCCCACAATCTTGCGTTTGACCTACCGGTCGTTAAATGTGCCTGCTTACGTATTTGGCCTGGCGACACCGACTTTTCCTGGATTCCCGCTAAGCAGATTTGTACTATGGTCCTCACCACCCCTATTTGTAAATTGTCGTACAAGGATTCAAAGTATCCTCAGCGACCTGGTTCGTATAAACAGCCACGACTTGCCGAACTTCATACATATCTCTTTGGTACTGAAGGTGTCTATGAGGCACACCGTGCTTCCAGTGATGTTGATTGTTTAGTCGCATGTGCCCAAGAACTTATCCGTCGTAATATTCTCGTGGTATAATAAGGATGGTTGCTGGGGTTGCCGAATCGCATTTTTTACCGCTCTCTCACGGGCAAACCATGTATTACGAAGTATATGGTAAACGTGGAGGGCCTACTGCGGTTGTATTACATGGGGGACCCGGTGCTGGACTATCGCAATTATCGGTCAAAATGTTTGACCTTTCGCGCTGGTGCGTTATTTTGTACGACCAGCGAGGCTGCGGTAAATCGTTGCCCTTCGGTGTACCCTCTTTGACCCATAACACCACCGACGATTTATTGGATGATATGGAGCGATTACGTCGTGCGGTCGGTGTTAAAAAATGGTATTTAACCGGTGGCTCGTGGGGCTCTACGCTTGCGCTTATTTACGCTGAAAAATACCCCCATCGGGTCACGGGTCTACTATTACGTGCTCTCTGCCTGATGGACGATGAAGAGTCGGCGTGGTTATACGAGTCGCACGGTGCTGCCCAGGTCTTTCCAGTTGAATATCAGCGTTTTTTGGCACCGCTTACTCCCCAAGAGCGAAAAGGGGATATGAGAGAGATTTTATCCGCTTATCAACGAAGACTTACCAGTAATAATAAGAAAGTTGCGGAAGAGGCAGCGGCGGCGTGGACCGCCTGGGAAGACTCGGTCATCGCCCTCGTACCTAAACCGGTTCGTTTCAAGGGTTCCAAAGATATCTCCGTTGCGATTTTGGAAAATCATTACTTTCTCAATGGTGGATTTATCAAACCAGGCCAAATTCTAGACGACGCTCATAAACTCAAAGATATACCAATAGATGTTATACATGGCCGTTACGATATGATTTGTCCCTACCGTTCAGTCGCCGAGTTGAGTAAACGATTACCTCAAATTCGTGTCAATCGTGTGGAAGACGGCGGCCACTCCGGTTATCTCAAAGAGGAATTAAGTTATATACGAAAAATAACTGACGAATTTGCTACAGGTAAAAAACGCAAGAGTAAAACTGGAACATTGAAAGCGGTTCGTGCCGCTAATCTATCTAAATTAAAGACACGTAAGAGAAAATAGAATGAGCGGTCGTGGATTACGAATCTGTGTACTTTCAGGTTCATCACGTACGGTTGCGCACGCTTACGGTCTTAGTCAGGATGCTCGTATTATTGAACAAATATTACGAGAAACCAGTACAGGTGCCTCTTCTATAAAAATAGAGACCGTAGAACACGGAGACGCCTACACGTACGGAACAGGAAATAGAGCAACCGGTGCCGCCGATATCAATATTCACTTGGAAGTTCCCTGTCGTATGGCGTGGCGTTACGCACGTGTCAACATCGTAGTGGTCAATCAGGAGTGGTGGTATAATGAGGCATGGAAATGGGTGCTGGAACCCCGTGAAAAAGGGGGTGCTGACATTATCGTTTTCAAATCCAAATACGCCCGTGATATGTTTCATGACTTAGATGATAGTCGTGTGCGTATCATCTCTTGGCGTGCCGGTCCAGAAATCTCCGCTGCTCTCTCCTCGCTCGGTAAGAAAAAGCGGGAATTTTTGTATTTGGTCGGTGCCTCGGCGAACAAAGCGGCCGCTGCGATGATTATCGTCGGCTCCTGGAAGGCAGAATGGCCACCTCTTCATGTATACGGCTCCAAAATGATTATGGATTCGCTACGTGCTAAATTTGTAGACGCACCTTTGCGCGGAGTGGAACTATTAGACACTTATGCGACCGAATCGGAGCGTGTGAAAGCCCAAGCGGAATACGAATTTCATGTCGTCGCTTCAGCCGCTGAAGGTTTCGGTTATACATTTGCCGAAGCGGCGGCGGTCGGCGCTTTGCCCCTATGGACCGATATCGGCGTGTATACAGAACTTTATGGAGACATCCTTGGCTCTGTAGGTAAAATTACGTGCCGAAAAGTGTTGGAAGAATCGGCGTTTCCTGATAAGCCGGTCATCTTCGGCGAAGCGGATGTTGCTCGTGCTGTAGAATCTCTAATCAATCTCTCAAAAGAGGAGCACAAGAGTTTGTCAGGAATTTTACGGCATCGTTCAACCACTCGTATTAAAGATTTTCGTTCTTCGTGCCGTTCATTGTTCAAATCGGCCCTGAAACTTCTAACAAATTCATCGGTGGTGGCAGTTTATCCGCCTAAGGTCCCCGCCGTTGTAGACTTTCCACATGTTGCGGTGATAACTTTGACCCACAATCGTCCAAAATGGTTTCCCAATATGGCGAATAATATTCTTAAAAGTGACTATCCCAGTGATAAAATAACGTGGATAATTGCGGATGACAGTGATTCGGCGGGACGGGTAGACGGTGCGGTTGCTAAATTTCAAAGCATCAATCGCCACATTCGTGTTCGTTATTTATCAATGCCTAAAAAGTTGGCCATCGGTGAAAAGCGTAATAAGGCGTGTTTAGCGGCGCCGCCTGAATGTTCTATATTCATGATGATGGATGATGACGACCATTATCCAACGACCTCTATTCGTGCGCGAATGGCGTACCTCAGCGATCCTGGAATTGAATGCGTCTTTTGTTCAACTCTACCTATGTATGATACGAAACGATATATCAGTGCTATGAATGTTCCACCGCTCAATCTGGCGATTCACGAACGAGTTAGCGAAGCGTCGCTGGCGTTCAAACGTTCATTCTTTGAGGGCGGTAAGTTTCCTGCGTCCGTTAACGTTGCTGAAGGGGAGGGGTTCATTGTCGGCCGTGAATCGCAGACAGCCGAAATCTCACCTCGTGGTGTCATTGTCTCGTTTTTACACGGTGGAAATGCCACCTCACGACATGTACCTGAAGCCACTGAGCCCAATGGATGCCATTACGGATTCAGTGATGAGTTTTTCACCTACATATCGGAGATTTCCCTCTAAAAATCTTCCGTTGTGGTCCACTCCTTGTTAAATTCATGACACAGTGCGACATCTTTGGCCGCTTTGAACGACGGATACACCGGCGACGTTGTATCCACCGCCGTT
>Ga0208500_1000194_pt1 | contig 17209 bp, 18 predicted proteins | sample CryBogCBE17Sep08_FD_184568 | JGI IMG/M metagenome (GOLD analysis project Ga0208500, IMG submission 184568) | Freshwater microbial communities from Crystal Bog, Wisconsin, USA - CBE17Sep08 (SPAdes) | ecosystem: Environmental > Aquatic > Freshwater > Lake | place: Crystal Bog, Wisconsin, USA...
ATGCACCCAAAAGATATGGATATAGAAGTGTGTGAAATACCAAATGATACTTGGGAAACATTACTTGCGATTACATCATCTCATGTCAATAAAGCACCAGTTGGAAGAAATATACAACTGGCAGTCAGAGAAAGAAACTCAGGAAAGATTCTAGGATTCATTCGGTTGGGTTCGCCTGTCATCTATATGAAACCAAGAAATGAAATGCTAGGACAGGTCTGGATTCAAAATGAGGATACTGCCAAACGATTTAATGAATCTACTATTATGGGTTTTGTAATTGTACCAAGTCAACCTTTTGGTTTCAATTATCTTGGCGGTAAATTACTAGCAGCCATTTGTACATCACATACTGTAAGAGAAATTGTAAATAAAAAATATAATACAAATATTTGTTTATTTGAAACTACCAGTTTATATGGTTCAACTAAAGCGGTATCTCAATATGATGGTATGAAACCTTTTATTCGTTATAAAGGGTTAACTGATTCTGATATGATACCAATGATTAATGGTAAAACATATACTGATTTGAAAGAATTTGTTGAGAGTAGAGTTGGTGGAGATATTCTAGGAACTGATGAATCAACTACAAGTAGAAAGCTAAGGACCTTTACCAAGATAGTAGCTATAACCAAAGCAGCACTTAAAGGGACTGATGAAGGATTGGCATTCAGCTTAACGATTGAGAACGCTAAGAAGTTGACAGAGAAAAAAAGATATTATGTGTCGGATTATGGTTTTAGTAACATCGTGGATGTGTTAGCATGTAGAACCGATAAGTTGGAGAAGGGTGAAAACTATGATAAACATGAATTGGTAAACATTGTCGAATGGTGGCGGAACAAAGCTATAAATAGATATGAAACTCTCAAATCAGAGGGTCGATTGAGAACAGAACTTGAAGTGTGGACTTCAGGTAAAGATATACAAATTATTAGGTGATTATATGAGTGCAACGGTGATTATACCAACTACTGGTTCGCCAGAGTTGAAAGATGCGATTGAATCTGTTTTGAATCAATCATACAAAGATACTATCTGTTATGTTGTGGTTGACGGAGAACAAGCATTAGAAAAAGCAATTGAAATAAAATGTAAATTTGATGATGATAGATTAGTGATGGCTACTTTACCAATCAATGTTGGTGCAAAAGGTTTTTATGGTCATCGTGTGTATGCGGCTTTCACACACTTAGTGAATACAGATTATGTCATGTACCTCGACCAAGACAACTGGTTATACCAATCTCATGTAGCAAAATGTATTGAAACAATCGAAACAAGAAATCTTGATTGGTGTTATTCTTTGCGTAAGATTCATAAGAAAGATGGTGAATTTGCCTGCTTTGATGATTGTGAATCATTAGGCAAATGGCAAACATATCATGGAATACATCACATAGATACTAATACATACTTCATTAAAACTTCAATAGCAACTAAAATAGCATCTGTGTGGCATGGTGGTTGGGGTCAAGATAGAGTATTTCTACAAGCAATAACTCAACACTTTCCTAAATGGGATTGTACAAATGAATACACGGTAAGTTATCGTGTTGATGGCGGTAAAGGTTCTGTTAGTGAAGAATTCTTTATCAATGGTAATGCAGTAATGAATGAACGATATGATGGAAAATTCCCATGGCGAACAAAGACTCTGACTTAGTAATAGGCTTTATTACAGGTTACAAATACGACCACAAAATTGCTCCTTGGGCTGAATCATTAATTGAGTCCGGTTTTACTGGAACAAAAATGATGGTCACTTATAACATTGATAAGTCTGTTATAGAAAAATTAGAAAGTAAAGGTTTCATAGTTATACCTTTAGAAGTTAATGGTCAATTCAATATTGTCAATATGAGATTTTTACATATGTGGCAGTATTTAAAAAATCTAAAAGATAAACCAAGATACATTATTTCTACTGATGTGGCAGATGTTGTCTTTCAATCTAATCCGTCTGATTGGTTAGAACAAAATATTGGTGATAAAAAACTTTGTGCTTCTGCTGAAAGTTTAAAGTATAAAGATGAATCATGGGGTATTCACAATATGTACAAATCTTTTGGTGATTTGGCTGCACAGTATATGGCAAACACACCAATTTATAATGCTGGTGTAACAGCAGGTACCTATGAAGAATATATAGATTTATGTTATAATGTTTATTTACTTTGTAATGGTGCTCCTCAGTTTGTTGAGGGTGGCGGTGGACCTGACCAGGCAGCTTTGAATCTACTACTCTCACTCAAACCTTATAAAGATATTACATTGTATACTAATCATGATGATGGTTGGGCTTGTCAATGTGGTACAACTGTAGACCCAACGAAGATTGATAAGTTTAGACCAAATCTATTGAGTCCAGAACCAGTATGGAAAGATGGAGTGATGTATAACAGTAAAGGTGATAAGTATGCTATTTTACACCAATACAACAGAGTACCAATGATTAATGATTATATAAGGAAAAAATATGAGCGAAGTTTTGACATTCAACACGACAACTGGTTTGTATACAGAACCAAATAGTCAACAAGTTAGCCAAGACCCTTGGCATCATTTACCTGCTGATGAGTGGGTTGAAAAACAAATAGAATGGGCTAATCAATCTGAACCTTCAGGTTTAGGATTAGTTGAACCTATCTCAAAATTAGAAGGTGATTTAATTGGTGTTGAGATTGGTGTTTGTTTAGGTGTTACTACTGATGTATTATTGGCACAAATTCCAAATATTAAAAAGATTTATGCTGTAGATAATTATCCAGCATTCATCGATTGGAATGGCGGTGATATTAATGAAGAACGCCAAGAATTGATGAAGCAATACGCTAAAGACTTATTAACACCTTTTGGTGATAGAGTTGAATTTTGTTACGAATCTAGTGTAGAGTTTGTAAATCGTTTTACAGAAGAAGAATGTTTAGATTTTGTTTTCATTGATGGTGACCATTCAGAAGAAGCTTCATATCGTGACTTTATTAATTTTTATCCACTAGTTAAAAAAGGTGGCATATTCGCAGGTCATGATATTGTTTTACCTGAAGTAAAAAGGTCGTTAGAAAAATTCTTAGGTGAAAACTTCTCTAAAGTTGTTACAGTAAGTAATAATGCTTGGTATATTATTAAGGAATAATATGAACAAATATAAAAAAATAATTGTTTGGGGTGCCAAGTTAGATACAGGTCATACACATGGTTTTATCCATGAAGCAATTGTTCGTGCTGCCAAACATATGGGTATTGAAACTTATTGGTTAGACAATAGAGATAATGTAGGTGATGAATTTTTTGATGATTCGATTATCATTACAGAACAATGGTTGGTGTTTGCAAATGGTGCGAGTAATAGATTGCCTTTGAGAAAATCATCTTGTTATCTTGTTCATTATCTTGGTAATAAAGGACAAGTTGAAGGTAATCCTGGTGCATCAATGTATCTTGATAGAGTAGGTAAATTAATTGACTTTAGATTTGCAAGTAATTGGGGTATTGATGGTGTACCTGATAAAAATTATGCTTACAAATTTGAACCAGAAAATTATCAAAGAATAAGTGATACTGCTTATTATCAAAAAGATACTGATTATGATAAGTATTACGATATTTGGGCTACTGATTTATTACCACATGAATTTGATTTTGAAGCCAGATTTACAGAACAAAAAAGACAAGCATTTTTCTGTGGTACAATTAGAGAAGATAATTCTCCTGTATTTGAAGGTTTTGTTAAGAAGTGTGAAGAACATAAAATACCTTTTGTTTATAGTTCACCTTGGCAAAGACAATTAACAACAGAAGAAGTTAGAACAAACGTAGTACAATCTTTATTGCCTTTAGATTTACGACCAGCAAATCATATTGCAAATGGTTATATTGCTTGTCGTGCTATTAAGAATATTAGTTATGGTGCATTAGGCATGACCAATTCAAAACAAACATTTGATTTATTTGATGGTGAAATTGCTTACGCTCCGAATTCTGAAGATTTATTTGATGTTGCATTAAAGATGCAGAGCGACCCAAAAACAAAAGATTTGATTCTAAATCAGATGAGAAAGATTCAAGAAAAACACACATACATAAACAGAGTGAATGACATTATAACCGCAGCGGAGATTTAATATGAAAATTTTGATTACAGGTCATATGGGTTTTGTTGGTAAATATTTTATGAGAAAATATGCCGACCATGATATTACAGGCATTGATATTAAAGAAGGTAATGATTGCCGTGATTTCTTTAAGACTAGTACAGATAAGTTTGATTTAATTATTCACTTGGCTGCCATTGTTGGTGGTCGTCAAACAATTGAAGGTAATCCACTTTCAGTTGCAACAGACTTAGCCATTGATTCTGATATGATTCAATGGGCTCTTAGAACAAAACCAGGCCGTGTTGTTTACTTCTCATCATCTGCAGCATATCCAATTGCATATCAAACAGCAGCATCTCAAAATAGTCTTTTAGAATCGAATATTGATTTGAATAATTTAAGAATGCCTGATTTGACTTATGGTTGGGCTAAATTAACAGGCGAATATTGTTTACAGTTCTTAGAAGCAGAAGGTATCAAAGTAAATGTATTCAGACCATTTAGTGGTTATGGCACAGACCAAGATTTAGATTATCCTTTCCCGTCATATATTCATCGTGCTAAACTTAGATTAGACCCATTTGATATTTGGGGTGATGGTACACAAGTTCGAGATTTTATTCATATGCAAGATATTGTTGATGCCGTTGATGAAGCAATTAAACAAGATATCCAAGGTCCAGTAAATCTTTCTTCTGGTATTGCTACATCATTTAATGAATTACAACAAATTGTTTGTGGTATTGCAGGTTATAGTCCTGAAGTAAATCACATTGTAGATGCACCAAAAGGTGTCATGTATCGTGTAGGTAATCCTGAAAAAATGTTATCATTCTATAAACCAAAAATCAATATCTATGATGGTATTGCAAGAGCACTAAGAGGTGAAATATGATTATTGATATTGGTTCCGGTCCACATCCTAAACCAGATGCACAAGTTTTTATGGATGTTCACCAATGGGGTAATATAAATTGCTTACATGATTTGACTAAAGTACCTTATCCTTTAGAAAGTGAAATGTTTACTAAAGCCTATATGGGTGATGTGATTGAACATATTTCCATATTTGATATTGACAATGTATTAAAAGAAGTGTATCGTATATTAAAACCAGGTGCTGTTTTAGAAGTTACTGTTCCTGATGTTCGTTGGATATGTGAGAGAATAGTCAAAAATGATTGGGACACTATGGCCAATGTTGATTGGTTAAATCAATCAAATGATCCATGGGCAAACGCTATGTCATATCTTTTTGGTGGATTTCATAATATCAATGAGTATAAAATTCCTGGTATGGGTCATGTGAATGGTTTTGATGAAGATTCGTTATCGAAGTTATTAACAAAAAATGGTTTTATTGATTGTAGAAGATATCCTGATGAAAGAAATCCAGAACCAGCAAGAGGTTCTGTCCTTAAAATGATTGCGTATAAAAAATGAGAATATGTTTCGTAGTGCATCGTTATGCACCATTTCCTGGTGGTTCTGAATATTATGTTCAGCAGATGGCAGAAGAATCTAAAAGACGAGGCCATGATGTTATTGTATTTACTGGTGACCATCAAGGAGACTTTAATGGTATTCATGTATCGAGTAATCCACAGATGTGTCTTGGTTCAGATTTGATTGTTATTCATGGTGGTGATGTTGGGGTTCAAAACTTTGTTCTTCAAAATATAAGAAACTTGCCTGGTAAAGTATTATATCTTTTAATTAAACCTTCAACGAGTCCTGTTTGTATTCAAGGATTACATGATGCTCATTTTATTGGATGTTCAACACAAGAAGATTGGGCTCATGTTAAATTATTTGGCCTTGAACACAAAGCACGTAAAGTAACTCATGGCATTTCACTTAAAGATTGTCTTGGTACTGAAGGTCGTTTTAAAGATAAATTTGGTATACCAAAAAATAAGAGAATGTTTTTATCGTGCGGTGGTTACTGGCCAAATAAGAGAATGATTGAACTCGCTGATGCTTTTCGTAAGGCTGAACTAACCGATGCTGTATTGGTCACAACAGGATATGATAATCGTCATAATATCATGCCTCATGCTTCTGAGAATGTTATTCCACTCATGGTCGAAGATCCAAGAGATGTAAAAGACGCCATTGCTGATGCTGACTGTTATATCATGAATTCTGATGCCGAAGGTTTTGGTTTGGTATTAATTGAATCTATGTTAAACAAAACCCCTTGGATTTCTCGAAATATTGCTGCCGCTAAGATGTTATCCAACTATGGTATAACATATAATACCGAAGATGAATTAGTGGAAATACTTAAAGTCTGGAGAAATCGTAGTGTTGATGCGGCTTACGAACACGTAATGAATAATTACCTAATCAGTAATACAGTAGATGACATTGAAAAAGTAATGAAATCCGAATAATTTTGACACTATGTATCTAAGCCAACATTTCTACGTGTTGGCTGTCAAAATTAAAATGTTGTATAAATAAGGTGTACGGCAACCAAAGTGTGTTGCAAATCTGTAAGGAAATCAATGTTATCGTTTAAAACATTCTTAAAAGAAGAAGCCGAAGAAGAAGGTTCAAAACTTAAGCATATTCATCATGCTGAAGATAGACCTCTCTTTCACGGTAAAAAAGGTTTTGAACATACCAAAGGTGCATTAAATCAAGCACACGAACATATGAAGTCTGGTGGTAATAGTTCCGCTTTGACTATGAAATATGACGGTTCTCCTTCTGTGGTTTTTGGTCACCATCCAGAAAACGGTAAATTCTTTGTAGCATCCAAGTCTGCTTTTAATAAAAATCCAAAAATCAACTATACACACGCAGACATTCTAAAAAATCACGGTCATGCACCAGGATTAGTAGAAAAACTCCATGCAGCTTTAAATCACCTCAAAAAAGTTGCACCAAAAACTGGTGTATATCAAGGTGATATTATGCACTCTGGTACTGATTTAAAAAATGAGAAGAATGGTAAAGTATCATTTACACCCAATACAATTAAATATACAGCAAGTGGTGATGAAGCAGATAAAGTTAAAAAATCAAAAATTGGTATAGTAACTCACACACAATACCATGGTAAAGATATTTCTTCAATGAAGGCTGACTCTCATCCAGACTTACATAACTTCAAACAACATCCAGATGTTTATCAAAAGTCACCTAACCATGACACAAAGCAAATTCATTACTCTGAAAAAGACCAAAATGAATTTCATAAACATATGGATGCGGCTGAAAAAATACATAAAGAACATGGTAAAACCATGTATAAGTCCACAGAACCCCATCAAGGAGAATCTGGCCATTTGGCAACCTATATAAATCATACAGTTAGAACGGATGAAACACCATCAGCTGAAGGTTTAAAAGCTCATATTACCGATAAGTATAAAAAAACAACTAGTAAGTTAAAAACTCCAGCAGCACAAGGTCGTAAAAATACTGAATTATCTGCGCATATAAACCACATAGATGCACACAAGAAAGACTATGACAATTTGTTAAAAATGCACCATCATTTACAACAAGCTAAAAATGTTTTAGTTAAGAACTTAGAACATCATGAAGGTGGTTTGGAACATCACATAGATAATAAAAGAACTGGTCCTGAAGGTTTTGTAGTCAATCACGCAGGCGAACCAACAAAATTAGTCAACCGTGCCGAGTTTGCTCGTGCCAATTTATTAAAGGTAAGAAAATAATGTCAATTCAATTAGAAATCTACAAAAGAAGAGCTGGTCTTGTAACTGAGGCAGCAAAAACTGAGGAAGAAAAGATAAAAGAATATTTGGATAAACTCAACATGGAACCAGAAGATGATGAGGATGACGAATTTCCTGAAGATGAAAATCAGTATTATCATAGCTTAGAAGAATCCATAAAAAGGGATACGACTGCCGCTAAAGAGCATGTAAAATCTGATGGAAAAATAACTTCTAACTCAAAAGGCGTTTTACATGAATTGTTGGTTGGTTATCATTTACGTGGTAAAAAACACATGATTCACCACGCTGATAAACAAGGTGATAGTCCCAAAGAAGTGCATGACAAGATTAGAGCACAACTTCATCCTGATGAATATAAAAGATTACATGATAAAGCTGAATCTGCCGCAAATCATATCCGTAAACACATCGAAAAGAATGGTCATAAAATACATGACGTACATTGGACTTCAAAACCAGGTGATACACAAAGGTCAACTGGTATCAAAGCATCACAAAAAGAAGATGCTTCAGATATCGTAGTACATTCACATAAAGGTAACAAGAAAAAATTCCACGGTGTTAGTTTGAAAGTTACTGATAGCACAAATAAACATATTACCGCATCAAATCCTGGTATGGAAGCTACTCACGGAGCACATCATATTGTTGATGAACATAGAAAAAAATTGTTACACAAATATCCAGAATTACTCAAAGCTAAAAATAAATCTGAGCGTAAAGCTTTAATGAATAAAGATCCTGAAATGAAAGCTCATGTTACTCATGCTAACTATCATACAACAACAAAAATAGCAGAACATACAGCAAATGAATTAAAGAAAAAATCAAAAGAAGATTTAGTTCATCATATTAAAACTCATGTATTACAAGCAAATAAAACTCCTATGCAACATAATGGTCATGAACATATTAGACATACCACATATGTTGGCGGTAAAAAAGAAGGAAGTCCACTAAAACACGACATTACAAATCCTAGTGAACATTGGGAACATAAACTAAAAGACCATGCAAATCTTGAAGTTCATCATGAAGGAACTACTGTACATTTTAAACATAAAGGCAAAGTATTTGCTAGTCACAGAATGAGACCTAGTTCAGTTAGTGACCCAATGACAAGTTTTAAAGGTGACGGTAAGGCTCACGGAGAATAATGAAATCTTTTTTAGAACTACTTGAAGAAGCAGAAAAGAGTGCCAAACCGGTAGTAATGGCTTTTGGCCGCATGAATCCTCCAACAACTGGTCATTTAAAACTTATTGATAAAGTAAAATCTACAGCTGAAAAACTTGGAGCTAAACACACCGTTGTAGTTTCACATTCACAAGATTCAAAGAAGAATCCTTTATCCGGTGAACAGAAAATTAAACACCTCAAACGTTACTCACCAGGTACTCACTTTCAATCTTCATCTAGTGAACATCCAACAATATTACATCATGCTGCAAAATTACACGGAATGGGACATGACGAACTTCACGTGGTCGCTGGATCTGACCGTGTTAAAGAAATGGACCATTTATTACACAAATATAATGGTGTAAAAGGTAAACACGGACACTATAATTTTAAAAAAATAAGAGTTCACTCTGCAGGTCACCGTGATCCTGATGCCGAAGGTGCTGAAGGTATGTCTGGTACAAAAATGAGAGAACATGCGAAGAATAAAGATTTCTCATCTTTCCGTCAAGGTGTACCACACCACGTATCTGATGAACATGCAAAAGAATTGATGCATGATGTCCGTAAAGGTATGGGATTGAACGAATCACATAATCGTGGTATGTTTAAGGCTATCTTTATTACTGGTGGTCCAAATTCTGGTAAAGATGTTATCATCCGTGAAGCAATTGCCTCTGGTTCAATCACCGAGCTCAATCTTATTCAAGCTAGAGATTATTTGGCTGATAAACAAAAATTATCAGAAAAATCAAATGATTACCGTAGAGAGTCAATACGTAATCGTGGTCCATTGATTATTAATGGTCCTGCTGATGACTATGAGAAGATTACATACATCAAAGAAGAATTAGAAGAACTTGGTTATGAAACCATGATGATATTTGTTAATACCACAGACGAAGCTTCTAAAGAAAGAAATTCTATGTTATCTAGAATGATGGCTGAATCTGTCCGTCACGATAAATGGTTAAAAGCACAAGAAGTTACTAGACAATACCAAGAACTGTATAGTAACTTTATGGTATTTGATAACACAGGTGATTTAAGTGATAAAGAATTTGACATCCATGAAATTTATGAAAACACAAATCAATTCCTTGATAGTAAAATTATCAATGAAGATGCTGTTGAATGGATGAAGAAAAATCATAAAGTTGACATCAATTATACAATAAATAGGTTATTTGGAGAGCATGATGATAAAAAAACTAATCGATTTCTTAAAATTAAAACCACGCCAGGTCTCAGAGCAGCCGGCCCAACCGACACCATTCCCGACTCCAGAGCAAGACAAGGTGACGACCATATCTCCGGAAATCAAAAGCCAAGAAAAGACCCTAACGGTCGAGGCCACTCAGGAGGAGCCTGGTCAGGAGTCTACAGCACCGAAAATATTCGTTTCGAAGGAAGTCAGCCAACAATTAAAGTCAGGCCCGAGCCAAAAGAAAGCAACTTCAGCCAAGACAACGACAAAAAGAAAAGGCTCAAAAAAGGCGACACCTCAGGCAAAGAAATAAGAAAACCATCAGTTGATGGTGTAGGTTCTGAGTGGAACACAAGAACAAATGGTTCAGGATTAACAGGTGGTGCTGGTTTAGGTAACCAGACATATAGTGAAAGTGAAATGTATAGTAACGCTAACCCAGCTACCACAGCGGTACCATCAGGTGGGTCAGTAAATCCTTTATCGAGTGCATATGATTCGTCTGATGCACCATTAGAGAAAAAGCCTTTTAAGAAATTTAAAAAGAATTTAAAAGAGTTTCAAGGTTTCATCAACGGTCCAGAAAGTGGTGTTGGTGGTACGTTAGGTGGTGCTAGTAATAAAGAACCTATGGAAACTTACGGTGATAAAAATCGTAACGGTATTGTAGTAGATAAGAAGAAAAAGAAATTAAAAGAAGATTACGTCAAAGAATTGGAACATGGTTTAATGAAGTTAGATGACCATAGTTATGATTCAATTGATGAATTGATGCAAAACATTGCTAAGAAACATGGAATTACTGGTAATGAGTTGCATAATGATTTTAAGAAAAAACATGGTCAAATACCAGACAATTGGATTAGAGAGAAAAAATGAAAACTTTTAACGAATTTAAAGAATACTTAGAAGAAAAAGGTAGATGCTGGACAGGATACAAACCAGTTCCTGGTAAAAAACCATATTCAAAAGGTTCTTGTCAAGAAGAAGAAGTTGAATTAGATGAAATGGATAAAAGTCAAAAATCACAGGAACGCCACGGTGATTATCCTCTTGGTATTAAAAATAAAGATGCAAACATGGTTAAACCAATTACTTCAAAAAAAGTAAAGAAAGATACCTTGAAATTATTAAACAAGGCGTTTAATAAAGAAGAAGTTGAATTGGACGAAAGGTCAGATTATGCTAGTAGACATCCAATAACAAAAGGTATCATCGGTGGTCGTGATAAAGGTGCTGAGTTATTTGGTGGTAAAAAACAATATGACACTTTAGCCAATAGAAGAAAACCTGGCCATGAAGTTGCTCATGCTAAAGCATTAGGTCATCAAGGCGGAGATGAAAAAGAACAACAAGCTAAACTTAAAGCTGCATTAAAATCTAAAAATGAAGAAGTTGAATTCTACGAAGAATATGATACTGAAGAATTGTTTGATATCTTAGAAGAAGTTGTTGATGGTATTGCTGAAGAAAGCAATATTAATCCAGATATTCTTTGGGAAAATTTAGAAGATGTTACAGACGAAGAATTATTTGAAACTGCCGCTTGGCGTAGAAAAGAAGGTAAGAGTGCTACTGGTGGATTAAATCGCAAAGGCATCATGTCTTATCGTAGAGAGAATCCAGGTTCTAAATTAAAGATGGCTGTTACAGGTAAAGTGAAACCAGGAAGTAAGGCAGCTAAACGTAGAAAATCATTTTGTGCTAGAATGGGTGGCATGAAAGGTCCAATGAAGAAACCAAACGGTGAACCAACAAGAAAAGCACTAGCATTACGCAAGTGGAAATGCAGATAATAATAGGAGAAAAAAATGTTTGCAAAAAATAAGGTATCTCAATCAATGCTCGATGCTGTTAATTCAGTATTAGTGGAAGATGAAAAAAAACGTCTAATTAAAGATGATGAAATTGATGAGACTGGCTTTCATATGGCTGCTCATGCTGCTAAAAAAGATGGTAAAACTCATTTTGAGTTCCAAGGTAAAAAATATCCTGTTACTGCTAAATCACATAAAGAAGCTATGGAAATGGATGAAGCTTCTTTAAAAATTCCTACTGCAACAGGTACTAAAGTACTTGGTGGTTCTGGTTACGGCTCAAAGAAAGCACATGATGCTCAACATAAGAATCCCTTTGAAAAAGGTCCAAGCAAAAAAGACTTAAAAGATGTTAAAGCACCAAGTAAAAAAGAATTAAAATCTATTGGTGAAGAAGAAATGCATCATGACGATGAGAAAGAAGATAAAGCATTAGTTAAGAAGATGGTTAAAAAGAGTGCTTTAAAAGGTGAAGAAATCAAAGAAGATGGTGATTGTGTTACTCCTATGCAAGCTAAAAACATTGCTGACAAAGAAGTTGGCAAACATGAAAAAGGTATGCACAAAGGCAAAAAAGGTACGGTCGAAGAAGGTACTTTTGCTTCAAGACTTTTGAAGCATATCAAAGAAGATAAAGCTTCTGCTAAAAATTTAGAAACATTCACCGATAATAATATGGGTGAAGAAAAGGCTAAAAATCCATATGCTATCGGTATGGCAGCTGCTGAAAAAGCAACCGGTGATACTCCTCCTTTAAAGAAAAGCACAATCGTAAAAGCTCACGATATTGCTAAAAAGATTATGAAAAAGGAAGATGTTGAATTGGATGAAGATGCTCCAAAAAAGAATCAAGATGTTGCTGATAAATCTTGGTACAAAGATGCAGGCAAAAAACCAGGTCCTTTACACAATGTAGGTAAAGGTATGGCAGCTTTCTTAAAAGGCAAAAAAGAACCAATGGAATCTGTTGAATATGAGTTATCCGAAAAGAATGATTCTCATACTCATGCTGCTCACTATGAAAATGAAAAAGGTGAGTGGACAGGTATGAATTTGTTTACCGCTAAAGATGATGACGATGCTATCAAACAAGCTCAAGCAAAATGCAAAGAAGGTTGCCGTTTATCTAAAGTTGAACGTCATACAACAGTTAAAGAAGCAGTTGATATTGAAACAGATAAAGGCGCTCACAAGATAACAACCGATATGTTACGTGGTCGTGTTCCTGGTGGTAAATTAAACTCTTTTAAAAGTTATAAAGTTAATTTAACAGTTGCTGGTGAAGAAGATATTCCAAAAGAAGTTGACCAAGGTGAAGATACAAAAGAGAAACAAAAGATTACAACTAATCCAGGTGCTGTAGATATTAAATTTGATGATAAATTAACTACACCTCCACACCATTATTTCTCAAAAGATAAACAACTTAAAAATGAAGAAGTAGAAGTATTGGATGAAAATAAATTATTAGATATGTATCTGTTGTCTAAAGGTATAAATCCAAAATTCATTTCAACTGATACTAAAATTTCACATTCTAAGTCAAATGCTTTTAAATCATGGATGCAAACTCATCAAAGAGAATCAGTAGAAGTTCCTTTTAATAAACCTTATAAAAAAACATCAGATGATTCGACTGTTAGTGCTTCAATGAAACGTGCTAGAAAAATAGCAAGAGCCGCTATGGAAAAAGTTAAAAAACAAAAAGATGAAACAATGATGGGTAAGATTTCAAACTAATGAAAAAGATTAAAGACTATATTAAGAAAAATCCTGAACCGGCTAAAGGTCGGTTTGGGATTAACCCTCATGATCCTTGGTCAGCAAAATATGGTGTTTCTGAAGATTTGACAACTGTTCAAAAATCACAAGGTGATTCTAGGTCTAAAATTATACATTCTCCTACAGCACAAAGAGCAAATGAACTAGAAAAAGCTGCAAGTTTTTATAAAATAAAAACACCACAAGGTACTATGCATAAAAAAGAAAGTAATCAAAATACTTCATTAACTCCAGAGGAAGTAGAAATGAACGAAGCTAAAAAAAGAATGTCAGGTGCGGATAAGTGGCGTCAAGCTTCTTACGATAGAGAAAAAGCACACAAAGAGTTTATGAAAAGTATTGCTCATTTACCTGATAGTGAACAAACTAAAATTATGATGGATAAAATTAAAGCAGATAGAGCATCCGTACATAAAGAAGATATGAATCCTAATTCACCAAAAGCCAAAGAAGTTGGTAAAGAATTAAAAAATATTAGTAATCGTCAAAGCTTTGGTTTTTCAAAAGAAGAAGTTCGTGGTGAATTGAAAAAAATTCGTAGTAAAGAAGAAAAGATGTATGATAAAGAAATTGAAAGCTTTAATAAAAAAGTAAAAAATATCAAAGCAGAAGAAACTTACATGGATGCTAAAGCTGCTACACCAGCACCTATGTCACCTGGTGAAGGTATCTCTGAGAAAATGACTACTGCTCAACGAGTTATGATGTTGAAGAAAAAGAAACTCAAAGAAGATTTATATGACCATAGAGTAGCGGATAAGTCGGTTGCAACATATGGTAAGAAACCTAAGATGGACACTCCAGATATGGATAAAAATGTGGGTGAAAATAAGCCATCCGCTGCTGTAATTATGTCTGGTGGAACAACACAGACTGGCAGTAAAAGGGATACTATCGAAATTGATCCAATGATGAGGAATCGTCCTGGACAACCAGATGCTATGAAAAAACAAAGTAATAAGAAAGATAAATAGAAATATAACCCAAGGCTAATCAAGGAGAAAAAAATGCCAGCATGGTCAAATACGGATGCTCCAACATCTAAACCAAAATTTTCAGCTGAAAGACAAACCCGTGAGTTGATTCAATTAACGGTTGCTAATACTGCAATTTCAAATTTAATATCAGGTAATTCTTCAATTACATTTACATATAGTGATGGTTTTACACTTGCCAACGGCGGTTCAAATCTTGCTAATATTGGTGTTGTTGCAGGACAATATGTTTACGCATCTAACGTAGCAGGTAACGGTGTTGCTGGTTTCTTTGCTTCAAACAACACAATCGCTTCAGTTACAGGCAATACAATCACATTAACAAATCCTTATTTTGGTAATGTTCCTGCCGGTTCTATCGTTGAAGTTGACAAATCAATTGTTTATAACACAAATAAAACATCTGAAGTTAACTACAACCGTGACACAATATTAGTTACACCAACACGTTTAGCTAACGCAACTTTTGCTAACGGCGCACAATATACAACAAGTGCTTTGGCTAATACTGGTGCTTCTTCAGCTCATGCTGGTTGGGTAAGAGTAACAACGGGTACTGGCGGTCGTGCTGGTCGTGTTCAAACTGAAGTTTTAGTTGCTTTAGCTAACTCATCAGCATCCAATACATCATCAGGCAATACAAGTAATTCTAACACATATTACTCCGGCGTTTAATAATTAATACTGGCGGTTATCCGCCAGTTTAACCATGATTGATTATAAATGTTTGATGATTTGAACGAAGAAAATTTTTTGTTATATGCGATGAAGTGTTATACTACACCTAATTGCATTATCTCTGAATTTGAGGGAGATATTAAGAGAACTAAGTATCTAAAAAGGTTATTTCGTAGATATAAGGTTACTAAATCCCTCAAAGAAAGATTAATATTAAATCATATTATCTTATTAAATAATGTTTTTGGACCAGAAGCAACGGCAAGAATATTATTTTATAGAATAGATGAACGAGATTATGATATCCTAAAAACGTTTTTATGTTACTTAAAGATAATGCCAGAAACTATTTTTGGTATTAATGGTAAGAATATATCATCTTATGATATACCAATGGACCCAAATGTCGCAGAGATATTACTAAACATATGAAAACCTTCAAACAATTCATGCAGGAACATATCGTCAAATCAGACGGTAAATATAAACTTGTCTCTAAAAAAACAGGTAAAAATCTAGGAACATATCCTACTAAAGCCGGTGCTGAAAAAAGAGAAAGACAAGTTCAATATTTCAAACATCAACACGAAGAATCTCAGCTTGATGAGATGGGTGCTGGCGGTGCTGGAGGCGGTGGCGCTTCCGCTGTAGCCGTTACGGGACCAACTAATGTAACTGGACCACAAAGTGCAACTGATCCTGTAAGTGCTACAGCAGTTGATATGACTAAACGCAGAAAGAAATATCCTACATTATATCGCAAAGTACCTAAATGATTATTGAACAGTTGTTGAATTTCAACTTTTGGTTAGGTCTTATGCCAGGATGGATTCCATTAGTTGTAATGGGAACTGGTATAGGTTTAATTATAGCAAGTTCATTAATCAAAATATTTTTACCTATAGAATATCGTATAGTTATAATTGTAGTATATTTTTCTGGTATCATCATAGCATTAAGTGGTGCTTATATTAAAGGTAGAGTAGACGTTTTGGTTAACTCTAAAAAAGAAATAGAAGTATTACAAGCCAAACAAGAACAAATTACACAGAAGATTGTTGAACATTATATTATACAAAGTGGAGTGATAAAGGAAACAAATGAAAAAATACTCAATCAAGTTAATACTAAAGACGACCGCATGTGTACTTTGCCTGAATCTTTTGTTAGGTTGCACGACAACGCCGCTCAAGGTACCGTTCCCGACACCTCCAGCGGAATTGATGGTACCGCCTCCGGAATTGCACTCTCTGAAGCCGAAAGAGTCATCATTGAAAACTACGGAAAGTACCAACAAGTTGCCGAACAACTAAGAGCATTACAAGAATGGGTTGCTAAACAGAAAGAACTTAATCCATGAAAAAATTACTATTATGTTGTTTATTAGTTTTATCTGGTTGTGCTACAGTAACAGATATTGTTTTTCCATCGAAATATGATGTCAATGAGTATATGTTAATAAACAAGTTGAGGACTATATCTCAATTTGGTACTTGTGATAAATTTACTGTCAGTATGTTATATACAACTTCTTTGGAGTTGAAAAATTATAGCCAACACCTACCAAGAGGTGAAGCATCATATAAGATGGAACAAGGATTATTCACAATAGTGGAAGAATTGTATAAGAAAGAAAATCCAAGTCCTGTTTACTGTAAAGCAAAACTAAATATCATAGAAATTACGGCAGAAAAAATTCAACAAGTTACCGGGAGTAAACCAAGATGAG
>Ga0208500_1000196_pt1 | contig 17177 bp, 17 predicted proteins | sample CryBogCBE17Sep08_FD_184568 | JGI IMG/M metagenome (GOLD analysis project Ga0208500, IMG submission 184568) | Freshwater microbial communities from Crystal Bog, Wisconsin, USA - CBE17Sep08 (SPAdes) | ecosystem: Environmental > Aquatic > Freshwater > Lake | place: Crystal Bog, Wisconsin, USA...
CTCGAATGTTTTGGTGGGGGACCTTGGAGTCTCTGGAAATATATTTACTTCCAACATTTTCGGAAGTCATACTGGGCCAATAATTGGAAACTCTAATGTCCTGGGTGGAAACTTTGGACTGCTAGGAGGGGATCTTTTCACCTCGAATGTTCTGGTGGGTGACTTGGCTCTAAATGGAAATCTTTACGCATCAAATATCGTAAGCACGTCATTTAACAATGTAACATATCCACAGGTTCTTGGTGGTTCATTATCTGATGAATCAACTGTGTTAGTTTTACCAACAGCATATAATTCAACAGGTGCAACACTCACGTTTAGATTACCTTTCAATTGGAAAATAAGTTCAGCAAAGCTGCCTGTCTTTTCAGTGAATACTACACCGGGTACAACAGCAATGACTCTTGATATAACATATTACACAACGAATCCCACTGGAACTGCAACTTCCATCTATTCAACAAAACCAACAATTTCAATAGGATCTTACTCTTCAACGGGTGGAGTACTAACAGGTACTATAAATTTGTTGGAAGGGTACTTTGTAAGAGCGTACCTTAATTCTTGGACATCTGGAACAGCAGCAACTGGTCTCAAAGTCTATATTTATAATTCTTAAGCTGTTTCCATAATTACTCTATCATTTGTTGAAACTGCTTGACTGCTACATATACCAAAAAACATTTGACCTTGTAAATTTGAATCAGCAGTTGTTTTACCCAGTACATCATTACCTGAAACACCCTGCCACCCACTTCTTGGATTTGATCCATTTATTGTAGCTGATGACCCATTAATATATCCCGATAGTGTATAACTTGTACTAGTGTTTCCACCTGATGAATAAACCCCAGTTGTAGTTGTTGGGGCACTGCCAGTAACATAACTAATTGCTGATACTGTAGTTGGGTTGGGTACAGTTCCCGATGATAAAACTACACCTGCATCATTACCATACCAATAATTCCAATAACCAGATGATGGATATCCACTATAATATCTAAAATTATTACATTGATTACCTGCATTATTTCCAGCGCCAATTAAACCTGGAGATCCAGATGTACCAGTTGAAGAAGCTTTGAAACAAAATGTATAACTACCATTCATTGGAACTGTACCACTTACTAAATTCATATATACAGATGAACTTCCTGAAAAATCTACAGACCATGGAGTTGTTCCAGTGTTCATATACGGTCGTTGAGTTCCAGATGCTGTTGCATTATTTTGGACTCCAGAACCGTTTACATAATAAGATTGATCATACCATATTGTTATATAACCAGTTCCATTCGTTGATGCCCATGCAGCATAAGAAGTTCCGGCGCCATTTGGAGATGTTGTTAAACTTGTTCCAGTATAATCTCCGTAGAAATTTTGAGTTGTAGTTCCAGCTGAGGTCTGAACTTGAATTACAGGATAATTTAATGACGCTGAAAATAAAGCCTTTAATGAAAAACAACACTTCAAATATTGTTTTGCACTTGTAGATAATCCATCTAATGGACTATTTTAAGGAGTAACTACAAATTTTCTCCAAGAAACATCATATATACCTGATCCGGTTGATTTTACAAGTAAAGCAATATATGCTGGTCGTGAACTAAATGTAAAAGTTCCTAGTGACGTATATGAAGAATCGCCATATTGTAAACCTGAACATGTTGCAACTAGACCAAAATATGTTAGTTTTAAACTTATCCAGTTTGAATTATAAATTGATGGAACTGTTGTATTTTGAATTGACCCAGTAAGTGATATATTGCTATTCCCACTTGATGGATTCCCAGTTCCATATAAATTTCCATTATTCATTGTTTGATAATCTTCAGCAAAACTACCCCACGAATTCCAACCTAAAGAAAATGGAAATAACGATCCATTTCCAGAATACAAACTTAAACCAGCTATACACAATGATCCACTTGGAACCTGTACATCAACAGTGACAGTATAATTTCCAGATGAAGGAGCTAAAGTATATAAACAAGCTCCTCCATTTGGACCTCTAGAACCCCACAAATCACCGGGACCAGTCACACGAATACCATAGGTGTCATAATTATTAATAAATGTACCACTTGTAAATCCAGTACTTAGTGTAAAATTTGAACCAGTATTATCAAATGAAAATGAAGTAATTGTAGGTGGTAAGCTTGAAAGTGTAAGCCCAATCCCCCATGTAGAATTAAAGTAATTATTAATATTTGTTCTTTCAGTCGATGTTAATAATCTATTATAAATCATTACTTCATATACTGTTCCATTTAATACACGATTTGTATCTCCTGACCAACATCCTATATCTATTGTACCACAGTTTATACTTGCACAAGTTCCCATATTATTATAAACTGTGATACCAAGACCATTTATTTGGCATTGTGCATACCCAGTTGTTGCATTATAATCAAAAATAAGAGAAAATATCTGGTTATCTGTAAAACTATAATTAGGTGCTAATTGACTATTACCACCAGATGCATTTACATTTAATTGAAATTGTCTAGTATTTGGTATTGTTTGTAAATGTATACTTCCCGAATTATAATTACCATCAGATGCAAAAAATTGCTGAAATCCACCAGATCCAGAATATACTAAACTCATCACAAAACATATTGTAATAGTAGTTCCAGTAATTCCACAGTTGGCTCTTAAATAACGAGTTGTATTGGCATAAGGAAAGTATACACCATTTATTAATGTAGTAGTACTTACACCGGAACCCTGTAAACTCAACGTGTTTCCATTACCTGATAAATCATTCCACGTACTTACTGTACTACCACTAACACCTATATTTGCATTATAATGATTTGTCAATCCCTGTGTTGGGAAACTCGTAGAAGAATCAAACGGTACAAGTGAAGGTGAATAATTTATTGTATAATAATTGTATCCACTAGTAACTCGTAAATCATTGATGTACCCGGTGAGCTTAGTATCACTTGTATATCCAGTCCAACCAATGTAAAAAGAATCACTAACTGAGTTCAATGCATTTGTTGTAGTGTATGTTGATCCCTGTTGGATGCCATTTATGTAAAGATAATATGTAGTACCGGTTCTACAAAATGCAATATTAAACCAAGTTGCAGTCGGATATGTACCTGTAAGGATACCACCTGTGCTATTTAAATATACTTGAATTTGAGTAGAACTTAAACCATATATTTGCCATCCTTGTGCGGTTGCAGCTTGACCAATAAGACGCATACCATTTAAAGAAGATGGTGCATACAACCAAAATTCAATTGTAAAATCTGTACCAGCTGGAAAATTAATTTGCGAATTTGTATATGATATATAAGAAGTTCCATTAAAATATATACTCGAACCCCCGAATACATAAGCGCTCGTTGAAAGTGTTGCACCAGAAACGGTACCAATATAACTATTTGGACCGCTGTCATAATAACTTCCTATGCAATGAAGTAATAAAGTTGTTGGTCTGCATGTAGTGCCAAAAAGAGCCCACTCACCAAGACTTACATTTGGATTACCTGCACTTGGTTGAATGAATTGAATCGAAAGACGATAATAAGAATATAAAAATGTATTACATGGATAAAATGAGTGTATGGTACCTGCTGAAAATGCATATGCTTGTATTTGTGAATCGACTTGAGTCCATGTAGAACCATCGTTTGACCCAAGAATTACCCATACATATGGAGTCTGAAAATCAAAAGCTCCATCAGCTCTACCTTGTATAGAGTAATTTGATAGTATTATAGGATATGGCATTTGTATCTGTAACCATTCACCGTATAAATTCGTTCCATTTACAGTCGTGTAATATGTAAGAGACGTATAAGCACCAGTTGTAGAGCTATAATTTCCAGCTCCAGCCCATAATGTACTCGGATTTCTATCAAACCCATACCAAGCATAAAGAGAACTTCCATATTCACTTGATGCTGAAACTACATAGTTACCATTTCCAACAGTCTGTCCCGAAATTGCGTTTGTTCCATCATTCGTTAGAGCTAACGGTGGATACTGAATTGGAGATACTGGTAACGCAGTACCACCAGTATATCTCACTATGACTATTCCTTGATATCCAGAACCTCCTGAATTTGCAGTTATTACACTACCACCCGAATTCGCACATGCACTTCCTCCACCACACCCATAAAATGTAGCACTGCCTCCACTAAATGAACCGGCAGATCCATTTGGCGCGTTTGTATACAACCCATATCCAGCTCCACTTGATCCACCGCTACCACCAGTTTCTTGATTACTTCCGGTTCCTAGATCTTCAAACCCACCACCCCCACCAGCTGCGTAATATAACGGTAAACCTGTTATTGATAAAAGTGTTCCAGGACCTCCTGTACCTCCATATGTAGCGGTTCCTGATAGACCAACTCCACCTGAACCACCTCCGCCACTACCTGGAAACCCACCACTGTAACCATTAAATGAATAATATCCAGCCCCTCCAGCATATCCTTGACCACTTGTACCAGCTGCTCCAGCTGTACCATTATAATTGTGACATTGACCTCCACCTGAACCACCAGTTGATGCTAAATGACTGGTGTCTCCACCACCCCCACCTCCGATTACAGTCGTCAATCCCGTAAAACTAGTATTTCCTCCATTACCAGCTACTGTAGTAATATTTCCTGCACTTCCTGTACCTCCAGATCCAGCTCCACCAATGTTCACAGTATATGTTGCTGCTGTTAGTGGTTTACCTTGATAATATAAAAGACCACCTGCACCTCCTCCACCAGCACTTCTATCAGCTGTAGCTCCACCTCCACCACCACCAGCAACTAATAAAACATCTGAATAATTCGTTGATGATAAAACATAACTTCCATTTGCTGTGAATGTATCAATGTAATAATAAACACCTGGACCAGTTAAATATGTCGTTGTTGTAGTAGCTCCTGAGCTTGTAGTAGATGATGTTTTAAAACTACTTGTCGAATAACTTAAAGCTCCAGTTGGAGTTAAAACTGCATAATATGTGGTATTAGGAACTATACCAGTTTTAAATGTATATGTTCCCAGACCCATAGTCACATTTTGAAATATTGAAATTGGAGTTCCAGATGAATTTGTTGAAATTACAAGCTGAGCTGTTTTAGAAGATGAGTACGTTGATGTCCAGGAGACTGTTACACCAAAAACGCTTGGACTACTTGTTGTTATTGATGATACTGTACCACCTCCCCCAAAGACATATGGATTAAAAAAAAGACTTGTCATCCTTCTTTAAATAAAACATTTATTAATAATAAATGCCCGTAACGTATCTTGTGAATCGTAACATCGTTGGAAATCCAATCCTTGGATCGAATATTGCAGGAAGTACATCAAGTAATATAGTTTCTATAGTTGCGGATCCTTCTGGAAATGTGTACGTGGGTGGCTCATATTCAGGAACCGGTACAAATTATATACCAGTTGCTACATCAACTGGACCAGCATCAGGAGGTTCTTCATCGAATGTACTTACAGTAACTGCTTCAACAAGTTTATCTGGTGGATTTTTTGCAAAATATCTCAGCAATGGTGCCACTCAATATTATTTAGGTATCGTCGGAGCTGCTTCATCGAATGTAAGAGTTCAAACTGTTACTTTAGATTCTACTTCATCTAATCTTTTTGTTTCATTTGTTTATCAATCTACTACGGCATTCTCTATTTATTCTCCTTCATATAACACACCTGGTGCAACAAGTACAGTAACATTTCCAGCAAGTGCTGGGACCACTGGAACATATGGTATTGGCTTTTTAAAAATAACAGCATCATCAGGTGTCATATTGTGGGGAGCAGCCCTGGATTCCGGTGTTGCATCTGATAATGATACTGCCGTTGCAGTTACAGTGGATCAAAATGGAAACTCATATTTACTAGTAACATACAATTCAACTTCGCCATCAACAAATACTCTTAATGTTCTCAACGGGGCTCTTGGTACTCTTTCAACTGCATCTACGATTACAGTATCACTTGCAGCAGCTGCTACTGTAAGTACAGTTGGTACTGCTCTTATTAAATTTGGACCATCTGGTATAGCACAATGGGCAGCATCTACAATAAATACATCAACTTCTGGAGGAATACCTGGTACTGCACCTGCAAATACAATAGGTGTTGATACCTCTGGTAATGTAGTAATAGCAGTTGGTGTACCATATGGTACATCGACAACTGTAAATCAAGGATCAACAAACGGTTCTACTTCTGGACAGGTTACTGTTCCTTCACAAAGCGGAACTGCAGCAATTATAGTAAAATATACAACAAATGGATTATCAAGTGCACCAATTGCATGGTGTGCAGTCATCAGCTCAAGTTCAGGTAATTATTTTACTCCAGCTGGGGTAACATGTGGTCCATATAATTCAGTATATGTTACTGGAGCAGCTGTTGGTAATCCAGTTGTTGTTTATAATGGAAATGGTCAAAATACAGCACCAAGTGGGTCTTCTTCTTATACAAGTGGTAATGCATATGGAATTGTGATTAAATTTTCATCAAGTAATGGCGCTTTTCAATATGCATCATATCTTTCTGTTAGCAGTACTATATTTGCAGCTTATCCAAATAGTTCTGATACTGATTTATATCTTGCTGCAAATTACTACAATACTACAGGTACAACTACTTTTACAAATTCACAAGGACCCGCTTCTGGCTTAATTTTACCAATTACAGCAGCATATTCTACACCAGTTTTAGTTAGAATGTTTCTTGGAAATCCGATGTCAGCCGAAGTTATACCAGTTACCGCAAGTTCATCTTTGGCAGCTGTATATGTTGATCAATCTGCTACAAATGTATACGCAGCTGGAAATTATGTAAATACAGCGATAGTTACACTAAATAATGCAAATAATGTAGGTGCAGGTACCCCAAGCACAGTAGTATTACCAGCAACTGCAGCAATCACTACTGGATTTTGGGTAAAGTATGCTTAGAGAGTCGTTTTAAGTATTTGAATTTGAACATCAGTCAACTTTTCAGGATAATCAACCTGAAACTTCAAAATCAAATTACCGTTTGGAGGCATACCAGCCCCTCTTACAATGTATTTTTTCCCGTACTTCAAAAGCCCAATGGTGTACTCCAGATCCCCAGTAAAAAGAGGAATCTTGAATGTTTTCCCGATGAGAGATTCCACGAATGTCAACTTTTGAACAAATATGAGATCCTTTCCATCAATATCAAATGGTTCCTCTTTGATTACATTAATGAGAAGAACAATATGTCCAGGAGGGACTCCGATTGCTTGTCCAGTGATTGAACCAGCGGGAATCTGAAAAGTCTGAGACTTTTGTTGGGTAACGCATCCAGAACCGGAGCAGGAACCACATCCGCGACCCTTTCTCCCTTGACACTCTGGACATGGCATCTGGAACGGACCTGCGTTCATAGCACCTTGACCCCTACATGCGCGACAAATACAGCCTTTGCATGGCATTTTTTCGACGGAATTGATTGTGATGTTCTTTCCAAAAAATGCTTCTCGAATTGACAGATTTATTTGAACCTGTTGCTGACCGCCGCCAAACATATTTCTGAGAATGTCTGCAAAACCACCGGGGAATCCCTGTTGGGGCTCTTGTTCAGGTTTGGTTAACCGATCATAAGCTCCTTGAATCTTTTTAAACTCTTCTGGGTCCCCTCCTTTATCCGGGTGATGTTTCATAGCCTTTTTTCTGTAGGCTCTTTTAATCTCATCTTCACTGGCACCTGGCTGAACTCCAAGGATTTCGTAGGGGTCCAACTTCGAGAAGTTGTCCAACTTCGAGAAGTTGTCCATTCCCTTTCTTTAAATTAGTTTCTTTAAATTAAAACTTTCCAGTTATTTTCAACAATTTCTTGAATCTTTTTTCTGTTTATGTTCTTAGCCTTGTTCCATGCGTGATTTCTTATGAGTCTATCAAGAACCATTCTCATTGTGAGTTTTGATGGGTCCTCGTCAGCCATGATGTATTTTCTGAGGATCGCTTTTACATTGGTCTCAAGTTTCTTTTCAATCTTTGCAATCATGTTTGCTTTTAGGAGGCGCATCTTCACGTTTCTAATCTGATGTCTATTTGCATAGTTTTGTAATTCTCTCTTTGTTCTCTTTTGTAGAGGTTTGAATTTTTGAGCAACCTTTAATAGCCACTCCTCCCTCGTTTTTGGTTTATTTGTTTTTGGTGCATACTTGTTCAAGACTGAAATGAGTTCAGGAATGGTGAGTCTGGACTCGACTGAGATGCCCTTTTTACGCAACAGTGCTAAAAGATCCGCCTTTTTGTATCCGGTTGGCAATTTCCCATCGATTCTGATTCTTCTTTTTGGTGTGTTCTTTCTTGTAATTCCATAATTCATCTTGACTGGAACAACTGGAATAATATGGATAGGGCGAGCCTTGATGGCTGGTTTACGTGGTGGACTTGGTGACGGAGTCAACAATCCAGATTTCTTTAAAATCTCAAATTGAGCTAGATTCATGTGCGCCTTGTTTGGGTGTCTGAATCTAAACTGTGCGAGGCGGTTCATATTTGCCTGTGACATCTTTGGTCCTGCATTTGGAGCTCTCATATATGATATGTTTGGTGCTTGAATTGCCTTTGGAGTTTTCGTTGGTCCAAAATTTGTGTACACTGGAGCTCTCCCTTTATTCGGCATAGAAACGCGCATCTTTTGGGCCATGTTTTTTGGAGCCTTTGGAGACGCTTTGAAGTTGTTGGGAAACCAATTGTATAAAAAAGCCTTGTCCTTGTTTCCCATACCGGTTCTTTTTCCAGCCTTTTTGTTTGCGGCTTGGAGTTTACGTATGTTTTCCAAAAAGTGATTTCGGTCCATTTACTTATAGCTGATATAAAGATTTCATTTGTTGTTTATAAAATGAAAGTTTACACCATTGATCCAACTACAGTTCCTGATGATCTGGTTCACTTTTTCAAGACTTTGTTTGCCCCAAATCTATCGGATGATTATGTATCGTACTACCTAGACATTTGCAGGACATTTATGAACGCGGTTGACTCAGATGACGATTATTTCATCCTGAAGCTTGATAGCGTTCTCTTTGAGATTGAGGTGAACCCCGAAATGCTCACTGGGAGTACGTGGGTGGAGAGTCTCACCGGTGATGACATGTCAGCGGCTATTTACTCCAAGGATTTCGCGCGCTTGTATCTAGCAAATGTAGATGTTCGCGCTCCTCACCATATTTTGGTCAAGGCGATGTACAAAGAGTACAAGACAAACAAGGTGGCGCAGGATACATTTCCACTTATTGGTATTACAAAATATCTTGGACCTCCAATGAATGAGCACAACTTTTTGCGAGGATACCAATCTACAAACATTAAATTTTCTGATGTCATGTCTGATTATGAGACCATGTCTCGTATGAAGAGTATTGTGGAGGATGATTTCTTTACAAAGTATGGCCTCTTGATCAACATCAAGGATTACAAGTATATCAAGAATACTTTCGAGCTTAAAAAGGAGACTTGAAAAAAGTAGAAGATGGTTAACCGAATTCTTATAACCGGATCAGCTGGCTTTGTGGGGAGTTTTCTAGTCAAGTACATTTTGGAAAAGACTGATTGGGAGGTGGTTGGCTTAGAGCGTCTATCATATTCTGGATCTCTTGATCGTTTAAAGGTAAACAAGAGATACACTTCGGTTCTGCACAATTTACAGTGTGAATTGAATGAACATGTTGCCAAGCAGATTGGGTACGTGAATTTCATCGTTCATGTTGCGGCGAACAGTCACGTTGATCGCAGCATTGAGAATCCAAGACAGTTTGTGATGGATAATGTTATAGGAACGTGTAATATTTTGGAGTTTGCTCGACTTTTCACTCCAAACTTGGAAAAGTTTATATATTTTTCAACCGATGAGGTTTTTGGGCCGGCTCCAGATGGTGTGTTTTTTGAGGAGGATGCGCGATACAACTCAACCAACCCATATTCGGCAACCAAAGCTGGTGGGGAGGAACTTGCTGTGGCTTATAGAAACACATTCAATGTTCCTGTGATTATAACACACACTATGAATATATTTGGTGAAACGCAGCACCCAGAAAAGTTTATACCAAAATGTATTCAGAAGATTAAAAATGGAGAGACGATCCAGATTCATGCCGATTCTACCAAGACGAGAGCCGGTTCTCGATTTTACATATACGCGGAGGATGTTGCAGACGCAATTTACTTTCTACTTGGACCGAGTGGGAAGCTTGAAAAGTACAATATAGTTGGGGAGAAGGAGGTGAATAATTTTGAGTTGGCAAAGATGATTGCTGATATTTTGAATAAACCTCTACATTATGAGTTTGTTGATTTTCATAGCAGTCGACCTGGACACGATTTGCGGTATGCACTGTGTTCCAAAAAGATGGAGTCCATGGGCTGGAAGCCAAAGTATGATTTAAAGGAACGTCTCGAGTATATGGCTAAGAATGATTGAGCTCTTTGTAATTTTTCATGACAAGATTTATCCTGAAATGTATGAGGAGCTTGAACCAGATGAGTTTGAGTGTTTTACATTCGTGGCGGTGAATGGAGCCACATCGGAGCACTACAAGGAAAAGACTATCAATGAGTGGGAATTACCAGAGTACCATCCAGAGTGGCAGCAGAATCATTGGGTGAATGGGGGTGTAAATCATCACCTGGTTTTGAATAAACTTTTAAAGTCGGAGTATTCTGGGTTTGTTCAATATGATATGAAGTTTAAAAAGGGATCCATCAGAAGGATTAAAGAAATGTTGAAACCCAATATTGGTGTTTCTTTAAGGGTCATGGGTTTTGAGCATCTTATTGGTACGAGTACATATGGGTTTAGTGAGTCTCACATGTATGAGTACGCACTTGAGAAGTTTGGTAAGCCACTCAAGAGTGTACACTTTCCCCTTTATCATATGTGTATAATGAAGTCTTCTCATTGGTATGAAATAATGCCAACGGTTTTGGAGATTGACACGCATCTTTTTGGTGAGATGAGGGAGTGTGACCCTTGGTATCGGTTTCCAATAACCACAGAAAGAGTTCTCGCGTTGGGAACCGGGTGTGTTCTGGATGATGTTTTGGATGTTTCGGAGTATATCACACATGAGAGACTTGCTGGACAGTCTCAATAAAAATCTAAACTGATTATAAAATGGGAGTAAAAGCTAAATTATTAATGAATAATAATAATAACAGAAAAGCAACAATTCTGCTTAAAGAATTAGGTAATTTAACTCAAAATATTCAAAGACGTAAAGTAATAAATTATGGTAAATACCTACAATTAAGAAAAAGCATTGCACTTCATCCACATATAAGACATAGTAACGCAGTCTTTTCAAATAAACTTAAAATTCTTGAAAGATATCTAAATAACAAGTATAATTTCTACAAATTACATTGAGTGGTGTGAACAGGCCCAACTTAAATAAGTTGTTCAAAAAGTAATGGAGACTACACGCAAGTTTGTCGTTGAAAAGTTTAAAGGGGTGGTGTCTGACGAAAAGACTGCTCGCAACATAGAGAGGTCAGTGTACAATTGGACTTTGAAATTTGTAAAGCATCACAGGAACAGGCCAACAATTGATGCTCACTTTAAAATGCAGTATAAGCATCGATTTTTGGCTATAAAAAATGCATTTGACAAGGGCTTGGGGGAGCGCTTGCAGCGGGGGGAGGTTTCTTTTCAGAACTTGGTAAATATGGAGGCTGATCACCTGGTTCCAGACGGTCCACACGCTCAGATGGTGCAGCTCATTTACAACCGGGATATGGAGCGCATGCTTTACAAGTCGAAGGATGACGAGTATGAGGGGACGTTTAAATGCTCAAAGTGCAAATCCAAAAATACCAGATACCATCAGAGGCAGACGAGGAGTGCAGATGAGCCGATGACGACGTTTGTAGACTGTGTAAATTGTGGGAATAGGTGGAAGTTTTAGGACAACTCTATTGAGTTGGACAACTCTATTGAGTTGGACAACTCAACAAGTTTATAAACTTGGGAGGCGTTTTAACACTTAAAGAAAATATATTCGTTTGACAGTAATAGATGAGTTTTATCAAAGTTCTTACTGATGTTGATGGTGTTGTTAGCACGCTTCCAGCTCGCATAATTGCAACTTTGAGTGATGGTTCATATAATATTAAATACATTTCAAAGACTGAAAAGAAGCATACAAATGGTAAGAGTATTTACGAGTATGAGGATGAGATTTATAATATTACAGAAGAGTCTATAGATGAGTACATGTATGACGAGGCTGAGTTTGGTCTGAAACTCATCAGTGCAGAGGAGGGTACTTATATAAAACAGTCAAGTAGTTGCGATGACGGGGGTGATGATGAGGATTACATTCCAGGAACATCCTCCTCATCCGATTCTGAAAGTGAGGAGGAGGATGAGGAGGATGAGGAGGATGAGGAGGAGGATGACTATGATGATGAGGACTGTGAAGAGTACTAAATTATTTTGATATCATATAATAAATGTACACCAACCTTTTGTTTTTTATAATCGCATTGATTTTGTTGTGGTTCTTGATGAATCGTCTTCATAATGATAAATCTCAAAGTTCAGGGTGTGGTTTGGCAGCTTAAAGAAAATCACCTAAAACATAGTAATAATGATTCAGGAATTTGATGCTAGTAATGAAGCTCATGTATTGTGGTTGAAGAGGGTCATCGAGGCTCCAACCGAAAAGAAGTTGTCTACTTTGAATGAGAATCCTATGAATGCGAGTGTTCCACCTTTTGATATGGTTCAGATTTTATTTGGTTTATCTATGAAGTATACACAGGCTGTTTTCAAACACAAGGCTTTTATTCCGGAGCAGTCTAGTCGGATGTTTCATTAGAGTGGAGTACATTTTCAAAGTACTCTTTGTAAAAGTTGGGATCTAGGTCCCAAGAAATGTAACTCCCCTTCATATTCATCCTATCTTGATTTATGAGAACATTTTCAACATCAACAATGGGAAAATTGTGATTTATACAAACCGAGTGGAGATCGTCAGTGTCCCATTCGGTTACAAAAATTCTACTGAGATCCAAATGTTCACTTGTATGTTTTACATACCAATCATTTGATTGTAAAAATTGAACAACTGGCCATTCTTTGTCCAATGCAAATTTTGCTTCTAATATTCTTCCAAAGTGTATCGCATCCTTTTTTCTACGGAATGACAAGACTGCGGTACACTTTTCTTGAACTGTAAATACATTTACATTTGTAGTATGAAGTGTAAAGCATGGTCTCGGTCGCACTCCTAAGACTTTTGGTCTTGTTGCAATTGCTGCCATTTATTTAATATTTACTTGTTTTTTTAAGTGTCGCTTGTAATTTCAAGAGTCATGGACCAATCAAGACCATTATTATTCAGTACATTTCCATAACGGTCAAGTACTTGTATTTGAAGTCTATCAACTCTTACAGAATTATCAGTGACTTCAACAACTTGGTGATTTTGACCCTCGTCAGCCCAATAAAGTGTAGATCCAAATGAAGTGTTATTTAAAGGAACTTTAAATGTGTACTTGATTGGTTCTTGTGAAGAAAAGCCCAGATTATTTATTGAAATGTATACATATGTATCAAAATTGTAGTTGAATAAGTTTGTTGCTGGTATTATAGTGGGGGCTGATGCTGTTTGGCCACTAGTAAATCCTAAAATTGTATTTAATAGCGATGATCCGAAGAGTGCAGTTTTACCAGTTGCTGGTGTAAATTGTAAATTATTTGGAGATGTACCAGATTGCGAAACTGCACTGAATGAACCTATATCACTACTCAAAACTGTAGATGTGGGTGAGGTTGATGCATTCAGTGCTGTTAAAAGTTGAGACTGTGTATAATACCCTGAAACAACTGTATAAATTGTTGAATTTATAAGTATAGTATTCGTTCCTGATCTGATGTTGTAAAATCCATAAGGCAGTTGTAAATTTTTTAATGCAATTCGTTTTAGAGATCTATGTGTATTCATGAAACGATATGTCAAATCGAATGTATTTCCACCATTCTTGATTACATTATTTTCTACATAATTTACGAAAGATACACCTGTTACACCTGGGAGAGTCTGTTGGACTGGTAGAGCTTGTAGAGTTATTTGTGGTTGAAATCCAGAATCTATATTCACATGATACTTGTTCATTTACTTAAGAGCAACGATTATTTATAAAGTAATGGAGGATGTTTCTCTTCTTCAAGAGTACAATGTTAAACTGTTCCCAAAAGATGAAGATGATATCGTATCAATAATAAATAGTACTCTTGAAGGAAATGTATCGGAGGAGGCTTTCTTTCTTGTTGATATTGGAAAGGTGATCAGACAAGTTCAAAAGTGGAATGAGTTTCTTCCTGATGTAAAACCATTCTACGCTGTAAAGTGCAACCCAAATACTCTGATACTTAAAGTACTTGCAAGTCTTGATGTAAACTTTGATTGTGCATCAAAGAATGAGATTGCTTCTGTTATGAATATAGTTGATGACTCTTCTCGTGTTGTATTTGCCAATCCGGTAAAGATGATTTCTCAGTTGAAGTACGCCCGTGCAAATGATATTGATCTGATGACTTTTGACAGTGATCAGGAACTCTATAAAATCAAGGTGTACCATCCATATGCAAAGCTCATTCTCAGAATAAAGGTTGATGATTCTGGGAGCAAGTGTCGTTTTGGGTGCAAGTTTGGGGCTGAACTGGATGATGTTCCACACATTTTTGAAATTGCCAAGGCGCTGGACATCCAAATAGTTGGAATATCCTTCCACGTCGGCTCTGGGTGCAAGGATCCTGAAAATTACAGAAGGGCTATTCAAGATGCAAAAAAATGCTTTGAAATTGGAAAAACATATAAACTGGAAATGGACACACTCGATATAGGTGGTGGGTTTGAGGACAATGCGGACTTTGAAAAGATTGCAAGTGTTATCAAAGAGTCTCTTGTGGATTTTGAAGGAGTTCAGGTGATTGCGGAGCCTGGGCGTTTCTTTGTTTCTAGCAGTCACACTTTGGTTGTAAATGTAATTGGTAAAAAGGTGAGGAAGGTGGATCAATTGGAGTTTGTGTATTACTTGAATGATGGAATTTATGGATCTTTCAATTGTATATTCTTTGATCATATGACGCCTATTATTTGTCCATTCAATGAAAGAGATGGGAAGAGGTTCAAGTCTACAATTTTTGGACCGACTTGTGATTCGATTGATAAGATTGCGGAGGATGTTGAATTACCAGAGTTGACTGTCGGTGAGTGGTGCTACGTTGAAAACTTTGGAGCGTACACTTGTGCTGCGTCTACATCATTCAATGGGTTTCATCAAACACAAACCATAAATATCATGACGAGTTAAAGGTATCCACCAAAATGAAACAAATGAAGCATTATATTATTCATAATGACAAAGAAGTTGAAAGAAGAAAGTTACTTGAGGCTCAACTTGAAAAGTTTGGTATACAAGATGTGGAGTGGGTCACCACTTTTCCGAAGGAGGATTTGGAATATTTAAAAAAAATCAATTCTTATACTCCTCTTGGTCATTTATCATGTAATATGAAACATTATGATGCAATGAATAGGATGGTAACGGAGGGTATCAAAGAGGCGATTGTTTTTGAGGATGATGTTATTTTGAGTGATTTGTATGATGAGACTAAGATTCCTAGAGAGTTTTCATACGTAAAACTTGGAAGAGGGCCACCAGACTCTCTTTTGGAATCAAGTCAAGAACCAAGAATTGTTTATAATAATGGCGGAGCAGAGGCTTACTTTGTGTCTTTGAATTTTACAAAGAATTTTCAAAAATCTTTGATGTGGACAATTGATATTGAACAACAGGCTTTTTTGATGCACATTGGGGCGCCGATAGTTTGCGTTCCGATGTGTTTTCAAAAATATGAGACGAGTGTTCACGAGAATAAAGAATTTGAAATATCATGGATAGATTTTATTCACAGGTATCCATCATATAAAAAATACACTTTTGAGGAACTAAAAGATGGAGCGCAAAGAGTATTTGATTTCCAACCCAAATGAGATTACAAAAACTGATTTGACTCTCTTTGGAAATTATGATGGTTTTGAAATTGAGTTTAAAGAGGAGTATTTTGGGGTTATTGTAAATTGTTTAAATGAGAATTTTTTGGTGTGGAATGTGAAGAAATATGGTGACATTTACTTAGCTCGAATCAGTTGAGGATGGGATGCAGAATCGAAAGTTTTCCCAGAGAGACACCTTTTCTGGCGGTCTAACCACTTGTTTTGAGAATTCGGTGATGGTCATGGTTCCCATGGATTTGTTGCATTTTCCACAAATTGGTAAAAGGTTTGAAATGTCAGTTGCTCCACCGTTTGCATGTGCGATGTTGTGTCCGCATTCGAAGTTGAATACATCTATAATTGTGTTGCACCAAGTGACTGCACATTTCGATTCGAATCTTCTCCCATTTTGAAGAATCCATACATTTTCTCGTAGGGATGCTGTTATTTTTCTACGCGCGCCCATAATTTTACTTGGTGTCAGATGTCTTTAATCTCCACCTTCACAGTTATTACGATATGAACCAACTTGATTTATACCATAAGGTGTTACACAGTTAGTGGTATAGTATCCTGGGCCTTGACTACAAACATCATCTCCTCCATTTTGACAAGCATTCAATGTTGGAAGTGAAGATGCTTGTAATGAAGCAATTGCTTGTGACGCCATTAATGCTATAGACGCAGATACCTCAGTAACTGTAAGTGAATCAATGAAGAATGTTGAATCAGATGATGTTATTGAAAATATTAGAGGTGCAGTTGAAGATGTAGCAACGAATGGATAAGTTAAGGGCTGCCAAATATTGTCTGTCAAGATACTAATTACAAGATTGTTAGATTGACCATTTATAGATATGCTAGCTTGTCCACCATTATATGTATCAGCTCTATAAGCAGCATACAAAGTAATAATATAATTATTACCAGGTGTAAGACCTGTTATAGTAGTTTGTGCAGTAGATGTAGTACTACCATAACTTTGAAGCCACAAAAAGGCATTTCCTGAGTGTGGAAGAATATGAATCCATCCATTTGAAATTCCAGCATACCCAGTAAACGTCCAATTTGGTATTGAATTAAAACCTGGATTTGTAGCTGGTCTAATAGTAACTATATTCGTCATGCTTGCAGCTGG
>Ga0208500_1000198_pt1 | contig 17040 bp, 15 predicted proteins | sample CryBogCBE17Sep08_FD_184568 | JGI IMG/M metagenome (GOLD analysis project Ga0208500, IMG submission 184568) | Freshwater microbial communities from Crystal Bog, Wisconsin, USA - CBE17Sep08 (SPAdes) | ecosystem: Environmental > Aquatic > Freshwater > Lake | place: Crystal Bog, Wisconsin, USA...
ACACCGATGGGGCAATGGCTGCAGGTGACATTGAACTTCCAGCGTCTGTACGCCGATTACTTGAAGGTCAGTAATGACTACCGCTGAAGAACTCCGTTCAGAAATCTTGTTGATTGATCCCGTTGACGAGCGAGAGAAGGGCTCAATTGTCCAGACGCTCGATCGCCTTACTTGGGACGGCGATCTTTTTGACGAGGAAGCTAATGATCACCACATAACGGCATCTACGTTTGTGGTTTCTGAACGAGGTGTCATTTTGCACCTGCACCGCAAGCTTCAAATTTGGGTTCAGCCCGGTGGACACGTTGATGCAGGAGAGAGCACGGTGCAAGCGGCTCTTCGAGAGACCCTGGAAGAAACTGGACTTGCTGCTCGCCACTGTGATCCTCCTAACTTGTTCCACGTTGATGTTCACCCGGGACCTCGTGGCCACACGCACTACGACCTTCGCTACATCCTCCTGAGCGCTCCTAATGATCCGAGCCCGCCGGAGGGCGAAAGCCCCGAGGTGTACTGGTTTGACTTTGCTGTGGCCCAGGAGCGCTGTGAGCCAGCACTAGCGCCCGCTCTAGGCAAACTGGGCGAGTGGTACCGCTTAGAACGTGGCAAACTGACTACGTGAGCGACACCACAACACTTCGAGCTCTCATGGAAGCAGATCGATGGGTTGAGCGCGTTGTTGCTCAGCGCAATCACTTACCCGAAATGGCAGAGCTCGCGACATTAGAAGAAGAGCTCCGCTCACTCGTTGCTGCTCTTAAGCAGGCCCAAGTTGATCAAGCACCGATGCAAAAGAAATACTCGGAGCATCAAGACGCAGCTGAGAAGCTGCGCAAACGTGCTCACGACATTCAAACGAAACTCGATAGTTCGACAGCGAATGCTCGAGAACTTAGTGCACTGCAGAGCGAAATTGAGCATGTTCGTGAACTTCTCTCTAAGGCAGAAGACCTCGAGCTTGAGACATTCCTTGAATTAGAACCTCTCGACCAAGCAATTGAGACCATTAAAGCGGCGGCACAACCAAAGATGGAACGTCGCGCAGAACTACAAGCTCAGATAACTAGTCTTCAAGCGACTTTGGATGAAGAAATTGTGTCACTGCGTTCTTCCAGAGAAGCGTGTGCTCTTCAAGTGCCATCGGAACTTCTTAAGACCTATGAAGCGGCGCACAAACGTGTGGGCATCTCTGGCGCTGCCCAGGTTGATAACGCTCGATGTGATGGATGTCGCATTGAACTTTCACCGCTTGATTTTGATCGCTGGAAAGCGCAGCCGGCCGAATCGTTTATGCCATGTCCTGAGTGCGGACGATTGCTCCTGCCGTGATAATCCTTATTCGCCACGGGCAAACTACAACGAACGCGCAAAACCTTCTGGTGGGTAGAAGCGACCCCGAACTTACCGAGCTTGGTGAAAGCCAAGCTCGAGCGCTTGCTCCTTTTCTTACCAATGTGAAAGAAGTGTGGACTTCGCCACTCCAGCGTGCTCGAAATACCGCAGCTCTCGCCATGCCACACCTTGAAGCAAAAATCAACGAACACTTTATTGAGGTTGACTACGGCTCACTTGATGGCAGCCCCCTCAGTGTTGTTACCCCTGAGGACTGGAAGACTTTCGAAAGCGACACGACATTTGCATTAGGAGGCGGCGAGTCATTGGCTTCTGTGGACGAGAGAGTTCACGCGCAGCTCAATGCATTGCTCGAAGATGAGACCAGCTTGCTCCACAATCCTCGCCACCACCTGGCAATCGTGAGTCACGTGTCTCCAATTAAGTCAGCTGTTGGATGGTCGCTTGGTGCTGACAGCTCTCTCGCGTTTAGAACGCAGCTTCATAATGGTTCAATGACGCAAGTATTTGTGCGCCGAAAGACTCCGTTGCTGGTTCACTTCAATATGCTGCCTGAGCCTCGTTAACGAAGAGCAAAATAAACCGCACAGAAGTGCAGTCCCGCTCCAACAATGGTGAGCGAGTGGAAAAGTTCGTGGTATCCAAATACGCGTGGTGACAGCTTCGGTCGCTTTGTTCCGTAGAACACTGCTCCGAGTGAATACGCAATTCCGCCAGCGACCACTAAGAAAAAAACAGTTGGTCCACCGCCACGGTAAATCTGAGGCATAACGCCAACTGCCGCCCAGCCAACTACCAGGTAGGGAAGTGTGTTCACCCATTTAGGTGTGTCGAGGGCGAGTTGGCGAATCGTAATACCAATCACCGCACCTGATCCAATAACAATTAAAAGAACCATTCGAATGGTGCCGTGCATGGTGAGCCCCGAAATAGCAGCGTAACTGCCAGTGATGGCAAGAAAAATAGTTGAATGATCGGCACGTCTCCACGCACGTCGCTTTGATGGTGACCAATTGACTCGATGAAAAAGTGCACTCGTTGTCATCATCGAAGCAACGCCGAGAATAAAACAACTAACCCAAATAACTTGTGTCCAGTTTTGAGCTCTAGAAATGAGCAATGGGGAAGTTCCAAGAAGTACAAAAACTCCGACTAAATGAATCCAACCCCTGAGCAGCGGCTTCGTTGGTTGCGGTGCTTCAGCAAGATTCGTGGTTTCATTCATGAAACCACCCTAGGGTCCTTACACAACGAAGTCCGTCTGCTCAAATGAGCAGACGGACCAGCGTGTTTGGCTCCCCCAGCCAATACTTAGAAATTAATGGTTCAAGACAAAGTAAGGTAATTCAAACGCCTTGCAAACATAGGTTTGTGAGCATATTCACATGGAGTTGTTATGAAAGAACGCACACTTGGACAGGGACTGAAGGTTTCGGCGCAGGGACTTGGCTGCATGGGAATGAGCGAGTTCTACGGCGTTGGTGACGATGTTGAATCAATCGCCACTATTCATGAAGCACTCGATCTTGGCGTTACATTCATCGACACCGCTGATATGTACGGCCCATATAAGAACGAAGTACTCGTTGGAAAAGCAATTGCAGATCGTCGTGACAGCGTTGTTCTTGCAACAAAGTTTGGAAATCAACGTGGCGATGATGGCTCATTCCTCGGAGTAAACGGAAAGCCCGAATACGTTCTGAAGAGTTGCGATGATTCACTACAGCGACTCGGTGTTGACTACATCGACCTCTACTACCAGCACCGTGTTGATCGCACCGTTCCCATTGAAGAGACCTGGGGAGCAATGAAGTCACTCGTGGAAGCTGGCAAAGTTCGTTACCTCGGGATATCAGAAGCTTCGCCGCAGACAATCGAGAAAGCACACGCAGTGCATCCCATGTCAGCGGTGCAGAGTGAATATTCACTTTGGACTCGCGACCCCGAAGATGGCGTTCTCGCCATGTGTCGCAAGCTCGGTATTGGGTTTGTTGCCTACAGCCCGCTTGGTCGTGGTTTCTTAACTAATGATGTTGACTCTGTTGGTACGGGCGAAAAAGACTTTCGAAAGATGTATCCACGATTCAGTGGTGAAGCTCGAGATGAAAACAAAAAGCTTGTTATGGCGATGGATCACATCGCGTCTGAAAAAGGCGTCACTCTGGCGCAGTTGTCGCTGGCTTGGGTTTTAGCCAAGGGGGAGGACATCGTGCCAATCCCTGGAACGAAGCGCCGCAAGTGGCTGCGTGAAAATGTTGGCGCACTCGATGTCGTTCTCACCAGCGATGAGGTTGCGGCGCTCGAAGCGGCCGTTCCTCGCGAAAAAGTTGTGGGCGATCGTTACTCTGCGCTCAGCGCCACCACGTTGAACGGCTAAATACTTCGCAACTGAAGGTTGCTCAGTTCATAGATCTCGTCGCACCACTGCATGACCTGAGGGTCGTGGGTGGCGACAATGACTGTTGCGGTTGTTGACGCCAAAAGATCTAGTACGTGCTGAGTTTCAGAGACCCCGAGACCACTCGTTGGTTCGTCCAAAATAAGTATGCGTGGCTCCGTAGCCATCGACCTTACGACCGAGACACGTTCCTTCTCACCTCGAGATAAGTCTTCCCACTTAGTTTCTGAAGTGGCAATTATTTCAACGTCGGCTAAATCCTTTAGAGCATCGCGCTGTAGTGTGCGACCGAGTCCAATGACATCAACTGCGTACCCTCGTAGAAGGCCAGGATCACTTGGCATGTATGCAAGGTGTTCACGGAGTTGTCCCTCTTCAATTTCAAAGAGCGGAACATTTCCAATCGTGATTACACCGTCGCTTAGGTTCTCAAGCGAAGCAATTGCTCGTAGCAACGTTGACTTTCCAACCCCAGAAGGACCGGTAATGGCAATCTTGTGCCCTGCAGGTATTTGTAATGAGGCACCACGAAGAAGTGTTTTGCCGCTTTCTTGCAGTGAGATGTTTTGCAGTTCAATCTCGTACGAATCTGGGAAATCAACTTCACCCTCGTACAAGTCCTTTTCAAGGCTCTCTAAACGTTCTGCAGCGCCACTGATGGCAACGGCCACATCAACTGCGTGTCGCACTCCGGTGAGCCCTTCGTAGGAAGAAAAACTGAGCAGGGCAACGACAACAATCCAGAGAGGACTGCTTTGTGGGTGCACCGCGTAAAGAGTCAGCAACATTCCAGAGGTTCCAAGAAGTGGGATGAAGGCAGTGACGCGACGACGGCGTCGAACTTCTGCCTCTGCTACTGCGAGTGATTGCCTCGAACGTGTGCTGAGTGAACTGGCGTAGTGCTCAAATCCAAGGAGAGAAAGCTCAGGTGTCACCGCACCAAGTTCAAGAAGTGTTGCTCGGTAGGAGCTTTTAGCGGTCCGAAGTGCACGGTCAGCAAGAATCAATGGCCCGACGTTTGCCAGAAGACACAAGAGTCCAAGTAATTGCCATCCGAGTAGCAGTCCTGCAAATCCCCACCACTGTCCGTGCGGCGGCAACAGGCCAACTACCACGTCAGCAATGACTGCAGTAGTGAGTGCTCCACTAAGGGGAATGAAGAATCGGAGCCAGAGATCTTGTAGCTCATCAGTGTCCTTCAGTGAACGCTCTAAAAGGTCACCAGTGGCGTATGAGCGCCAGCGTGAATAGTTCCATGAGCCAACGCTGGTTACCAACCAACGTCGCCACTGCGAGACCGCTTGAAAGCCAAGGTGGTGTGAGCTCAGTCGTTCATTGAATCGAATAGGAGAGCGCAGAAATGCAAGTAGTTCAATGACAATCAATGCACCGCCCACTGCCTTTAGGCCTGGTCGATTAGCACTCTCGACGAGTAATCCAACTGCGCCAACGAGGAGGCCAACATTCGTTAAAGAAGCAATCAGGTTGCTGACAAGCGCACGAAGGAGGGCAGCTCGACTTGGACGGGCGCGCTGTAGCCAACGTCCGAGGCGCTCGAGTTCGTTTCTCATGAGCGAACCTCGAAACGTGTTGTGGAATTCTCAAGAACTGGATTGTCAACGGTTGCTTCAATGATTGCAATGTTTGAATGTTGAGAGAGGACGTTTTTAATTTTTTGTCTGGACTCTTCATCAAGTAGCCCAGCTATGTCGTCAATGAGCAGTAGTTGCGGGTTCGCCAGTATTGCTCTCGCTAAGACGAGACGCACTTTTTCACCGGAACTGATGCCTTGTCCGTCTGCGAGCAACAGACCATCAAGGTCTCCGAAGCGTTCTGCGTCAAGTCCTAAGTCACCGAGAAGGCGAGCCACCTCTTCTCGGCTATGGCTTTCTCCTAGTGTCAGGTTTTCATAGAGTGAGCCTGAAAGAAGTCCGCTGCTTGGTGATACGAAACCAATTCGCTCAGCAGACACCTCAACGCGACCTTCGAGAGGACTCAGCCAACCGAGAAGAGTGTGCAACAAGCTCGTCTTTCCGCTTCCCGAGGCTCCAGTGATGAGCAGCCGACTACCGGGTGTAATAACTGCGTCAAACGGCACTGAGCTTGCCTGTGTGACAAGTCCTGTCGCCTCCAGCAGAGAAATTTGAGAAGTAGATCCAGGCGACGGGTTATCAAGGGTGAGCAGTGCAATTGACTGCATGGCGTTTTCTCTACGGTGAAATTCTGATCCGTAACGGCGCACTTGACTGAAGATTTCACTCGTTACAAGAACGGAAATGAGAGCGTGCTCTAGTTCGACAGTTCCGTACAGTAGGCCGAAGCCAACAACCATCGCAACAAGACCAATGCTCACACCGCTAATGAATTCAGTGACGAGCGAAGAACCAAGGGCCACACGAATTGCTCGAAGCGCAAGCTTGTGCTCAGAGTCAGAAATTGCACCGATTTCGTTTGAGCCGTACGAAACTGCACCGAGACCACGAAGCTCTGGCGCATGGTCAAGGAGCTCGAGTTGGCGTGATTCAAGTACAGCTCGACGATGGTTGTATTCGCTACTCAGCTTTGCGCTGTGATTTCCTGCTCGCATGTAGAACGGGACCGCAAGAATCAGTAGTGCCACGATGATCGCGCTACTGAGCCAGCCCACGGCCCAGAACACAATGCCAATGCCGAGCAAACTTAGCTGTGCACTGGTTAACAACAGGTCAAGTAGTGGCCCTTCTGAAGCATGTTCAATTGCCTGGGCGAGATCGGCACGACTTCTTTCGCTGCTAAATCTTGGAATGGAAAGATGGCGAGTAAGTCCAGAGCGCCAGAAATCGCGAACGGAACGCGAAGTTTTAAATCCCCATTCTTCGTTGGCAAAACTGAGGGCTGCTCGAATAATGAGAACCAAGATGAGCAACACGATGGCGTTGCACAAATGCTTTTGGGCTAGATCGTTTAATGCAACGGCACTAGCGATTGAAAGCACCAGCCCCACGAAAGCATTTAGGGCACCGAAGAGTCGAGCGCTTTTACGAAACGGGGTCACTGCACAATGCTAATGAGATGTTAGAGAGGGTCGTCTCGGTGCGGAAGTGACTTAGCGCCATCATTTAGCCAGTCACGAAGGGCCTTTGTGGCTCGACAGTCGTCCTCGTTGTACTCAAGAAGCCGCTGGCGAGAGGTGAGGCCCTCTGGTGTTTCATTTCTCGCCACTTCATACCAGAGCATCGAGGCTTCGCCGCTTGGATTTTCGTCACGCCATGAGAACCCACCAGCAACGGCGAGCTGCTTAAGTCCGAGTGGACCTTCTGTCTGTATTTGCTGCTTGGCAATGTCGTGCATGTCAATCCACTGAGGTGGATTCTGAGAACGAAATGACTGGAGATCACTTTGGCTCGGCCCACCGGGAAGTGGGTTCTGCACTGCGCGGTTCATGGCTCCATCTTCAGCTTGAGCCCAGAAGCAGTAGCCCGCCATGGTGAGCCCGTTGGTCGCGCACTTGTCTCGCAGATCGCTGAGCCACTTCCAAAAGTCTTGGAAAATTTTCGCTTCAGCCTCAGCGGTCAGTTCGCCCCATTCAACAAATGCACGGTACCCGGGCTCGATGCCTTCGACTGGTTTGTTGAGGGTCACGCTGGCACCCCACAAATATGTTGCGTCGTCGTAGCTCTCCATGTCGATGTCAACTTCAACGTCAGCTGTGGGACAATTCATTTTGTCTGAGTCGACAATGCGAAGGTAGCTGCCACGAACGTGTGCTCGGGCTCGATAAATAAGATCGTCAAGTTTTTCAACTGACTTGCCTAAATAATCTTCGACCGGATACTGCTCAGTGGGATTAAGAACTTTGTTCTTGGCTTGACGTGCACGGTGAGGATCAAGACGTGCCAGTTGCTCTCTGGTGTCAATGCCGAGTTCGTGCATAGCGAGTTGTTCTTCGACTTTTGAGAACCGCGTTAGTGAAACGTCATCAATTTCTTGCAGCGCTGGTTCACAGTGACTCGCGAATTCACAGTCCAAGCACTCTCGGTGCCAGAACGGCTTCGTAGGAAACTCTCCACCGCCGTCCATCCATTTTTCATGTCCATTCAAAACATTGAGGCGCTGTTGGTAGAACTCTTCGTACGCACTCAAGTTGAATCTTGGATAGTCACTGGTATTTAGCTCGAACCACCACAGGCGCTGGTTTCGATCAATCATTCCAACGCGTGCACTTGCGTCACCGTGTCCGAGTGATTGCAGCACCCGAGTGGCGTGAGCAAGCACAATGCCGTTTCGCTGCACTGTTTGATTCGACCTTGGACCAACGCCGTTAGTGTAGGTGGCTTCACTCGGTTGGAGTTTTAGTAGCGATCCCTCAAGGATTCTGCGAGTAGTTGCAATTTCGATGATTTCGTTATTTTTCACCAACACTGGTGCATAGATAAATTTCTCATTTTCACGTCCAACGCGAACGAGAATGTTTACGTTCGCACGGCGCTTGCCGGCGAGGTCGTCTCTGAGGCGTGGTCGAAGGATTACTTCTGCGCCACTTTGCATTAGGGCTTCGGTGTCTTCTACGCCTCGTGCTTCCACGGCTCCAGGTGTATTTGCAGCAATTTCTTGCAAGACAGAGTTTCTTAGTGTTTCCGCGTCCCTTCTGCGCTTTTCCATCTCAGGACTTGTCTCTGGACGAGTGAAATCGAAGGTCGCACCTCTGGTGAGGGCGACTTTGTGCACACAGGCAAGTATTTCTTCACCACGTAGAAGGTCTGACACGCCCGTAAGCCTACGAGCCTTCTTGGCTCTCATTACGCCAACTGCGCCATAGTGATGCGTACTGACCATTCAGGGCAACTAACTCATCGTGAGTTCCTAGCTCAGCGATTTTTCCGTCAACTACTACGCAGACTCGGTCTGCATCGTGAGCAGTGTGGAGTCGGTGAGCAATTGCGATAACTGTCCTGCCAGACATGACTGCACTCATGGAGCGCTCCAGGTGTCTGGCTGCGCGAGGGTCGAGAAGCGCGGTGGCTTCATCAAGAACAAGCGTGTGGGGATTGGCCAGAACCAATCGCGCCAGGGCGAGTTGCTGGGCCTGAGCTGGAGTTAATGAAAATCCCGTGGTGCCAAGTTCTGTTTCAAGTCCTTGGGGCAGAGCTTTGGCCCATTCCAGTGCGTCAACTGAAGCGAGACAGTTTTCAATTTCTTCGGAGGTGGCATCAGGTTTTGCCAGTGAAAGATTTTCAAGCAGTGAACCAATGAAGATGTGGTGCTCTTGGGTGACGAGAGCCACATGTCGTCGAAGTGTGTCGAGTGGAAGTCCCGCGAGCGCGAAGCCACCTACCGTGACAGATCCTTGTCGGGGGGCATCAATGCCTGCAAGGAGGCGCCCGATAGTTGATTTGCCAGCGCCAGAAGGTCCAACAATGGCGAGTCGCTCACCGGGGCGAACAGTGAGGGTTATTCCCTTAAGGACGTCTCTTCCGGCGCGGTATGAATAGTGAACATCGTCCATCACAATTACTTCAGACGTTGGCTCGGGTCCGGTGCTTGGTCGATTGTCGGTTACGACTGAAACGCCTATGAGTCGTGCCAAAGAAGTCTGACCAATTTGCAGCTCGTCTAGCCACATGATGATTCGATCAAGTGGGTCGTTGACTTGCACCACGTAGAGGGTCAACGTTGTGGCCGCACCAATGGAGAGATGATGATGTAGTGCAAGCCATCCACTCCACGCCAGAGTTGTTGCAACCGCTAAAGCAAAAGCACTTTCCACGGTAGGGAACCAGTTCATTCGAAGTAGCAATGTATAGATTTCTGAGAAATATGACTCATTGATGTCGCTCTCAATGCGACGCGATTGGCGAGCACTAAGGCGATGTGCATCAATGGTGCGAGCGCCTTCTGCGGTCTCTGAAATTGTGCCCGACATTGTGGCGTAACTCATGCGCTCTCTTCGATATCCCGGGGGAGCAAATTTGAGATACGTACGTGTTGAGAACACTAGGAAGGGAATCGAAACAATCGCTCCGATTGAAGCCAGCGGGCTAATCAGCAACATTGCGACCAAGGTAAGGACGGCTTGAAGAATTGCCACCATCCATTCAGGCAAAGCGAAGCGCACGGTTCGACTGAGCGCTTCGACATCGTTGGTTGTTCGACTGAGGAGGTCACCAGTGCCAGCTCGTTCAACATCAATAAGGGGGAGCGCGAGAACTGAAGCCAAGAATTCTTCACGAAGTGTGGCAAAGATAGTTTCACCAAGTTTGTAGCTCTGCGTTCTGGCTAGGAATGTAAGCAGGGCGAAGCTAAGTGAAGAAATCAGCAAGAAGATCACCAAGCGAGTGATGTTGTCGGTGTGCAACGTATTAGTTGTGGCTAGGTTGATAATTTTGCCGATTACCCAAGCAGGGATCAATCCCGTAATTGCTGCGAGTGCATAGAGCCCCAGCATTTTTACAATGTCTAACTTGTGGCTCGTAATAAGTTTTCGTGCGTAGGCACGAACTATGTCGTTAGAGGCAATAGGTAACTGCACTAGTTATCCTCTCGCAGAACAATCTGTCGGTATTGCTGGGACCTTGCAACGAGTTCTTGGTGCGTTCCCTTATCAATAACGCGATTATCAATGACCAGCAGTACGTACTGCATTTTTTCGAGCATCACCGGTGATGTGCTGGCGACCAGGGTGGTCTTTGACTGACGTGCTTGGCCCAAGCGAGCAGCGATGCGACTCTCGGTGTGCGTGTCAACGGCTGACGTTGGTTCTACCAGTAGCAAAATGTCTGCTTCAGTAAGGACTGCGCGGGTCAGGCTTAGACGCTGGCGCTGACCGCCAGAGAAACTGCGACCTCTTTCTTCAACAGTTGTAGCGAGTCCGTCATCGAGTGCTTCGAGGATGTCAAGAGAACTGGTCGCTTCGAGAGCTTTCATAATCCTGTCATCGTTCACTTCACCGTGGGGAACGAGTTCACTTCGCAGTTCGCCAGAAAAGAGTCGTGGCTCAACTTCGCTCATGACGATGTGACTACGCACATCTGCAACTAGGAACGATGCAATGTCGGCACCATTTACCTGCACGCCATCACAATCAGGAATGAAGCGTGCGAGTCGGTCACAAAGGTATGACGCCTCTGCTGGAGATTCAGTAACGAGACCCGCGAAGTCGCCCTGGTGAAGCAAAATTCCAGACACATGATCCTGTAGTGAAGTGATTGTGCTGGGCCACGCAAGTGCATGCTCGGGGTCGCCAATTGTTGGCTTCACGGAAAGGATTCGAATAACTTTGCCTGCACCAACGTAGGCACGAGTTGTTGAGATCACATATTCAATTGCTGTTCGAAGTGGGGTGGTGAGAAAAGTGGTGTAGCCAAAGAATGCAACTAACTGACCAGGTTGCAAGCTGTGATTCATTACGTCTCTGGCGCCCAGGTAAGTAACGATGGCGGTAAGTAGCGCGGGGAGAAGTACCTGACCTGACTCGAGACCAGCTTGAGGCCAAGCAATGCGCCATCCCGTGACTTTTACTTTTTGACTCTGCTCAACGTAGTTAGTAAGAAAAACTTCTTCACCACCAACTCCGCGCAAAATGCGAAGTCCAGTCACGGTGTCTGAACCCAGAGCGGCGAGCCTTCCGGCCGCTTCACGCTGGGCGGCCTGGGCTGCGTGCAGTGGTTTCATTAGCGGCGTGGTGAGCGACGCCAGAAGTGGAACGCCGAGAAGAACGATAAGACCAAGCTGGACTGAAGAGCTCAACAAAATAAATGAAACAACGAGCCACGAAATGATTGCACCCATAAAACGAGCAAATACGTCAAAGGCTCCACCAATGCGCATCGCATCAGCTGCGACGGTGTTCACAATGTCACCTGCTTGGACAACGTCAGTGACCGCACTTCCGGTGCTTGCTACGTGGTGGCCAATTGCTTGAACTGTCCGGTACGCCGCATTCATCCAGTTGGTTACGGCGAGTTGATGGCGAAACATGCCACAGAGTGCTTGGAAAAGTCCGAGCAACATAACAATTGCGGCCCAGCGAAGTAGTTCGGCGAGCGAGTGATGCGCTACACCTTTATCAATCGCTACTCCAACTGCGGCCCACAATAAGGCTTGGCAAAGCATCCAGCCAATGCCGAAGCAAGCATTCATGAGCAGCAGCCATTTTTGATTTCTCGCTATCCATAACAAGTAGCGAAAAGGAGATCGAATGTCCGGAGTGCCTGGATTCTTTTCTGGAAGTTCTCGGAGCGGCAAACGAAGCACGAACTAGTTTGCCAGTTTTCTGCGGCTTCTTGGATTACTACTGCAAACCCTTGCGGGTGGATAGTGAGACGACCTGTAAGCGGGGTTCTGTCCACCTTCCTTGCGGAAGGATGGGTAGCCATCCATCTAAGCGATCTACCTCGGAAGTGTCCTGTTTCCAGAACATGCGGGCCACGCGCTCCCACGTTTGATCTTGCTCCGGGTGGGGTTTACCTAGCTATCTCAATCGCTCAAGATACTGGTGCGCTCTTACCGCACCGTTTCACCCTTACCTGTTCTTAGTTGCCTAAGCCATCGGCGGTCTGTTCTCTGTGGCACTGTCCTGCACGTCACCGTGACTCACTATTCGCGAGCACCTTGCCCTATGGAGCCCCGACTTTCCTCACTACTTGTTGCCAAGTAATGCGGCTACCCAGTCCTCTCACTATCCGCAACAATTCTGACACATCAGGGCAAAAACCTCAAGAGGCATCTTTTTGTCACTGGGGGCAGGTAGCCTCGCCTCGTGGTTCCTGACGAAATTTCAACCGATACCCACATCCATGAGGTGGGAGAGTTCTATGAACTCTTGACCGCTCAATTGGAATCGGCCTACGGCAAGCGCAACCCCCAATGGGTCAGAGGTGAAATCGCGAAGGTCTATGAAAAAGGACACGTGTACATCGACCTCGTTGACGCAGGATCATCACCATCTGATGCAAGACGACCAATGCTCGGCACTCACTGCTGGCAAGGGCCATGGGGCTCTCTCAAGCGCAAACTCTCTGAAGATGGAATAACCCTCAAAGAAGGAATGGTCGTTAACTTCCTCGGTTACGTAGACGTCTATGCGCCTCAGGGAAAAATCGGATTCACAATTATGCAGGTTGACGTTGAGGGCCTGCTCGGTGACGCAGCAAAACGTCGTGCAGATTTAATTAAGAAACTCCATGCTGAGGGTGTTGTTGAAGCGAATAAGCAAACAGTTGTCCCACCAGTGCCACTTCGCGTTGGACTTGTCGCCAGTCCCGGGACCGAGGGTTACAGCGACTTCACTGGACAGCTACTTAATTCGGGATATGGATTCGAAATTACTTTGGTGAAAACCGCCGTGCAGGGCGACACCGCTCCTCCGCAAATCGTTAGTGCGATTCAAGCACTCGATGCGCATGGCGTTGACATCATTTGCCTCGTGCGTGGTGGAGGATCGAAGGGTGACCTTTCATGTTTCGACGATGAGCGAATTGCTCGCGCCATTGGTTCATCATCAACGCCGGTCTTTACGGGCATTGGCCACACCGGTGATGAATCAATTGCTGACATCGTGGCCCACACCAGAGCCATCACTCCGACAAAGCTTGGTGAAGAGATTGCTGCTCTCGTGAGCGGATGGCACCAACGACGCGTGGTCATTCCTGCACAGCGAATCATGGTGGGAACTGCAGAAGTTTTGGATGAAGCAACTGAATACCTCGCAGAGCGCCGCCGCACCATGATTTTTGCTGTTCGTGACCGCCTACGAGCAGAGCGTCGACACCTTGGCTCTGTTCGCCAGCAACTTCTCATGCAGAGTCGTCACGTGATGACCTCAGCAGGTCAGCTCATCACCAGCACTAAGCAACTCCTCGGTGCCTATGACCCTAAAAAGCGCATGGCCCAGGGCTGGTCGGTAACGACCAATGCCAGTGGTCAAGTGGTGAAGTCCCTTGGCGACGTTGCGGTGGGCGAGAACGTACGAGTTCTCGTTAGTGATGGATCATTTGAATCAACAGTGAATAAGAAAGATGGAAACTCATGACAAAGAACATGGACTGGAATGAAGCAGCCAGCGAACTCAACGCAATCGTTGAATCGTTCGACGAAGGCGAAGTGTCGGTTGACGACCTGTTCGTGAAACTTGAACGCGCCACTGCAATTATTGAGTCGCTAGAAGCTCGACTTGATGCAACGAAGGCAAAGGTCGAGGAACTTGCTCCTCGGATTGCTCAGGTGGCTAACGACGAATGAGCGACTCGTTTTATTTCCGACAGCTCCTCGCCGGACGTGACTTCGCAGTAGGAAACGACATTGCGCGACAAATGCTCAACTTCGCCTACGCAATTGGTGACAAGGAAACAGGGGAGGCAATCCTCGTTGACCCTTCGTACCACCCAACCGAGCTCGTAGAAAAAGTTGAAGCAGATGGCTTAAAGGTTGTTGGAGTAATTGCCACTCACTTTCATGCTGACCACATTGGCGGCGACCTCATGGGATATGAAATCCCTGGCATCGCAGAATTACTGCAGTACCGAAACGTTCCAATCCACGTGCAAGCAACTGAGGTCGCGTGGGTGACTAAGGGAACTGGTGTTGAAGCTGTAAACCTTGTCCAGCACGAAAGCCACGACATCCTAAAAGTTGGAAAGTTTGAGATTGAATTCATCCACACTCCGGGCCACACACCTGGAAGCCAGTGCATGCTGGTAAATAACTGTCTCATCAGTGGCGACACACTTTTCGTAGACGGCTGTGGTCGCACAGACTTCCCCTACTCACAACCAGAAGAGATGTACATCTCGCTCAACGAACGACTCGCTGGCATCAAAGATGAAGTCGTTCTCTATCCCGGCCACCTTTACTCAGCTGAACGTCATGCCCCAATGGGCGAAGTTCGAAAGAATAACTTCGTCTTGGCACCGGTTTCAAAAGAGCAGTGGCTAGCGATGTTCGCTCGATGACACTCAGCTCAAACGATCACGTTGTTGTAGTTGGTGCGGGGCTCGCTGGATGGCGCTTTATTGAGTCTCTTCGCCGTGATGGCTATGAGGGAAAGATCACTCTGATTGGCGATGAACCCTACGCTCCCTATGACCGTCCTCCGCTTTCCAAGCAAGTTCTCTCCGGAAAATGGGAAGTTGATAAAACATTGCTCGCAAGTGACGAAGCGCTCGAAAATGCGAACATCACCTCAATCCTCGGAGTACCAGCAAAATCACTTGATGTGTCAACTCACACAGTCACACTTGAAAATGGTGAAACAGTCAGTGGAACACACATTGTTATTGCAACTGGCACTCGAGCCAGGCGGCTTTCATTCAGTGACGAGTCACTGGTGCACACCATTAGAAGCAGAGATGACATCGAGGGTCTAAACGCTCTCCTTACAAGCGTCCCTGAAGGATCAACCGTTGCCGTCATTGGTGGTGGGTTCATTGGAGCTGAAGCTGCGACTGCTCTAAAGGCTCGTGGTCTACACCCGGTGGTCCTCGAAGGACTTTCACGTCCGCTCATTGGAGCTCTTGGAGAGCAAGCCTCTGAATGGTTACTTCCACTGGCACCAAATGCTGAAATTGAACTTCGAACTAGCCAAGAAATTCGCGACGTAAGCAATGGCAGAGTTATTTTCGCTGACGGAAGCACGCTGGACGTTGCGGCAGTAATTCTTGGAGTTGGCGCAGAAGTAAATACCGAGTGGTTGAAAACTTCTGGCCTTTCACTTGACGGAGGTGTAGTCGTTGATGAAAATCTTCTTGCTTCACCAACCATCGCGGCCATTGGTGACGTGGCAAAGTTTCCGTTCAAGGGTGAATTAACTCGTATTGAGCACTGGCAAGTAGCAACTGATCACGCTGCGGCGTTATCAATGCACTGGGCTAAAGGTGAAAAAGCACCAGACATGGTTCCTTACTTCTGGTCTGATCAATACGGAAAGAAAATTCAGATGCTTGGTCACCCTCATCCAGATGATGACATTGTCAAAGTCGCAGGAAGCGATGAAGAAGGTAAGTGGCTGGCGCTGTATTCGCGTGCAGGGGTAGTTACTGGAATTCTGTCGCTAAGCCAACCTCGTTGGCTAATGGTTTCAAAGGTGTTGCTCGACGAAGAAACAACTCTTAGCCAAGCAATGCAAATGCAGCCTTGGGCTTAATTAGCCGTTGATGTAATAAACAACGTTGACCTGAACGTTTACCGACTCAGTTCCAGACTGAATTGGCACCGAAGTCTTCAAAGCGTCACTCGCCACTGATCCGTACATGATTGGTGTCGGAGTGTTCTGAGATTCGTTATCAGTCAGGCTCTTGATTTTGCCAACATGGAATTTTCCAGTAGTGCCGAGACTTTGAGCAATGCTCAGTGCATTTTGAAGTGCTTGCGCACGGGCCATTTTGAGCGCAGCTCCATTGTGCGAAAGGGTGAAGGAGATGCCACTCAGCTGTGCACTCACGCCACCTGCTTTAACAGCACTGTCAATGACCACACCAACCTTTGAAGAGTTAGGCATTGTGACGCTCAATGTGTCAGAGGCATAGTAACCAGTGATAGTTCCAGCGTTGTTGGTAGTTGGGTTAACGCTCAGGTTTGACGTTTGAATGTCTTTTTTCGCAACGCCGCCACTGATCAATGCATTTTGCACCAGTGCAATACGAGCATTGTTGGCACTCAAAGCTGCGCCAGGTGTCGGTCCATTGGTATTTACGCCGACTTGGAATGAAGCAGTATCAGGCACTGCCGTGACGGTTGCGCTGCCTGTGACGGCAACAGTGCCATGAGAGGAGTGGTGCGAAATCATTGCCAGTCCACCGATTAACAAGATGAGAACTAAAAGCAACTGCCAGATACGTGCGTTACCACCGCGAAGACTTTGTATCAATGAACTTCTGGTTGAAACCGGCTGGTCAATGCTCATGGGTACTCCTAAAGAACTAGAACTGCACTGAACTTAGTTCAGGAATTGTCTTTTCGGTACGCGCCACAACGAGTTTCCAGTTCTTGCGGAGAGTTTCGCGCTCTTCATCATTGATCTGCGGAGTGAATTCTTTAGCAGGAGACCAGAGATTCTCAACTTGGTCGAGTGTCAAATGACCTGCGCCAACAAGTGCCATAAGTCCCGCTCCACGAGTGGTTGCTTCACGCTCGCTTGAAACACTTACGCGAAGTCCAGTGAAGTTACTAAAGCACTGTAAGAAGAACTCATTAGCGGTGATTCCACCGTCGACACGAATTTCTTCTTGCTTCACACCGGTCTGTGCTTCGCTGGCGAGCACTAGATCAGCACCACGCTGGGCAATGCCTTCAAGTACAGCTCGCACCATGTGCGC
>Ga0208500_1000201_pt1 | contig 16928 bp, 18 predicted proteins | sample CryBogCBE17Sep08_FD_184568 | JGI IMG/M metagenome (GOLD analysis project Ga0208500, IMG submission 184568) | Freshwater microbial communities from Crystal Bog, Wisconsin, USA - CBE17Sep08 (SPAdes) | ecosystem: Environmental > Aquatic > Freshwater > Lake | place: Crystal Bog, Wisconsin, USA...
AGCATATTCAGATTGCAGTGCTTTATTTGCATCAAGTAATTGATCATAACTAAAACCACTCAATCCTTCTGGAGTGAATTTACCGCTATCAATCAATTGTTTTTTCAAGTTTTCAGCACTCTTACCAACCATAGATTCCCAATCTTTTGGTGTGTATTCTTTAACTTCAAAAACTGGGTTTTCTACTTTGGCTTTTTGTGCAGTTAAACTTGTACCCAACTCAGTTGATTTTGTACCTGCTTGTGTAGACGCAACTTCAGTGCCTTTGAGAATAGCTTGAGACTGCGGAGAATCAGGTGCAAGACGAACAATCTTTTTAGCAGACTCAGGCGTAATACCTTCTTTCTGAAGTATTTCATCCGCTACTTTTTTCTGGGTCAAGACTAAATTTTGTTGAGCAAGCTCAGCGCGCATGTTTGCAATTGTGGGTTGAATTGCACGCTGTTGTTCTTGCCAATTTCCTAATTCATCTGTAGCTGAACCTAAAGATGCCATGAATCCACCAAGTTGTGGCTTAGCAAATCCTGCGGCTACTTTAAACCAATTGGGTTGAGCATAGCGCTCTTCCAATCTTTTGATAAGCTCTTCTTTGGTTGCAGAAACATCTTCATATGATTTGGCAATCCGTGGGTCTTCAAAACCAGCGGGGTTTACTTTTGACTGGTCTGTGCTTTTCACATCAAACATTAAAGGAGAAGTCGTGGTCGTCATGATTTATTCCTTAATCTTGTGGATTGCCATAAGCATCAACAATTTGGCCTGTTGTGGTTGTGTAAGTTCCATCTCCATTGCTTTTCCAACCAGATGTATCAATATTGGCTGAACCATTTGGATTTCCATTTACGGCAGTTCCGCCTGAAGATGTTGACCCAGTTCCAAAAATATTATTGAACAAACCACCAATTGAGCTTTGTCCAGTTAATTGACTCAATAAATTGGGTCCAGTTCCACTTGTTCCAGTACCTTGCAACAAACCTGCAAGACCCGCGCCCAAAGTAGCTGCACCAGACAATGGAGAACCCTGTGCAGTCGTTGTAGTGGTTGTTGGTACATTGTATCCACGCAACAATCCTGACAATGTAGACAAGTTTGTCAATGGGAACAACTGTTGATTCTGTGCAATTGTCTGCTGTTGGCCACCCAAGGTAGACAAGGCATTGATGTCAGCCAATCCAAGTGCTTGGTTCTGACCTGCCAAGGTAGATTGTTGTGCGCCAAGGTTAGTTAGGTTTTGTTGATTTGCAGAAGCTTGGTTTCCAGCAATTTGTCCCAATTGGCCTTGTAATGCATTTTGTTGTTCAGCAGTTGTGAGCGCTGTGTTATATCCACTATTAAGCAATTGACCAATTTGGTTGTTTAAGTCTTGGTTAGCGCTATTGATCACTTGACCAAGGACCTGAGCGCCACGCTGTGAACCAAATTGACCTGAGCCCACAGCGCTAGAAGTGGCTTGTGGAGCTAGATTCTGCTGAATATTGCGTTGTGCAATATCAGACATGTTGTTGATTACTGAATTGATATAGGGGCTCATGTAGCCCTGAGCCTGTTGTGCAGGGCTCTGACCTGCTGCAGCCAAGTAATTTGCTCCAGCAGCCAAGGGTGATGTCACACCACCTGCGCTAGTCAACGTTTGACCTGCTTGCTGTAATGTTGGCTGATAGGCACTTGCTGCAGTTCCTACGTTCTCAAATGCCTGTTGTTGTAAAGGCTGAGCACCAACGTATTGTGCATTTTGAGCTGCGTTTGCGCCCTGAGAAGCAATATTACTCAGGTAGTCCGTGTAATACGATGGTGCGGTCGTCGCTTGCGTTTGTGATGACTGTAATAGGTTAGACATTTTTATCCTTTCGCCATCTTGAGATAGTCAAGAGGTGATTTTGCTTTCGGTGGTATTTTTGTGTCAGGAGCACTTCTCTTGTGGGCGCGTAGCTCTTCACGCATTTTATCCAATAATTTCGATCCTAGCTTGTTGTCTCCGCCACCTATGGCAGTCACAAAACTAGCTGGAAACACATACTCTCCATCAGCAATCTTGGCGGGGACAGGATTCCCACCAACTGCCATTTTGTGAGGTATTTCGTGATGAAACTTACTCAAAACTTGTGCGCCTGCTTTGCTTGATCCGTCACCAAAAGAGGCTACCGTGTCAGCATCCATCACATAGTCTCCATCGTGGAGCATGGCTGGTATATCGTCGCTTTGGCCAGTTCCTTTGCCGTTGGCATAGTATCCAGTCAAGCCTGTGATAAATTCGGGTTTATGGCCCTCTGGAGCCGCTTCACGGTACTTATGAGGTAGACCCCCATGGGCAAGCAAAGAAGTCGCCTGAGAGTCCCTTCTGATGCCTTGCCTTAGCTGATGCAAGGGGCTAAATCTAGACTCATGTTGAATTTCGGGAGCGGCTTTAAGCATCGTTGGCGCTTCAGGCGCAATGTTCTTGTATTGAGTGTTTTTCACAAGATCACTAAATGAGCTGCCACCATCAGCCATGGTTAAAAAACTTTCCGCCACTTCAGGTTGCTCCATCTTAATTTCTTTATTAAGTTCTGCCAAGTCAGCTTGGGATACTTGTGTGGGCTGTTCTTGTTTTGGTGATGGCTGAGACATGATCTTTGCCAACTCAGGATCAAGTTGATCAAAAATTTGTTTAAGTGCCTGTAAATGAGCAGGATTTCCATACACAGGAGCGCCTGCCAACATGGTCGCAACCATAGGCAACCCAGTTGAACTAGTAGTTCCACCTGACAGGGGTGAACTTGACGCCGTTGAAGTGGTTGAAGTTGATGTCTTGGTGGCAGGGGTTGTTGTTTTTGTGGTTGTTGGAGTTTTTGTTGTGTCAGTAACAACTGCAGGCGTTACCACATTGTCAGTTGTATCTTTTTTTGCAACAACAGTAACTGGATTCAATTTAACAGCATTAGGATCCTCAACAACAGTATTGTCACTAACTGTGTTGTCAATTCCACTAGAACCAACAACAGTAACTGGTTGTAATTGTGTCGCATTAGGATCAGCTATAACCGTGTCATCAGGAGTTGTTGCATTTTTCTTGGCCGTAATAGTAACTTTTCCAAGAGGACTGTTTGCATCACTTGTATTTGTAGAGCTTACTGTGTAATCCGTTGGGTCAGTGCTTGATCCAGTGATTTGAACATTGCTAAGTGGGCTATCTGAGCTTGCGCTAGTAGCAACAGTTTGACTTGTATCTGTGGCTAAAGGCGAAGTAGTGGTAGAAGTTTGATCTGTAGGTGTAGATACATTACCCTGTGAGACTTGATTTTTATACTCTTCACGCCCTGCGGCTATGGCCAAGTTAATTGCCGTTTGAGTGGCTGGCTGACCAGCTAAAACGCCGCCTATGATTTTGGAAACAGCGATTTGTCCTGAAGGACTTAAATTCTGAATGCCTGGTATTTGATCAGTGATTGCAGATACGCCACCACTTATTCCGCCTGCCATCAATGCAATTAAAGGATCTGCTTTACCTTGAGATGAAATTTCTGCTGCAGTCAAAGATCTAGCAGCCCCAGAACCTGCGCCTTGAAGTGCTTCTCCCAACAAACTAGGGTCTTCGCCTAAAGTTGATCCTATGGCCTTACCTACAGTTTGACCTGCCGCATTGCCTGCAGTGGAAGCCAAATACGAAAGCGCTCCAGATGTAGCTGCTTTTGTTAAGTCTCCTGTCTGCGCATAAGTATCGGCTGCAGAGACATAAGGCAGTAAGGTTGGGTCGATGATTGAAGCCGCAATCATAGGGATTGGACCTAAATCCCTAGCGATGTTTCCAATAAAACCGCCCTTAGATCCACCTGTGTAAGTGACTTGCGTGCTTGGATCGGTAACGGGTTGCACTGCTCCCGTATTGGGATCAACACGAACAAATGTGTTCATGGTTCCACCAGTAGAACCAGACATAATTGCGTATACGTTTGGCGCTACTTGTTGGATATTGCCATTGATGAAATTGCCTTGTCCATCAATTAAGCCTGTTGACGTAATTGGGTTGCCATTGTCATCAACTCCACCAGTAATCGTTCCGATCTTGGCTTGACCTGTTTGAATGGTGTTGTAGGTATCATCAAAAGTCTGACTAGCCGTAGACCAAATGTCTTGCGCTAATGGTGACGATGATGCGTTGGCTGTTGTGCTCATTTATGTGGTCTTTTTAGTCAAGGCTTGCTTGGCATTCAAGTAATCTGTCATTGAAATTAAGTTATTTTTATAAGCAGAATCTAAAGCCGCAGCATTTGTTGTGTCAATCTGTCCTTTTGAGTTAAAAGGATTTACATATGCACTTTGACCAAAGTTGTATGTCGCGTAAGAACTTGTGTTTTTAGGTACTAAGTTGCCTGCTTGGGCTTGCGCTAATGGTATTTTTTGATACTGACCACCAGGTACAGCAGTGTATGCCATTTGTTGTTTTGTGGTTGGATCAGTAAATACATAAGTTGGAATTCCTGAAGAATTCGTTCCATACTGATATTGAGTTCCTTTAGGTAAATTTAAATACTGAAGGGTAGAATCAGCTCTTGCTTGTGGATCAAGTTGGAAGTTGTAGCTTGCTATAGTATTGGTCAAATTTGATCCAGTAGCTTTAGCGTAAGTTGCGGCATCAACTCCAGAGTTTGCTAATTTTGTAAAGTTTTGATAGTCTGAGCTATTTGTAGGAGCATTAACTACTTGAGCTAACGCAGAATATTTTTTTAAAGTGCTTGGATCACCAATACCATTTAACAAATTGTAAACATCAGTTCCTGTTTGAGCTAAGCTATTCGCTATATTCAAATTTTTTGCCAAACTTGGTAAAGTACTTTGATCACCAAAATAGACCCCATTTATGTTATTTGGCAAACTAGACAATGTGCTAGGATCAAGTCCCAACGCATTTATTTCTTTTGCCAATTGGCCTTGACTTGGCATGTCATAAGAACCTACTTGATTTTGAGTGCTATTTTTTTGTAAATAATCAGTAAATGCTTTTAATGGATTCAGGTTTTCAGCAGTATTGAATGATCTCATTGTTGCTTCATATGAATTGGGATCATAAGCAGCCATATTACTTAAAGCATTTTGTATGTCAGATGCCTTGTATTGTGATGTGCCTACAGCTTTTTGTATGTCAGCAGCAGTTGCATTTGGATGCGCAGTGATCCAATTATCAATTGTTGTTTGTAGAGGCACTTCATTTGCAATGTTTCTGAAAGTCTGACTGTTTATGCCTAAATTATCTTTGGCTTGTTGATAATCTTGATTAAAAAACTTACTATCAAAAAGAGACTGTGGTGGATTGTAGGTAGCCTCATTTAACATGGCTTGGGCAAAAGTATTGCCTTGACCTGCTAAAGCCATCATGGTTGGATCCAATGAGTAACCAGGTTGTTTGGCTATATTTTGATATGCTTGTGTTACGCGATCTTGATTAACGCCAAATTGTTTTTCGGCATCAGTTAAACCTTGCCCACTTAAATTGTTTTGTGAAATGTAGTCCACAATTTGCTGATCAGAATATTGTGGTGGAGTGGAAGACAATCCTTGAATGGTATTTTGTACGCCTTGTAATTGAGTCAAAGGAGATGTTTGTGTTGTCGCACTAGAAGTATTGGCAGCATTTGCAGTTAATGGTGAATTGGATGCGCTCGTATTTGCTGTTTGTGCGCCAGTATTGCCAATTAAATTGTTGTAAGTAGAGTTAACTGTTGCAACATCAGTTCCATAATGATTTGCCAAAGCTTGCGCAATTTCAGGCGTCATTCCGCCCTGCGTACTAATTGTGTTTGCAAGTTGTGATTGTGTAACATTAGGATTGCTTGTGAAATAGTTATTCACAAGACCTTGAAATGCTGGATCTACTGATGTTGTTGTCGTCATGTTAATTTCCTAAAGTCATAATTCCACACATGGCCTCAGCCCACTCGTTCCACTTTGAATACAAGCGGTGATCGGGTATTCCTGATTGCACAAAATATCCAATACCATTCATACCGTCTACCCAAGTTCTCCACTCTTCTTCAGGCAGATGCCCCAACTGATTCGGAGCAAACAACTCCTCCATCAGCTTGCAATACTCGTCCCAAGTCATCCCTCTAGGGTCATACGTTATCATGGGTTGCCTGTTCCGCGAACGTCTCCAGTCTCGACACTGAGGACAATCTTACCCATTTGGTAGTCACCATTAAAAGTATTGCTCTCAAACCTCAAGCGCATCTCACGGCGCTGTTCACGCATATCAATTTTAAGAGTTGTTGGATCAAATGTATAAGGGTCTGATGGGCGGTCTATGTCATCCGCATAACCCTTACCAGTCACAATCACATCCATCTGTCCAGTTTGGATAAAGTCAGGCTCAACACGCTCGCATCGCGTCCACATGTTTTCACCTGGTCCTTGTACTGAACCAACTAGCCCTGCACTTGATCCCAAAACAGGCGTTTCAAATGCTGAATAAATTGCATCAACATGGGTCAAGTATGTTTGATTCATTCCAGTCTCATGCTGCCAAATCGTATAACCGTTTACAGTCATTAGCTCGCCTGCAACTGTTGTACTTGTTGGATTGTAAACAGTATACGTTCCTGCGCCTCCAGAACCGCTTCCAAGCGCTGTAATCACCATTTGGTCAGGAACACTTGCGCCTTGGATAATTTGTCCTACAGCCAATGATCCGAATACCATTGAGGATACTGTCAACGTAGTACCTGAAACTGACCCTTGAAATTCAACAATTGTGTTGGGATTGTAGTCACCCCATATGGGTTTGGGAAACACTTCAGTAAACCACCCTGCTGATCTTTGCGCCCCTGGTGCGGAACCTGCGTCATACCACACCTTCTCACGCACGTTATAGATGATGGCATCGGTACACTCAGTGGCGTCACCTCTAGGATAAAACCACCATATCTCGCCAAAACGAGGCACTTTACTGGCCCAAACCTTTTGGCGCTGAGAAAGGTTGACGTTGTCAAAGAAATAGTTTTGGTTCATGGTGTTGGGTATTTCTTGTACAACACCGTTGTACATCAAGAAACGATCAATACCTGCCCAATAATAAATTCCATCGTACTCAATTACAGAGCTAGAGGACATGATTGAACTCTGTTGAGTGATCAAGTCATAACGCCAATAGAACGTAGATGAAGTAGTTCCTGTGGTCACCGTAGTTGGTGTGTAGGACACGCGTATCACGCTATCAAGCGACCAAAACAGCCCAGCAGGGGAGGTAGTACCACCACGCAGTGGTAAGCCCTTCACGATCTTTGTAGAGGCCACGTTATTGGCGTTTGCGTCAGCGCTAGTCCAGTTGTTGAAGTCGCCTGCAGCGCAGTTCTGAATCAACCCATTGTTGCCATAAACAAACAAGTAAGGGTACAACATTACAACTCCGCCGCTTACCGAGATGTTGTTGTCAAACGTCAATGTGGCTGAGCCTGATGCTGTGGCGGGTTTATTTAAAACAACGGTCCATACGCCTGCAACCAAAGATGAGGAAACAATAGTGCTACCTGATTGAATACCAGTTCCAGTAACTGAAACACCTGGCCCCATGGCTACATTAGTAGTCGCAAATGTAACACTAGTTGAACTAGTAGTAGTAGTTCCTACTGCGGTGAAAACGCCGACTGGTGCCAATGATGTTCCTGTGAATTGGCCATATAAAGGACGCACGTTGGTGGTACTTGTGATGTACTGAAGATTCTGACCAGGGTGAGCAATCAACTGTAATGTTCCACCACCCGTGGAGTCATATCCGATGTCAAACTGCCAAAGATTGGTTGCGTTGGGTGTGAAATAAGAAGAACTAATTGAGAATGGAGTTGGACCAGTTCCAATCGCTGTTACGTTATTGGTCACCCATTGCTGAAGACCTGCACTGTATCCTGAGATGATATAGTTCAAGCCATTTGTGGCGCTCATGATAAGCCCTCTAGAAGCTCCAGAAGCGTTTAAAAAAGCGCCTGAGTAACCGCCTATCTTTCTAGGCAAACCACGCTGAAAACGCACCCACTGGCCGTCCACGTAGGAAGCTGCAGCGAACTGCGTACCATCGCGCTGAATCCCTGCGGGTACTGTAAGTGATAGGACTTTAGCGGTCAAAACGTGCCTCCACTAAGACCGTTGACCACATACAAGCCTGAAGAACTAATGACCATGGCTTGTGAACCAGACACTGTAAATCCAATCTGTGCTGAACTTGGCAAGTACATGCCAGTGCTTAGGTTAGATTGGAAGTTTAATGAAGGGTTGGACGCTGAACCTGGCGACAAAGTGATGGATGAACTACTGTTTGCGCTACTAGAAACAGCAACCACATTTGTGCCGTCGCAAACTAGAGCATACGTCGCACCACTTGGAATGTTTACCGTTGCGCCACCGCTAACCGATGTTTTAAATGTAAGTGTGTATGTGCCAGTGGTTGAGTTTGTGATTACATAAAACTGAACCGTTTGAGGAACAATCACATTTGTGTTTTGACTTATTGTTCCAGTAAAGTTTTGAAGCACATAAGAAGCTTGTGTTGCAGTCAGAGTGATGGTTGCGCCTGCACCTGTTACCGAAATTTGCTCTTGGGTAAATGCAAATACAGCACTTTGTCCATAACCCCAAGAAGCAAATCCACCAGTTCCTTCAGAGACTAAGTAAAAAGACTCGCCAATTTGCAATTGAAATGTGCTATTTCCATCAATCGTGTCAGTACCTTGAGTGGCAATAGTCAATACGCCAGTTCCATTGTTCTTGACAATTGTGTACCAACCAGAGCCTACGGCTGAGGATGATGGCAATGTGATTGTGCCTGCACCACCGCCCCAGACTGAAATCTGCGATTGTGCAGTGGCCATCATTGTGAACCCACTGTAGTAGGTCACAATGGGAGTTATTGTATTGAGTGTTGTTCCTATGGCTTCTAAGCCATATCCAACCAAAGAAGACGCATTCGCTACAGAAGTGCTTGCACCAAACTGAACAAAGGCCCAAGTGCCGTTTGTGGTTGTGTTGTCAGTTAGATAGACATAGTAAGCAAGGCCAGATGCAATTGAAACAATCGTTGTAGATCCATCATTCTTGACAACCGTGAATGGGTTTGTATTTCCAACATTCTTGATCAAAAAGGATTGACCAGTAGAGACTTGAGTCGCTGCAGGCAATATCAACTTTAGTCCACCTGTTGTGGCTGTCACCTCAATGATGTTGGCAACAACGCTTGAAGTCGCGCCATTTACAGGCCACTGTAGCGTGGTGTTGGTGCTGATTGATAGGCTTTCATAACCAACCTGAGAAGGGCTGATCGTTGAGCCTGTGTAGGGATTTACGTAGTAAGTCATGTTTAGCTATCCACGGCAACAGATTGACGATCTCCAACTCTAGATACATCCTCAGCTTTCAAGGCTTGTAAGGCTTCTTGATACTTCTGTTGGAAGATCTGACGTTGGTCATTTTTTAAAAAAGGCATGGCTTGTAACAACGTGCCAAACAACATTGCATTTGGTGCATTCTGAGTCAGCCAGTTTGTTTGGTTGGTCGAGCTCAAAGGCTGAATGCGCTCATAGTACAACACTTCAAAATTGTATGACTGATCAGGTGTTGGTGCGACATACCAAAAGTCCCAACTTGTGTCTGAGTAAAACAAAGGAGGAGCTGTCTGTGTATTGACTGGCCAATAGTTAGTCAGGTACTCATACTTGCGCAACAAAATAGGATTGCGGTTGCCACTGCTATCGGTGTAGTTCATGGACACCGTCTTGCGCCATCTAGCAGGCTTTTGAATGACTGGGTTGCCAGCGGTCATCTGCGCCTCCACAATTTGCAACTGGCCCAACGTTTTGATCTCTTGCGCAATTTCAAACTCTGCAAGAGTGATGAACGTGGGTATTGCGTTGATGGTCGCAGTATCAGATCGTTCCAAGTATTGTGGAACAATCGCAATTAGATTATCGTAGGTCAGTACCCACGAATTTGGATTAGCAGGTGTTGTTACAAGGGTTGTGGTCATGTTTTCCCCATTATTTAACCTATTTTCCCACTCATTGCAAGGACTCGCAACTGCCCAAATAAAAGTCTAAAACCACACATTTTTTAAAAAAATGTCACAATCAGTAGACACAATGAAGTTTTAACCCAAGGAGCTCCACCATGCAATACGAAGTGAAAATTGAAGACTTTACCGCTGACGTAGAAATCGAAATTAAATCAACCGATTTTGACTTGATTTCTGAGATTCAAATGGCCATCGCACAAGCTATCGAAGATCACAAAGATGTTGATTTAGATAATTTGTTCGAAGAAGATGAAGACAACGAAGACGAAGATCAAGAAGACGATGTTCTTGAAGAAGACGACAACACGATTGTTATAGATGACAATCCTGATACTAGGACGACCATCACCATTCATCGCGTTTGATCAAGGGGCTTCGGCCCCTTTTTTACACCCTGATCACTTGTCCTCTGAACTCAATGTGATCCTTATCATAGACTTTCACCACTTCTGGCCACAACAATACGCCCTTGTGAAACGTCAAAACCACAAATCCTGATCTCCAATTTGTTGGTGCGTGCTCTAAATAATTCTCAAACTGGGGTCCAGAAGGTTCCGCAAGGGTACCTGTGTCTACCCCGTATCTTGTACCGTTATAGTCATCATAAGGCGTGACTTTTAGGCTGTGTAAGTGGCCCGTAACCATAGAAACACCAGCATTCAGAGTATTGGCGTGGGTAGCGTGGATACCACCCTTCCAACGGTGCTTAACAACAACACTATTATTCAGCCATACTGACCAACAGGGATGCCATGCAGGGAAATGATCCTTGAGGCTAAACCCTTTAATGTGCTCATATTGGGGTGCATTAGCAGCCAAACGGTTCTCAAAGCGAGCATCATGGTTTCCTAGAGGCCACATCAACTTAACATTTTTGTTAACTTTTTTAGCTTCGTCTTCTATCTCACCTAAAGCAATTTCACACGCCCTGACTTCATCAATGAGACTGGGTGTTTTATCCCATCCGATTCTGGGGAAGCGACTGATGGAAGCACCGTCAAAAGCGTCACCGTTATTGATCACCGCCTTGACGTTTTCTAAATTCTTGATGGCCCAAATCAAACCATCGTAAGCTGTGGTGCGGATACCAGGCCAAAAGTGTGCATCAGAAAAAACAATGACTGTGCCGTTGAGTATGCCTAGATCAATCTGAGGAGGCTTTGGATCGACCCTGTTCTTGACCTCTACGGTTTCCAGTTGGATCTCATATCGGCCCTCTAAAGCGTTTCTACGGGCATATATGGATCGTTCAGACATACCAAGTTCGGCAGCCATGATGCTCGGACTTTTGTACATCTGAAACAACATGATGAATTCTTCGTCAGAATAATACTTCATAATTTCTTCCTCCAATAGAGTGTTCCCTTAGCACCCCAAGGGATGGAAGGATCGTAAAGTTTATAACCACAAGAAATGAGAGAATTTGCTGATGCTGGGTTTTCGTAAGTGTTTGTAATTAACCACGCCCAACCCATTTTTTTAGCGTATAGCTGACGGACTCGAATAAGTCTTTTCTGGACGCCTCGCCCACGAGCGCTGGGAATGACGCCAGCACGACATAGATAGCCAGTATCAGTCCACCTAGCAGAGCGCACAAGCCCTGAAAAACCAATTGGCTTCCCTTCTTGATAAGCAATCCACCAAGCTCCATCAGAAAGGTTGTACGGTTTATCATAGGGAAGACACTCCTTTTGAAGTTTTTTTAGAACATCAATATTTGCTTGAACAGAAGTGTCTATATGCTTGATTTTCATGCATTGCCTGACTAAATTTGCATGAATCGTAAATCAAGGTTAAGGCACAATTATGACAATACTTGAAGTGCCTGTTGTATTAAATGAACTCTTTCCTCTAGGCCAAACGTACCTCCGTTGATGCGTTTAGTTAAGCCTTCCCAGTTCTGTGCCTCTGCCAAGTCATTGCATCCATGTGTGTTCCAGAACCACCCTGCGCTCAGTGCTGCATACATGGGTGTGGCCACTTGATCGCAGTGCGTCACCATGTCTTGGCCAATAGCCTGACCAAAATGGAAGTAGTTGTCATGCCCAGTCAACTGTATACATCCACGACCGTGGAAGCGCCATCCATCTCCCGACGCCTCATCTCGGTTACCCATTCGATTGGCGTAAATCCGATTGGCAATCTTCTCGGCGTGGTGAGCGTAAAGTGGGATTTCTTCTGGCTTGAACTTATGACCAAACAAGGCGTGAAGGGTTTCGGGGCGATAGTTGAGGTTTTCTTCCAGTGTTTTGAAATGGTTGCACTCGTGTGAACACTGTCCAATAAACGCAGCTTGGCAGTTAACATCGTTGATCCCAAACGTTGCAAAAGTTGTGGTCAAAGGCTCAGACCATTCTGGTCCAATGCCCAACGCATGAAGTTTTTCAGCAGAAATCATACTTGCACCAAAATCAAAGTAAGCACCAAGACCACGGCGCACAACAGAATGAATAGAAATCTATCATTCATATTAGTGTTGAATTACACCATTGGTGATCACGACTGGAGCTGTTGTTAGTTTGCTGACTGCGCTATTTAAAGCATTCAAATCAGTGCTCAAAACACCGTTATAAGCTGAGCTCTGTGCTGTCAAAGCATTAGTAACATTTGTATTGTTAGTTGCTGCCATGCTTGTCAATGCTGTGTTAGACGCATTGCTCATGTTGGTCAATGCTGTGTTTGAGCTATTTGCAATGCTAGTCAATGCGGTTGTAGCGCTACCTGCTACGCTCACAATCCCTGAATTGGCATTAGCTGCCATAGAAGCTTGATTGTTTGAGCCAGTATTAGCAATAGAAGCAAACGTACTATTAGTGCTGAGAGCAGTCGTTGTAGCATTGTTAGACTGTGTGGTAGCCACTTTAGCGTTTTCATAAATGCCAAATCCTTGTACTGCGGTGGGCAGAATCAAAGATGCCCACTTGAAAACATCATCCCCTGCATTCTTAGGAGCTTCAATTCTTTGTTCTTGTGGCACTCCGCCCATGCCCATCTGCATGGACATCACGGCGGCCACGGAAGCGGCAGGGTCGCCCTTCTTCACCACTTCAGCCAATACTTGATAGCGAGCCTTTTCAGCCTCTGCTTTGTATCTGGCGATCGTGACTTGAGTCTCAGAATATTTCTGATAGTCGTTTGTAGCGCAACCAGCAAGAGCTAAGACTGCGAGGGGTATTGCGAGTTTAATCATCTATTTTCTCCTTGAGGGATTCTCTCACTTGGTTGTAACTGGCGACGCAGGCTTGGAGGGCTCGGATGGCTTTGTCCCCGTCTGCTGTGATGGCGATAAGATTTGCAGAAGCCTGTCCGTCAAGTTCGGCTCTAGCTGTAGATTGATCTCCTCCGGCAGTTCCGGCGGTGTTGGCGGAACATACACTATTGGAGGTGACGGGGATTGACAAGCGCACAGCCCCAGACTGCACATCAGCAGTGAGCTTAGTAATCTTAACTTGAGCTTCATTGTTAGCCTTCTTTAGCGCAGATGCGGTCTGATTGACTTTCTCGTTCAGCTCTTGTTCTCTGGCTCTGGCTTGCTCGTTGGCTTTTGCAACTTTTGCCACAGCTTCTGAATAGCACTCTTGATAGCCTTGATGGTGTCCATAAAAATACGCTCCTATGATTGCAAATAAACTTGCCACTAACACATAAGGGTTAAACATCACTGACCTTTCATTGATGCTCTGGCTGCCGCCATTCTCTCACGTTCCTCGTCATGCTCCAACACGGGTGGTGTTTTTGGTGGAGGAGGTGGCGTCCAAGGCGTGTTCATTGCTGACATCAGGCCTGAAGGCTGACTCATAAACGGCGCACCTAAACCCATAGGTTGCATTAACGGAGCAGAACCAAAACCCATGGGTTGCATTCCCATAGGGCCTGCGCATGGATTAGACAGTGGCATCATGGCTCGTGCTCCCATTATGGTAGCAAGAACTGAGAAAATGGATGTTGCTATGATTTTAAGTAAATCATGTGTCAGTTTGTCGTTGGGCGCCATGTCTTTCATGGGTTGTTCCACAGCCACAACACCATAGACAAAAAACACCACAATTGTTAACAAAATCATACAAAAAGTTAACATGATGGCGAACTTAGATATTGCATCCAACAAACGCACTATCCCGTTGACTTCTTCTTCTTTAAGGTTTTTTAGGCTTGTAAGCATCGGTCAACATCCAAGGACAGGTTTGTGTAACATCACATAATGGGGGCTTGCAATCTTCGTCTTCCCAATGCTCTGGGTCTTGACAATGATAGCGATACTGATTGTCGCAAGAAGACAAAAGAAGTATAGAAGTGAATAGTATTGCGTACTTCATTGGTTGTCTACTTTCTTCACGGCCTTCTCAACTCTGATTTCCATACTTCGAATATCAACATACATCCACGCAACCAAAGGCAAAAGCAACAACAAAATAACGAGAAGAAGGGCTATGACAGTGAGGAAAAGTGAGTCAGACTGATCATCATTCCCCATGTCCACGCTATCATTAGAAGAGTTGCCGTTATAACCAAGGCTCTGGTTTTGATTAAATCCGCCTTTTGCCTTCGTTGCCATTCAGCTCTCCGTTTAGCCAATAATTTTTCCCTTCGCGCCAAAGCTTGTTTTGTTGCAATATCACCTATTGTGCTATTCACTCTTGTGTATAGGTCCTTCAATTCATGAGGAACGCTATACACCATGTAGTCGCTCAATTCTGTGTTTAACTTTTCCATCTGCAAATTGGCAATAACCAATTTTATAGCAATGTCCTGTCCTTCGTCATCTCCCACAGTCAACGCTAATTCTTCTTGTTCTTTGACATAATTTTTTAACCCATTGTATGCTTGGAAAAATTTAGTCAATGCATCTGCAACTTGAGTAAAAATTAGGTTTTCGTCAAACTCTGGGGGTGGCTGTTTTCTTTTTGGCTTAACGGTTTTATTCTCTTGAGGCTGTACCTCATTTGTTTCTTCTTTACGTCCAAACACCTCTGCAAAAAAGCCAAATATGCCTGTCGCTGACTTTTTAACATTCTTGACATCTTTGGCCACGCCTTGAACTTCATTGATTGTTTCTGTGACAAGCTGTCGTCCTTCTTTGTACATTTCGCAGGAGTCTTTAATAAACTTGAGTGCCCCCGAAGCCAAAGCGACCAACGTAAACGGATCAATTTCTACACCCCAAAGAATTTCTTAAAGAATTCAGCGGCGATACCTGGCCCAAGCAATACCATTACCATGACCCCGTAAAGCAAATACTCTATCTTGGTCATCCGTCTTTCCCCTTCTTTTAGGGACTGTGCAATTTGTCTATAGCGCTCGTCACAAACCGCAACATGAACGGCTAAATCTTTTTCAGTATCGCTCAAAATGTGATGCTCCCTGAACTTGTAAACGTATAAACAATGTACCCATTCGCAGTTGTTTGGCTTGGACTTCCAGTAGTGGATGCGGCGAGTTTATAGCTTGATGGATAACGGATTATGACAATACCTGATCCACCAGAGCCACCATTTCCACCAACACCAGAAAATGGCGCACCGCCGCCTCCTCCACCTGTATTAGTACCACCACTTGTTGTTGTATATGATTGGTTAGAACTATTACCACCACCTCCTACACCTCCAACAGCAGGTGTTGATGAGCCATTAGAAGCACCAGCACCCCCACCAGCATAAGCCGTAACAGTACCAGAAATTGAAGATGCTATACCAGCTCCTCCATTGCCACCAAACCTATCGGATGGAGCTGTTCCATTTAACCCCACAGTTCCTGCGCCACCACCGCCACCTGCAGCATTTGCACTTGATGCGGCGCCAGTACCGCCAGCATTTCCTTGACCTGTGGTTCCTGATCCTCCAGACAAAGAACTTCCACTTGCACCTCCACCACCGCCTGATCCACCACTTGATCCAGCAGTTGGACTTGTGTAACCAGAACCACCACCACCACCACCTAAAGCAACAAAATTACCTGTTGATGCTCCAGAAGATGTAGCAATTAAAACAGAATTAACACCATTGACCCCATTTGTTGAATTAGTTGATGATCCTGCTCCACCAGAACCAACAGTAACCCAACATTGAGTACCTTGCGTAACAGAAGTTAATCCAGCAAGAACACCCCCAGCTCCACCTCCGCCACCTAAGTTATAGCCACCCCCACCACCTCCTGCCACCACAAGATACTCAACAACAGGCGGAGCTATACCAGTCCAATTCTGTGCTTTGACAGCTTGGCTGACTTGAGATAGCGTCCAGACTCCACTGAATTGGCTCATATTATTCTTTCGGAGTTACAACTTCCCATGTCTTTGTGGCCTCATCCCAATCGTACAATTTAGGAGGAGTTCCTGTACCTGCATCGCTAGGCATTGCTACTGGGTTAACCCATGTCCATGTGGGTGCGCCAATGGTGAATGATTCGCAAGAAACGCCGTTTCTATCTACTGGGCGAGGTGCATGGAAGACATCATTTGTCTTGTCATAAACGTATCCAATACCAGCATAGTTGGCTCTTAAAGGAGTACCACCTAGTTTGTGTTCACCAGCAATTGTGTTGTATGAGGTTTGTACCCACTCAGAAGGATTACCCCAATGACCTGTTGCTAATGTTTCAGCATCAATCACTATAACATTTGTGACGATACCGTTTTCGATCTTGGCAAAGTGAGACATTTAAAACTCCTTAAAATGTAATCGTACCAGAAGATGTAAACACATATATCTGGAATCCGTTGTTAAACAAAACCTGTGGGCCACCTGTAACTGATGCTGGGGGTGCTGTGTTAGCTGGGTAACGGATTATGACTATGCCTGACCCACCATTGCCTCCAGACATAGAAGTTCCTGCATTTCCTCCTCCGCCACCGCCACCTCCAGTATTGGCAGTCCCTGCTGTTGGATTGAATACTGCTGAT
>Ga0208500_1000202_pt1 | contig 16894 bp, 20 predicted proteins | sample CryBogCBE17Sep08_FD_184568 | JGI IMG/M metagenome (GOLD analysis project Ga0208500, IMG submission 184568) | Freshwater microbial communities from Crystal Bog, Wisconsin, USA - CBE17Sep08 (SPAdes) | ecosystem: Environmental > Aquatic > Freshwater > Lake | place: Crystal Bog, Wisconsin, USA...
ATCATGCCCATCTTCAGTGGTGCCCCACAGAATAATGGTGTTGCTAATGCCGCCTTCCGCCCCAGTGCCAACGATATTGGTGTTGGCATTTTTTAGCGTCGTCAACAAAGCATTGTTGCCGCGCGTCGGAAATGGCGTGACGCCATAAATATATCCAAACGCAAAAGGCGTAACGCGATTAGACGCAGACGGATTATACTGCATCAAGCGATAAAAGGCCGACGCAATACTGAATTCCGTGGATGGGATTGCGGAGTTGGCATAAAGATTTGCCACCAGCGTTCCCAAAATCGTCTCGGCACCTGGGTTAGACGACACGGCATAAACCAGCGTGTTGCCAGTGGTGCCGGCCAAAGCCAGGAACGTGCCGTTGTAACCAGCCGGAGTGCAACCCGCGATGGTAAACCAGTTGCCCGGCACTACACCATGCGAAGTGGTTGTGGTGGCCGTGACAAAACCGCCCGAATAGGTTGCGGCAGTGAGAGCATTCGCGGGATATACGCCCAGCGAAGGCGATTCGATCATGGTGAAAGCGCACTTCATCAAATTTGTGTAACTGGTATATGTCGCCAGCGTGGTCGTGATGAAGAAATACGTTTTCGCCGTGGTCGATTCGTAACTAGCCAGCATCGCCAGGAAAGTGGCATTTCCGTCCCAGGTGCGAGGCACCACATAGGCATAAAAATAACCCGTAGCGCCCGCGACATAATTGCTGTTGGGGTTGGCCGTAATGTAGGCTTGCAAGGCCGTAGCGCCATCCGTAGCGTTGCCCGCGCCTAGTTCCAGCACGTAGCAGGACTGGCCCGAACCTTGCGCAAAAAAGGTCGTCGCCATCGCCACCAATTCAGACACATCTTCCGGCGTATAAACGCCACCAGTGCCCGCCGCGAGAGAACCCGACAAGGCATAGGTGAAATTGGTGCTGGTCGTAACAGTGCAATTGAACGTGCCGTTATAACCCGTTGGCGTAACGCCCGCCACCGTAATGAGCAGAGTGTCGCCAATCGTGAAGCCATGTGCCGTCGTGCACACAACCGTCACCGTGCCAGCCGATAGGGTGGCGGACGTTACAGCCTTGGCTCCCGTCAGCAACGGGGTTAAATCCGAAAGCTGCGTGAGCAAGCTGGACGTACCAGGGGTCGTCACCGTCGCACCTTGAGAGATGAGCGCGCCGGAAGATTGCAGCGTAATCGGCGCAGGGCCGACCGTCTGCGTTACGTTGACTTGAACAATACTGGGCATTGATATCTCCGGCGATTAGGTGCGACGGTGGCCGATTAGCGGTAAGAAATCGAAATCGTTTGACCCGCGCCCGGCACAACAAGAATGCCAGTAGACACCGGCCAATCGTATGCGGTCAGGCCAACAGTGGCCGGAAGCACAGCGATTTCGTTTGCAGCAGCATAGCCAGAAGTGGAAGCGTAGTCGTAAATCGCGCCAGCAGCGCCAGCGACAACAATCGACACGCGACCAATATAGCCAGCCGACGCCTTCACCACAGTGGCGGTGGTGATGTTCAGCACGGTTGCTTCAGCATTCTGATTGTCAGCAACAAGCAGATTGCCAGCCGCATCAAGATTCAGCGGCTTGGCTACGCCAGAATATACGGCAGGATAAACTTGATTGGCATTTTGCGGCATAGTAAGTCTCCTTGGTTAAGCTGCGACAGGATAAGGCGCAACGGTGTATTGAACGAATGCTTCCTCGATCAATTGCCGCGCAACATCGTTGATGCGGGTTTGATAATAACTCACATCATACTCGATTGTCTTCTTCATTGCGATGGATTGGATTTCGGTCTGCACTCGTTTTTCATCTCGCATGATCGGCATATTCATAATGCCAATCACATCAGTGTTGAGTGTGTATTGATTAACCGTATCGACAAAATCCAAGGCAGTGTTGTTGGTTACGCCATACAGCGTAATGCGGACATGATCGCTGGCAAGTTGATAATGCGTCGCATTTATCGTTAACAGCGGAGCCGCCTGAATCGCATCTGTGCGAGATGGTTCAATATGAACCGTTCCATATGGTGGCACGATATTGGTAGGCACCAAAAATGAAGGATAAAGCTGTATGCCTGGATTGGGGATCGTCAACCATGCCGGCGTATAGGTTTGCAGCGCAAGCCAAGCCGGCAGACTGTTGGACACAATCAATTTGTCGGGCGAAAGATCATATAAATTGCTGACCAATTGCGAAGCCAAAGCCGGATAAACCGCATCGCCAGAATAATGAAATAACCCGGCTTGCTCATAAAACATGCCGCGATTAGAAAAGGAAAAACGGATATCATTAACCGTCGCCACCCAAATCAATTGCTGATTCACATAATTGAATGGCGTAATCGGACTGGTGGTTGTGAACACAACCCGATTAATTGAGATGGTTTCATCTTCTCGCATTTCGCGGGAACTTGAATAATGCAACGAACCTTGAACGGTGATGGTCTCACCGGCCAGCCAAAAAACATAACCATCAAGCGGCAAAATGCGTTTGACGTATTTAGTAAAAGTGACGGTTGCGCTTTCCGAAATGGAAAGCAAACCTTGTTCCAGTGTGGATTTTAACTGGGAATGATTGCCCAGGCTTTCAGATACCGTTGCCATTAGTCAAACCACGCGCGCATGGAAGCCTGATACATGCCGGTGTCGATAAAACTTGGCCGGCGAGGTCGCTTCACAAGGCGCTTATTTTTTCCTTTTCCAACGGTTTTAAATCGTGGATTTTTGAAGCGATGGCTGACGCCATCTAAAGCCGCTTGCGTCGGAACGCCCGGAATGCCGATATTTTCAATATCACGAGACGACAAAAATTGCTTAAATTCCGTCGCAATAATATCTTCTGCCGTGCTAAATGGGTTTCCGGTTGCGATCCCGCCTTTTAACAAACTTTCCAGCGCACCAAGAATGGAATTTTCCATAGCATCGCTGATTTTTTGATGTTTATCTTCAAAAAAAACTTCCATGACGTGATACTTGTTTTCAAGCCACGTCGCTACGTCTCCAGTGCTGGCCATGCCGGGAGTGCCGGATTTCATTTTATATTTTTTATAATCTTTGGGCGGATTGGCATAAGGAAAATCGACAACACCCAGGTGCAAAGTGGTCATGCGACCCCCCATAGCGTTCCGGCTGTTTGCGCCATAGCGAGATAAGTGCGTCCCCAAGGCGTTTTGAGGTTTTGCAAATTTGCCAGCGTCAGATGTTGCAATGCTTCCGGCACAACTAAACTGTCACTAGTTCCGTTATCGGAAGCGGATTGAACTACGCCGGCAGCAAAATTGTTGATTTTCAAACTGGCTCGCAAATCGGAAAAATAAGTGCGTCCGGTTTGATCTTGGGCATAATTTACCAAATTGTCAGCGGCCAAATTGTAGGTTGCTTGGACAAAAAGGTTTGTTTGCGGGGTCACATTCAAAGAAGAACCTACCACCGCAAGGTCTGGGTTAACGAACATGGTAGCAATGGAAAATGCCCAACTGATCGCAGGGCTGTTATCCGGCAATACCAATGCGCTGATGCCCATGACATTGCGGATAAACAGCAAAAATCCTGCAACCGTTGGAAGCATTAGTTTTTCCTTGGTCGGCCACGCCCGCGCGAAGGCGCGTCAGTGCCATTTCGGTTGACCGTCACCACTTCGTTAATGCCGGGTTCGCTGGGCTTGTTTTGCTCGACCACTTCCATTTCCAACGCATCCAAGCGCGCCGCACCTTCCGTCACCCGGCTGATTGCATCATGCAATGCGGCAGCGGATAGCTTGCGCGATTCTTGGCTGATTTCGGTCAAAACACCCGCGTTGTGTTCGTCGGCATACATAATTTTTTCGACTTTGATTGGCTTGTCGAAAGAGTAGCACAGGCCAACAAATGGCTTGCGCCGGTCGATTTCGGCAACATCAATCAAGCCATAAACTTTGTGCTGATCAACGATGTTGTGCAACACATCAATAGTGGCATTCGGCTGATAAACCGTGATTTGCCCGCCGGGCGGGATTTGCTGGCGGCGCACAGAGGTTTCTTCTGGAATGCGATAGATAAAATCGTGCCTTTGTTTGGAGGCATTTGCAACATATAACGTAGTCATTTAGGTCTCTCCCTATGATCGATCAATTTGCTGTTGATCGGGCGAAAAGCAGTGGAAGGCCGACTGATGCCGGCCTTCCTTTTTTAGTTTTACTGGTATTGCATGCTCAGAATTGCAATCGCTTCCGGGCGGATGCCCCAGCCAGAAGTGATGCGCATTTCCGAAAGCACGTCAATCGCGCCACCCGGCAACGGGGTCGGGATTTCGCGAGGCGCAGCCATGTCGCAGAACTGCATGGTGCAAGCGGCGAGACCGGGCGACAATTCAGCGAACGCGTTGGTGTTGATGCGTCCCCCACGGGGCTTTTCGACTTCCGGCATGACAATCAGAACAGCATCGGTGCCATTGGCACCTTTGCCAATCAAGGTATCGTCGTAGCACCAAAGGATTTCGTCCTCGTTCATCTCGCCAACCGCCTTGACAACGCCGGCAGTGGAAAGCGAACCAGCACCAACGCGCTGGAACTGAGTGACCTGGACGATATCCTGGTATTCCCACGAACCAAGAATGCGCTGCGGCCCGAGAACCACAATGCGGTGACCCATGCCAAGCTGCATGGTGCGGGTTTTCATAGCCGACACCTGCGAGAGCAGGAAGAACGCCATTTGGCCGTTGTCGTAGGTGACAACGGTGGTGTTGCCGTTCGAGTCAGCCGGGAGGTTGACCGTGGTAGCGCCGGAGGTGTTCAGCAAACCTTCGCCGTTCGCACCGTTCATGCCATACAGCAGAGCAGAGCGCATCAGCTGGAAATGACCCTGACGCATGCCGAGGCGTTGCGCTTCAACGATGCTGACGCCCCACTGCGACATGGCAGCGGTGTCGTGGTGATCGTATTCCGCGCGGACGCGCTGCAAATAAGTCGGGGTCGAAATCTGACGGGCGGTCACCGTAACGCTGGGGAGCGAGTTGTATTCGCTCTGACCAGAGGACATCACCGTGCGAATATCGAACGCGTCAATATACACATAGAGGTCGCCTTCGCCCAGGCGCACCTGCGGGTTGGCACCGGCCAAAGCGTCGAACGCGCCAGAGGCTTGGTTATACTGCAACAGTTTTTCCGGCACCATGTAGTGCGGAGAAACCATTACGCGGGCTGCGGTAATGTTAGCCATTGATGCGGCTCCTTAAATCAGGATGAGAGCGGCGGAACCGCTGTTATTCCAGGTTGCGACGTTGTTCACCGGGTCCCAAACAACAGTTTTGCTGTTGCCGCTTTGAACACGCAACACTTGCACCGGAAGCGCCGCCTCGCTGTAAACCAGCGTAATGGTGCCACCCAAAGTGCCCCAGATGGCCGACGTGCCCGGAAGCAGGAAGGTGAAATTCTGGCTGTTGGTGAAGGTGTTGACCTGATGGGTCGTGTTGATCGCAGCAACCGAACCAGTGCCACTGTTAGTAGCACCCGCCAGGGTGAAGCTATCGCCAACGCCACCAACCGGAGTCGCGCCCGACGTAACAACCGCGACTTGACCGCCATTGGTGGAAGACCAAGTGAGCGAGGTGACGCTGTAAGTGGCAGACGCCGACGCAACGAGACACTGAGCGTTGAAATCCCAGTAAACCGCCTGATTGATCGCGCCGCCCGAAAGCGAGGCAGCAAGCGACGGATCGCAAGCGACTGCAATGCGGGCGTCAGAACCGAACAGGTAGAACGGCACGGTCATGCCAGCCGCGCCGGTCGGAACCGGCGACTGCGGCCAAGTGTTCCAGGCAGTCGCCTGATTGAACACCGAGAAACCAACCAACTTGCCACTGGCGTTGGCGGAAATGGTGGTCCCGCGACCAACCACAGCGCCCGTAGCCGCATCGGTGTTGTAAGCCGGCACGTTGGCATAAATGCCAACGCCGCCCCACATCGGCAGAGTTTCGGAGGTTGCCAGGGTGCCGCCCATCAACTGGTAACGGACAGCCGGGTCGTCCATAGCCACGCCTTGAACGAGGCCATAAGACTGAGTGCTGAAACCACCATAATTGTTGGTGGTCAGCATCGGATTAAAAGAAACGGAGTTTGCCATTTTCAATTAGTTCCCGTTGCGAGGGCGGAAGAACGGCTTGCTGATCGAACGCGGGGGAGTGCGGAATTCACCCATCCAAGCATTCGGCTCGCCAACGAATTCAGTGATCATGCGATCAGCCGCATCGCGACGGCGGATTTCGCGCAGTTTGCCAAACGGAACGTCCGTGGGATTTTTCGCCGCAGCAACCGCATCAGCAAAAATGCGCTGTTCAGCAATATCCAGCACGTTGCCCGGCAGGTCACGGAGGGAGATGCCTTTCCACGAATCCGAATGCTTCTGAACGCCCTTGGCAAGACGGACGCGATAAGCATTCAGGCTTTCGCCCTGTAGCGGCGACGGAGCGCGTTCGCCAAATGCACCATAAACCGCATCCGCGCGGGCTTGATGGTCGGCCATCGCAGCGTAATCAGCATCCGACATGCTCTTGGGCATGCGAGCAACCAAGCTAGACAGCCGGCGAATTTCAGCGGCGGTGTGCTTGTTCATAATGGCCGAATCCTTGCGGGCGCGATCATCGTCATCATCCTTGCGATGACGTTTAGCGTCCTTGCGAGCTCGGTCATCGTCATCATCTTTGCGATGGCGCTTGTCCGCAGCGATTTCTTTCGGTTCGCCGGGTTCTTCTTCTTCCTCATCGTCGTCATCATCATCGTCATCATCATCGTCTTTGCGAGCATGATGCTTGGCGTCCTTGCGGTCGTCATCATCATCATCATCATCATCATCATCATCGTCTTTACGAGCGTGATGCTTGGCGTCCTTGCGGTCGTCATCATCATCATCGTCTTTGCGATGCTTCTTTTTGTCCGCAGCAACCTTCATCGGCATTTCTTCTTCTTCCTCATCATCGTCCTTGCGATGACCGGCCAGAGAATCCATGCGCTTTTCCATCGAATCAATTCGACCGCAAAGAGCATCGATGCCCTTTAGCAGTTTATCCAAATTGCCGCCGCTTTCGGTTGCGTCGTCGCGGCCTTCTTTCTCAATTTCAGGCATGTTATTTGACCCCTCAGAGTTTTCAACGGTTGTGGGTATTTCGACTCCGGCAGGGTCTCTGCCTTTGTCCCAGACGCCTTCCTCGCAAATTGCGAGATGGTCAAGCAAACTCGGCTTGCCCTCGACCAATAGAGCAGAGCCATCTTCCAGCGTTGCCTGCACATTCCCATCGGTTGCCCGAAAGACCACAGCCGGCGACGTTGAAAGCTGTTTCGATTCCATCGCCTCTGCGGCGGTTTCATCGTAAATTTTCGCAATGCCCCAAATTTCCTCGCCTTTGATGTAAGGCAAGACGATGGTGCCAATAACCCGATTCAAAAATTCTTTGGTATCGAGTTTGCCGGCTTGGGGATGTTCCCAGATGACCGGCAAACCATTGCATCGATCCAAGAAATGTTGATTCAAATACAATTCGGGGTTGCGAAAAACAAATTCTTCCAATTTGTGGCGGTATGCCACGCCAGTGCCGGTGATCCGCATGGCAAATAGCGTGACATTTTCAAACCGTTGCGGGCTGACCAATTCGCCATTGCGGATAGCCTGGGCAACGTCGGTTTCATCCATGTTCATGCGCGCCAAAGAAACGCGAACGCCAGGATGCAGCGGTTCCGGCGGAGTGCTGATTTTGCACCAAGCAAAAGCGGTATGCTCGCCATTTAAACGTGGATCAAACCGTTCACCAACTCGCTGGATAAAAGTTGTGTAATCAACCGGATCGCCAATAGGCGGAACTGGATTGATATTTTCAGATGGAATCGGCGCTTGATTGTCGGAAATTCGACGAGTCCAAATGTAACGCTCGCCTTCCGGCAAAAAGCCTAATTCTTCAACGCATTCGCGTTTGGCAGCCTGTTCAGTTGTTTCGTCATCTTCCTGATGCCCGCCAGGGAAGCACCAAGCGCCCGGCCAATCACCGCCAGGGCCGCGCTTTAACAGCAGCGTTTCGCCTTCATCAGTCACAAACATAATGCCGGCAGCGCGAATCATCAGATTGCTAGTTTCCGGTCAAAAAACGGTGAAGCACTAAAAAATCCGACTTAATAGATTTTGATATTGCATGATAGCATTTTTTTTATTGCCTGCACAAGCACGCAATAAAAATACTCGAAATTAATAACTTTACTAAAAAGCCATTAACTTTATGTCGTAGATTGCCTTTTTTAATTCGGAAACCAGTGTTTTAGGCAAGCCATAAACGGATTCAAACACCGCAAGCAATTCATCGTAATACCAAATAGTTTGCTCGCGCGGAACGCTAAATTTATCAAACACCGCCAAACCCATCGTCCGCAAATCGGATACGATAGCCCGAGCGTTGTAGAGTTTGTCGCATGCCGACACTAGCAAGGTATCCGGCGGTGATTTTGCCAAATGCTGGATGTAGGTTTCTTTCCGTTCCCGCCAAAGTGCTTTCTTGCCGAAAGCATCCGGCACTCCATCAGTGCAACCTTCAATGATTTCGGCAACCCTGTCGCCAAATTGAATGCGCACAGCTTCACGGTGCTGTTCGCCGCAATCTTCAATCACGTCATGCAACACTGCGGCAATCGTTTGATCTTCGTCCCCGCCATACTCCAACACCAACGCGCAAACGCCCATCAAATGCGCCAGATATGGGATTGATGTCCCTTTGCGAAGCTGGCCGTTATGCGCGTTTGCGGCATAGTCAATTGCTTGATGAAGGCGGGGAAATCGATTGTTCATTTTTTCTTTTTGCCTTTGTTTGAGGATTTTTCTACCTCAAATTCTTTTTCAAACTCCGCAAACATTTCCTCCATTTCACGGGGAACGCTCACGCCAGTTTTTTTGTTGGGATCAAGCGGACGGCAATCCGCATAATCCAACGCATCTTCATGATATTTCACCATTTATCCTTCCGCCACCAATTTAGGGCTTTTGCCTACATCGTCAGAATTGTCCCGAAAACTCCACTTGTCAACCAAAGATTTAACGCTATCAAAGGAATTTTCGTTAGTTTTATTACCCAAAATAATACCGGGAGGAACAAAACGCCCGCCGGGCTTCAAAAAGCGTTTTACACCACGCACTGCCGATTGCTGCGGAGGCACAAACATATAATGTGCCTCAATTCGATAGCCTTGGTTTTTAAAATTGTTTACCGCAGCAATTGCTTTTTCTGTGTTTTTCATCGTCGCATCTTGAACAATGTTCAAACCAAATTTTTGTGCTTTTTGAGTCAAATAATCAAACAAATCAGAAGATTCTTCATGAACAGAAGCGGCATTCCATCCTTCATATTCAGGAAGCATTTCTTTAATAGCATCGCTGTCAAGAACAATGTTTTTGTTTGGATCATAAACATTGCCCTTAAACCAAGATTTACCACTTCCACCGCGTCCACCAAGAATAGTGAATGTCGGTTTTTCTCCCTTGGGCGGTTTGGCATTTTGGATAGTTGTTCGGTTCAAAAATTTTTTGATGATGACAGCGTGAACCTTTTTGCGTTCAGGCGTGTATTCACCATTCTTTTTGAATTTTGTAATTGTCTCTGGCGTTTTTGCCAAGCGATTATTAATTTCTTGAATTTTTTTTGCAGTATCCGGCGGAAAGTTTTTTAGAATTTGATCTTCCGTTACGTTTGTGTCAATTTTTTTGGCAGCATATTTGACAGCAGAGATTTTTTTGGCGGTAGATTTTTCGCCTTTTTTTTCTTCGCCGCCTTTTTCTTTTTGCTTGTTTTCTTTTTCGCCTTGGCCTTCTTTGCCTTTTTCAGCCTTTTTTTCGGCTTTGCTTTCTTTGCCTTTGCCGCCTTCTGATGCGGCTTTGGAGCCAAAGCGGCCATCTTTCGCGCGAGGATGATCTTCTTCTTTGAAATTTGATTCGCCTGCATCGCTGCGCGCAATCGGAAATTCCGATTCAATGCGATTAATCAAACGACCAATTTTTGTGATGGCTTTGGTTGTCGCGGCAGTGATTTGGTGCGGAAAAGGTTTGCGGTTTAACGTCGCATCAATGCGTTGTTCAATGCCTTTGATGCGATCAATTTCCTGCGGCAAAGTTTCTTTCAACGCAGGTGAAACCGTATGCGCCATTGCATTCCTGCGGCCAAGAATTCGATCAATTCGATTAATGATATCATTTGCGGATTGCATCGATTTTTTCCTTTGCTTCTTGCAGTGCCGTTTTGCCTTTGGCGGTGATCATATTTTCGGGAAGGTCCCGCAAATTATAAATAAATCGGTAAAAACACCGGCAAAAAATTTCTTCACCGGGTGTGGTGATATCATCCGAATATCCATCTGATCCGGCTTTCATTAAGCCTTGTTTTAGCGCCCAATTATCGCGCACGGCATAAACGTGCATATCGCGTTCTTTGTGGTCGCGCCGATAATCATAATTGACTTGCCGCCAGTGCGAATGCCATTCGCCTGCCAATGCCCCGCCATCGCGCGCCAGGATATCCGATAGCGACGATATTAATTTATGACTTTGATCGATAATCACCCGGCGTTCTTCAAATGGCAATTGCTTAAGAGATTTTTTGATGTTGTCTTTGGTTTCGTTTTTATCCACCGCATCCGATCCGCCAGCCGGAATGGATGTGGCCCAGCCACTGAATCGTTGCAGGGTTTTTTGAATGGAGGCTTCTCGATTGAGTTTAATTAGCTGGGCTGATGCCATAATCCGTCGATCCAATTCGGATCGCAAAGCCGGCTTGACCTTTTCCAGAGTAAACCGCGACACACCAGGATGCTGTTTGAGAATGCCACCACGTTCAATTAACCGCGTGTATAACCCCTGCATGGCGCTGTTAAGCGTGGCTTGAATGACTTGCGGCGAGGTCATGTCCCGCGCTGCCGCTTCCGCAATTTCAGCCATCCAAAAATCTACACGTTGCTGGCTGTCATAACCGTGTTCGGAAATATCCCGCACCGCCAAGGTGACGACTTCATAAAAATTCAGAGTTTTGCCATCGCGTTTCATTAACCGATTCGCTCTATTTCAGCATCCAAGGTTTCTATTTTTTCAGCCAATCCGACGAAAGCCAATAAATCATTTCGCAGATCGGCAAGAGTTGTCATTGCCGTCGCGCGCATTGCGCGCAAGCGGTCGGCATCGATTCTCCGGCTTGAAATGCGGTGCAATTCCATCATTTCATCATCATTAGCCCACCGGGCGGGCGATGGGGAGAGAACACCACCCGCCCGGCAGTAACGCGATGACGCAGCACCATCATCGCGCATTTCAGAAATGTTCGGGCTTGGGTTCTGCCGTTGCCTGTTGCGGCTGCGGCGGTTCATAATCGCGCAATGCCTCATAATCCAGAACAAGCGGTTGCGGAAACAACAATTTGTTTTCGCTTGATGTTTCAATTGCCCATTCAATCACGCGAGCGCGATTTGCCGGGTCCATTTGCGGCAGCAAAATTTCCATCATGGACATGACGGCTTTTTGCCGCACATCTTCAATTTTTGAATCAGAATCCGGGTCTTTCAACAAAGAAGGCCATACGGCATGGAAACTATTTTTCCAGCGATAAAATGCATCGTTATATGAAACATCCTTATAATCCGGGAAATCATTTTGAATGATTTCATAGAATTCAGGATTCCATGCGCGACGCATTACAATATCATCAAAAAATTCATAGACGGGATTTAACCATTCCCGAATGCTGTCGATGTATCGGGCAATATTTTTGGCGTCTTCAGTGCCTTCGCCAAAGCCAGCCACCAGCGTTTCATTGTCCAGCAATTTGGCCGGCATATCGGCGGCAGTGGCAATGTTTTTGATAATATTGGTGCGGGAATAAGTTCCCGCGCCATCAACATTCTGCATGTCTAGAGATGTGATATCTTCTTCCAAATCAATGGACATGACGTTGTTGGTTTGTGCTTCTTTGAGCAGTTGGCGTTTAACGCCCGCCAAACGCTGCATGGCGCTGTCAATGATGGAGCCTGGGGCTTTTAGCTTGGCAATGAGCAAGCCCAGCTTGCGCGCCACCATGTCGTCCGCAATCATGGTGTTGACGTAAGACTTTAGCGGGAACAATGCCCGTTGATAAACCGACCGGCCAACGTAGCCAAAGGCGGAAGTGGTGTATTCGATATAAATGGGACGTTCGTTCATCAACACCACGGCACGGCTGCGATGATACGCAACGCCGGCAGATGTGATGATGCTGTGTTTTTGAAAATCTGGTGCGTTCGGGTCTTGGTTTAATACCAGAGAGCCAGCAGTATTCAATGGATCGAGGATGTTAAAAAATATCGAAAGGTCTGCCAATTTTTCTGGCGGAATTTCTTTGTCTGGCGGAACATCCTCTGCACCCAAAATAATAGATCCAACGCCATAAATTCGCGCTACGCCGGCCATTTGAGCAATGTATGTGTCCGCGTTGATTTTTTTCCATTCGGCTTCAAATGCCTGCCGAACGCGATCTTCCGGCGCATTTGTGATGCTGATTTGCCGCTTTTGGCTTTGCGCCATTTCAATCGGCGCATCAGCCATTTTTCGGCCAAGAGGATGATAAGCGTAAATTGTTTTGCAGGTTTGATACGATGCATCGCTGCCCGGCATGATTTCGTCGCACAGCAACAATTGCTGTAATGACGTGCCAACGCCCGTGCCGGTGATGTTAATCGTAGACATGTTTAATTGTCCGCCATTTGCTGCGACAAGCTAAAGTGATTTGCTAGATGACATTGCACGGATGCGCTTGCGTTTTCAACCAAGATCATCCCGGTTTCATTTAGCGCCTGTTCCAGAATGTCAGATGGAACGCGAAAGCCACGCTGAAACAAAGCGAGGGTTAGTTTAGCTACGGGAGGCATTAACCATATCCTTTGTTGTTGCCCAGCGAAATTGCCACGGCATACGTGAATGTATCAAAAGCATCGTCAGAGCGGGTTGCTGCTTGCTTATCGCCAATGCGGAAACTAACCACTTGAGACCACAAATGGTTGCGCGTTTGGCCTTTGAAATTGGTTGTTTTTTCGTGCGCATAACGGGAAAATTTAACTTTCCCCTGGTAAACAAAACCGGAAACATTGATGGCGCGGCCATCTTTGCCGGCTGAAGTCAATTTGGATGGCAACGCCTGGGCCGGCAAACCGCGATTTGCGCACTGTTGCAACAGGATGCTGCCCGACTGGGCATCCTCAATAAAAGCCCCGCCGGAACCCATCCGAGCCTTGCACTGGGTTGCCAATTCTTCGCAACGGCGAAAAACATTCGGAATCCAGTTTTCTAACATCGCGCCATCAATCGAAACCAAATCCCAATCCAAACAAATCAGCGGGGTGCCAACCATCGAATTATAAGCCCAGTAACTGACGGCGGTTGCGTCGTGATTTGTGCCTTGCTTAACTGCTGTATCAATGACCGCATAAACCATATCGCAATGCGCGGGATAATCGACCGGCTGACCATCCGAACCAAGCAGAAATTCCGGTGCGAAAAAACAAGCGCCGCTGAAATCCACGAATTCAGCCATATATTCCTGCTGATAAACCAGAGGATGATTTTGCTCTTTTAGCAATTCCAATTCGTCTTTTGGAAGATAAGGATTGCTGTGCGTCGGCGCATGAAATTGCGTAAAACCATGCTCTGGCTCATTGCAAATTTGCCAAAAAAAATTGTCGGATTCGATGCCGTTGGGAGTGCTGGCAACGATAGCTGATCCGCGATAATCTAACAAAGCCGGTTTGATGGCAGTTTGCCAAACTCTCAACATATTTGGTTTTGTGAATCCAGCTTCGTCAATTAGGGCTTTGTGATATTTCCGGCTACGTCCCGCCCGTTCGTTTTCCAGGGTCCAAAAATCAATTCTTCCGCCGGATCTAGTATGAATAACGCCTTCAATTTTTGACGCTGATCGTTTTACTGGCTCTAAAATGTCAAGCATTTCATTGTAAGTTTCTGCCAGGATTTTATAATTTGGCGCAAAAAATCCGATGGATTCTCCACGCGCTGCCCCGTCGCATGCAATGGCTGCCATCAAAACTGTTTTGCCAAATCGCCGGCCACAGCGCAAAGCCTTAAAGCGTCCTTTAGCTTTGTATGCTGTGATTTGGCCGGCATGCAGCGTCGGTAAATATACGGTCGCCATTATTTTTCAACAGGCGGCAATCCGCCTTCAATTTTGATGGTGTTGTTGCCATCCAGATTTTGTTTATCTCGCTCTTGCCAGCCCATGCGAGATTTTGCCCAAAAAATCGCAGCAGCGACATTGTTGCCGCTGGTTGCCATTTTGAATAGGCTTTGAGCGACCTTGGCATTGGCTTCGATCGCAGCAGTATCCAATTCGTCGCGGAAATGCTTTTCCAGCGTGTGAACGCTGCCAACTCCAATCACCCGGCAAATATCTTTTTGAGATATGCCGAATGCGGCCAACGATTTAACCGTCTTGCGTTGATCCGGCGTAAATTTAAGCGGCGGTCTGCCCACGGTTTTTGCTCATTTCATTAAATGTTTTACCTTCATGCTCTAATATAGCATCTTGCCCAGTAAATTCCTGCCAGCGTTTTACTGCCACATCTATGTATGCCGGATTTAGTTCAATCGCATGGCATGCTCGTCCGGTCATTTCCGCTGCGATAATGGTGGTGCCTGAGCCACTAAACGGTTCGTAAACGGCTTGTCCGGCGCTGCTGTTGTTTTCAATCGGACGCTTCATGCATTCAATAGGTTTTTGAGTGCTGTGGCCGGTTTCCGATTTTTTGGGTTTATCAATTTGCCATAAATTTGTTTGTTTGCGTCCACCATCATAATGCCCCGGCTTGCCTTTGCGCACGGCATACCAACAAGGTTCATGTTGCCAATGATAATCACCTCTCGACATAACCATTTGAGATTTTGCCCATATAATTTGCGATCTGAGCAAAAGTCCATTTTTTATTAAACTATCCGCCACAACACCTGTGAATATATCGGCATGCCAAATATACGCGACATCACCAGGAAACAACGCCCAAGCCTCAGACCAATCGGCTTTGTCATCATTAAGAACTTTTCCCGTTGCGGCAGATGTTATATTTAATCCGGCTTTTTCTCGCCAGCTTGCATCATACTCGACCCCATACGGCGGATCAGTCACCATCAAGTGCGGTGTGACGCCATTCAACGCTTTTGACACGGTGTCGGCTTCCGTGCTGCTGCCGCAAACCAGCCGGTGGCGACCTAGTATCCAAACGTCACCCAGCACTGAAACTGGAACCGCAGGCACTTCAGGCACATCATCGGGATCGGTTAATCCTTCCGTGCCATCATTCAGCAATTCGCCAATTTCATCCAAACCAAATCCGGTCAATTCCAGATCAAAGCCTTCATCTTTTAGCGATAGCAATTCCAGTTTGAGCAAATCCGCATCCCAACCTGCATCCAGCGCCATGCGGTTATCAGCGAGGATGTATGCGCGCCTTTGAGCGTCGGTTAGATGCCCCAGTTCGATTACTGGCACCATTGCCAGTTTTAATTTTTGAGCTGCCAGCACTCGACCATGACCGGCGATGATGCCGTTGTTGGCGTCGATCAAGATTGGATTCGTAAATCCGAATTCTTTGATCGATGCGGCAATTTTCGACACCTGGGCAGGGGAATGTGTGCGCGCATTGTTGGCGTATGGAATGAGATCGGCCAAAGGCACGATTTTATGCGGAGGAAATTTCACGAGGCACCTGCAAAATTATTAGTTTAATCTCGCATTAACGGTCGTCCGATGTCAATTTCACCTTTTTTTCAAAAAAAACGCCCATTGCTCGATAAACGCTATTGCATATTTGGTGGGAATATAGGATTGTTCACTTGCCGGCGGGGATGGCCCTGCCAAGCAACGGAGTTTTAGCCGATGACCAAAACTGTGATTTTTTTGACTAAGCAGCTGGGCGAAAACTCCGACACGTCACAGGACATCGTCGACGTGTGGCGCGGCCCCAACAGCGTCGACTTGTCGGAGCAGGTGATGTGCTGCTTGAACAGCGGCGACGATCGCCTGGTCCCGACCTGGCGTTATGGGTTCCGTCTTGTTGATCTGCCGGACTGGCTGTCGGCGGAGGAGTATCAACGGCACGACGTCGAATGGTCCTACGCCTGGGCGCGCGGCGTCGACGTCGATTGGCCGGAGACGTGGCAGCGGGCGCTCATGCGCATGCCGGATCGCGGCGAACGGATCGCGTTGATCGACTTGCTGCGGGTCAAGGCGTTCCGGTCGGAATTTCGCCGGTCGCTGCGATTTCAGGTCGAGGCGTGGCTGGATACGCCGGTTGAAGAACGCCGGTTCGAAACCCCGTTGTCCCCGCGTCAGTTGTCGTCGATCACGACGGACGAGCACGTCCGTCGGGCGCGGCAACGCGTTTCGATGGCAGGCCGTGCTTGGCATGGCGCTGCATGGGATCAGGCGCCTGTCGCGCCTGTTCTGGATGTTCAATCGGTTTTTGAGTGATTGCATGTTGCCGCGACCAATAACTAAAGGAGCAACCACATATGACCGACTATGCACTACGTTGCGAAATCTCAGCCGCCCGCGACGGTCAACCCCACTGGCACATCGCCGGCGACCCGGACGCAGGCCGGGCTTGCGTTGAGCACGACGGCAAACGCTGGACGTATCGCGTCGATCGCGGCGAACGCCGGGCATTCCGGGCATGGCTGGCCGAGGCATTTTCGGGTTTTGGCACACAAGCCAGTGTCGCAGGACGTTTTCCGCATTACGAAATCAAAACACGGAGTTAAAATAATGGCTTCAAAATCCACTTCGGACTTTCGAGCCGCAATCTCGCATCAAACCACAGAATTGTTGGAGGGGTGTTTGGCGGATTGGCGCAGGAC
>Ga0208500_1000205_pt1 | contig 16788 bp, 23 predicted proteins | sample CryBogCBE17Sep08_FD_184568 | JGI IMG/M metagenome (GOLD analysis project Ga0208500, IMG submission 184568) | Freshwater microbial communities from Crystal Bog, Wisconsin, USA - CBE17Sep08 (SPAdes) | ecosystem: Environmental > Aquatic > Freshwater > Lake | place: Crystal Bog, Wisconsin, USA...
GATATGCGCTTGCATAGCGGCTTGTAGGGTTTGGGCTTGTGGGCTTTGACCCAATACTTGCAGGATCTTAGGATCTTGCATAGCGGTCATATGCACTTGAATATGCGCTTGGTGATCTTGATACTCAAAAGCTTTAACAGGCTTGTTCATCAGGATATTTTGATTCTCTGATACTGGATCAGTAGGCTTGATGTCGTCAGCCATTGGCACTAGCTTGTCTGCGTCTTTAATACCCATGATTTCCACCATCTGGCGGTTCATCAGTTGCATATTAAAAAATTGCGGATTAGCTTGCGCTAACTGCATTACCGCCTGATATTGCACAATCTTTTGCGCCATCGTAGAGGCGTTAGGATCTGATACAGGGATAATATCTACAGAGTCATAGTCAGACTTCTTAGCGTGGCGGTTGCCGTGCTCTGGGTCAAAGTCATAATCTTCTGGGGTATCTTCTGCAATAATCTCTTTGAGCAGCTTTAATTCTTGTTTCAAAGCAAAGTGAATACGGGCTTGAACCGCACTCATCACCTTAAGGGTACGCTCTAAGATAGCAAAAGTTGTACCAACTGGAGCCGCAGCAGACATATCAGACACAGAAAGATCTGCGGTATTAGCAAATCTACGTGCCTCTTCAATGATGCCGTTGAGCAAAGTCAATAGGGTTTGGCTTGGCTCCTTGTATGGGAGCGGCATGATGTTGTCTTTCATTGCCCCACTAGGTACGTCAACGTCCCTAAACTCGCCCGGTGCAATCGGAGTGTCGTCTCCTTTTACTCGCAGCCCACGGGTCTTAAAGCCACCCGGCAGATTTGCGAGTGACCCTGCATCAACCAACTGCCTAACGATGGAAGTGCCACTTTTAGCATAAGCACCGATGAGATGAATAAGACCAAAGTGATAGAAGCCAAAGCCGGGAATATAGCCGTAATGAATAAAGTGAGCACGTTTTTGATAGGTTTCATCTTCTTCTTTCCAGTTTCTGCGGATTGCTAGGATGGTGTTTGTGCCTTTTTCAATCGTGACTACGTAAGGCAAAGCAATACCTGTGTGGTTGCCGTCTTCATCTTTGTGCTCGTAACCCTCTAAATCAAGGTTAACGTGCATCTCTAAAAGCTTATAGCGGTCGTCTGATGTAGCTCTAAAGCCCAGTTTCTCGGCAATTTTCTTTTCTACTTCATCTAAAGCGTTTACAGGATCGCCAATATCAATGTCTCGGTAGAATCCCGCCACTTGTAGTTTGCGCAGTTCATTTTCGGTCTTGCGCATAACGTGCGTGACACGGTCGGCAGACTCTAGATTGGCTGCGCCATAAGGCACTACTACGTCTTCTGCTGGCACAAAGAGCGCCATAGGACGGTTAAAGCTTGGATCAAAGTAAACTTTCTTAAATGCATTACCAGCCAAACCTAATCCCCAAATTGTGCGCTCCATCTCAGGGCGGTACTCAGGCATACGGTCTGTTAAACGGTGGTTCATATCCACCTCAACACGATTAGCCGCTTCTACTTTATCTTTGGTTTCTTTGCCAATAATTTTGGTGCGGCAAGGACCTTGAGCGGGAAACAGACTCATAATGGTCTCTGATTGGAACTTCACCAACGCTTCTGCTAGGATAGGGTGGTAGATACCACAAGCGCCTTCCCAAGGCTCGCTACGCTCTTCAATTTTTAAACCTAGCAGTTCTAAACCGTCTACATAGGTTTGTAGCCAATCTTTGCGGCTTGCTACGTCTGTATCATAGTCAGCCACTAATTCACTAGCCAACATCGATAGGTACTGGTCGCCCAGTTCTTCGGCAAGGTTTTCACCAAAATCTACTTCGCCAGCTTCTATGTCAATCTCTAGATCACCCGCACTAATGTGAATTGCATCAGGGTTTTCAATTTCAATTTCAATTGGCTGCTCTTCTTCCGCCAATGATTCGATGCCTTGTGGGGCTTGGTATAGCGCTTTATCAATTGCCATAATATTCCTTAGTAGTAACCCTTATGTCGGTTTGATCTAAATTCTTTTACTTCATCTGGTTCATCGCTGTTTAAACGGATAAATCCTCCCTGACGGAACCTCAGTAATGCTTGGGACGTTGAGTCAACCAAGTCATCGTTATTTCCGTTTGGAAAGGCTGCACATTCTTCTACGACTTCTTCCGCCCATCGAGCTTCTGGACACCATACATAACCAGAGGCAAAAATATCCGATATAGCGTTTACACGGGCTATTTTATCATTACCCTTGCTTGGTGTATACTCCGACACCGGGATACCCATTGCCCGCATCTCATAGATTAGGGGCGCACCAGCCGCTTTTTTCTCCACAATCAAGGTGTCAGGGTTCCAATGCTTATAGTATTCAAACGCTTTAGCCTTGAGTTCTGGGAACTCCATGCGGGCTTTAAACGCATCTAAGAGAATAATGTTGGGTACTTCAAAGCCATCCGCATTGGTTTTGTAGAAAATGCCCCACGTAGTGACAGCGGAATAGTCTGCACGATTGTTCTTTTCAAAAGCAGTGTCCCAACTTTGGATGATATAGTCACAGTAAGGTGCGACTTCCGAGTCCCAGATTTTCCAATACTCTCTCTTAATAATTGCGCCTTCCTCAGATGTTGGATTCTGCTGATACTGGGCTTCCCACTTGCTGACAGGAATTTCAGCCTTGATTGCCTCAAGTTCCTTTTGATTCCAGAATTCGGGCCATAACGGTTTACCAGACGGAAGAAGTGCAGGGAATTCGATAACTTTCCATTCATCATTGTCTCTCTTTGCAGCATTATCAATAATTTGACCAGTAAGATCCCGTTTAGACCAGCGGGTCATTACCACAATAATTGCGCCTCCTGGTTGCAGACGTTGACGTGGTCCTGAGCCATACCACTCGTAGACCCTGTCATAGACTTCGGGATTACCTTGCATAGCCTCTTGCTCTGAATGTGGGTCGTCAATAATTAATACGTCCGCACCTTTACCCGTTACGGCACCGCCCACACCAATCGCAAAGTAATCACCGCCTTTGTCTGTATTCCAGCGTCCTGCCGCCTTGCTGTCGGAGGATAGCTTGGTAGGAAAGATAGATTGATAGTCTTCTGTAGCTACTAGGTTACGCACCTTACGACCAAAACCAACCGCCAGTTCAGCAGTGTGGGCTGTTTGGATAATCTTCTTATGCGGGTATTTACCTAGGAACCAAGCCGGGAACAGATAGGAAGCAAACTCTGACTTAGTGTGGCGGGGAGGCATATTAATGATTAGCCTCTTTAATGTACCATTAGCTACTTGTTCAAAGGCTTCTGCCATACGTGCATGATGATCGCCCGGTATAAACGCAGTCCACATTTGCCGTACAAAAGGCAAAAAGTTTTCCTTGCACCTCTCAATCTTATCCGCCTTGAGTAATGCATGAATCTTGGGTACTTGAGGATCTCCCGGCTTTGCCGTTTCGAGGTACTTAATGTACTTCTCGATTTCATCCTTAGTTAATAGACTCAAAGAGAAACCATTTTTTGAATAGTGTTATCCACAGGCTGTACTGAACGCACCATATAAGGCTTCATCTTTAACAGTCCTTGCTCTCTTAAGCTATGCACAAGTCTATGGATATTTGACTTGCTAGACATACCTAATCCTTTAGCAATGTCTGTATAGCTAGGGGAAAACCCTTTAACCTTAATAAAGTCTTTAATAAAGTTTAATACGTCTAGTTGTCGCTCAGTCATACGATTTGTCCAAAAATTAATAAAAACACAATAACGGCTAACAATATCCAAAGTTGTTTTTCATACATATATATACCCCCGGGGTAACAAAATAGAAACGTTCTAGGGGGTACTTTGCCATAACGTTTAAACTCTGTCAAGCGTTTAAATCGTGAGGGGGTGGTTCCACGTGAAACACAGAACGTTCTGATTACTAAATATGTATAATTGTTGGTGTGGATCATAGTGTATAGTCCAATGCAGACCCTCCCGTCAAAAAGGGGGTATGGGGGTAGCGTGGGTTACGCATGGCGCAAATCGACAAGGGGTGGCAGAGAACGATCATCATTAGTGCTTAGACGTTGCCTTGTTGAGCAGTTCTAAATGCGAAGACAGTTCGTTCTTGAGTTGTTCTGCATTGATCTCTTCGACCTTGCTCTCTACTTTGTCCACGAACATTCCAACGGCTTTGCCCATCAGTTCGAGTGAGCGAACCCTGACGCTGATAGGAATGCCTACATCATCTGAGTGTTTAAACAATTGGCTCATGACGTGTCTGCGTGTCGCTATGGCATCGTTGATCACCATATCTTCTTTGGCTCTCAAGATCGGCTCTAGGATCCTGATGATCCTTGCATCCCTCATAAGCTTGTTCGCATTGGTAACGATGCTCGACTCTTGATAACGTGAGCAGTCATAAGACTTCTTATAAGCATCAACTGCACTATCGCCCTGTGCGATGTAACTGGTAAACAATCTCATCTTGGCGGTGATTCTGTTATGTGTAGTCTCATCCTGATCGTCTGTCTCAGCATTAGGATCTACGTTGACTCCGAATGGCAATCCATTCTGTTTTACCTTTATCTCTATAGCATCAATAGCAGACCGCCTGTCTTCGACAGATTGCCCCGCTTTGTAAATGCTAGTGTCGACATCGTTTTGAATGCTTGTTTCTGACTTTGCTAAATCAGGCTTGTTTTTTGTACTCATAAATACCGCTTTCTGAATTTTGGTTACTCGGAATAAAACGACACCATGCTGACACCAGTACGTCATCGTGTAAATAAAGTTCGTGATTAGTTCGTGATCTACCTTGTTTAAACCATCCGCACGTTTTACTAGCTCACTACATGAGCCTGTGCTATCTGCTCCCGCTTTTAAAAATTACCCATGCAAGAATCATGCCATACTGTATAAATATACATACGGTTTAAACCGATTTTAAGCCCCTTTTTAGCCGTTTTCTCGTGTTTGCATCACTTTGCATTACCGTGCTATCGTTTTGGTCACCATGACGTTTTTCACTATTTTGGTGCAGAAAATTGGTTATATAAAAACCCCAAATCATTACTTTTAGTTATGCCTGACTTTTTGGGTTTTGGATCGTCTTTACTCTATATAGCTATGTCTAAAACCTGAGTAATCTGTGTGGTTATTAAACGAAATACTTTTTGCATCCGTTTAAACAATTGCATTACAATGGAGACTCGCAGTTGCATCACCGCTACGGAATCAGCGGAATAAAAAAAGGAAACCACCCGATCGGGAAACTAGGCGCTCAGTACCGTTGCGCATACCGAGTAGCAAGGGCAGACCGCTTTGACCCACACGTTGACTGGTGTGGCGAGTGCGAAGTTAGAGAGCGATCTCTAGTTCTTTTATAGATCTAATCTCATTAAGCTTTTACTAAACACCCACCTATCCTATCGGGGTTTGACTAAAGCTTAAGAGGATGCGATCTAGCATCTTTTAATGGAGGCTTTATGCGTGAATTAATTAATCTTGCAGTAGCAGTACTTATCGCCATCGTCCTAGGCAATATCGCCTTTGGCTTGGTTAATCACTTTCTCATTTATTAATCGGAGGCTATCTTGAATAGAGAAAATTGGCTTAACAATGCAGTAACTGAATTGCGCCCTGTGTTCGACACACTAGGTTATCCGTTGCCTGAGAAGATCAAGGTGACTTGCGGTTTCCCATCCCGCCATGCTCGCAGTTTAAACAGGGCAATTGGCGAACATTGGTCGGACAAAGCTAGTGTCGGTGCGAACCATGAGATCCTGATCTCGCCTGTAGTGGATGATGCGGTCGAGGTATTCGCCATCCTTTGCCATGAGTTGGCTCACTCTGCTAGTGATGGCGATGGGCATCGTGGTCGCTTTCCCGCTATCGTCAAGGGTTTACTGTTGGAGGGTAAACCTACCAGTACGGTGGCTGGTAAGGCTTTCAAGGATCAGTACTCTGATCTCATCGATGGCTTGGGCGCTTATCCCCATGAGAAGTTGAACGTGACTGCCAACCGCAAGGTGCAGTCGACTCGAATGCTCAAGGCGGTGTGCGGTTGTGGCTATGTCATTCGCTTGACTAAGACGTGGGCTGATCAGGGGTTGCCTACTTGTGTGTGCGGTGCTGGTTTTACTTTAGCTAAATAACTTTTTTGGAGGCTTTGCAGTTATGAATAAAGACAATATCAAGGCAGTACTTCAGTTCGTATCAGAGGGTCGGCTGAATGCAGTAATCAACAAGTATGGCGATGGTGTGCCATGCGCCACCAAGAAAGAGGCTATCGAAAAGGTGGCTGACTTGGTGTTTAACCGCAAGGTCGAGATGTCAGAGGTCAAGACTATCGATCCATCAGCGGTGTCCGCTCCCGTTCCAGTAATCGGTGGCTCATCCGATCTCAATCAGATCAAAGCTAGTATCAAGACCATCAATGATGACTTGACCAACGTAGCTAAGATCGCCATGGATGCGGTGAGCGAGGCTCGTGATATCGACAATCGCATTGTGGCTTTGCATGATGAGTTCTCTAGCAAGCTTGGTGCGGTGTCGGTTGATGAGTCTAGTGTTCGCAACGAGGTGGCTAAGGTGTTCGCATCATTCAAGAAAGCCACCCCAGTAGAAGAGTTGGCTGAGATTGCATCCGCTTTGCCTGTGCTCTCTCGCAAGAAAGCTTGCGAAGTGTTCGATGGTGATTTGTTCTATGACGTTGACGGTGAGCGTGTTGACTTCAGCAATCTTGAGGTTGACGTGTGGGACGATGTCCATGCACCTAAGCGTGTAAACGACTATGTGTTTCAGCCTCGTCACTTGCACTTTGCCTTGGTCGCACTTGCTAACAAATTGCCACACAATATGTGGCTTGGCGGTGAGCGTGGTACTGGTAAGACCGAGTTCGTAACTCAGTTGGCATCCCGCCTTGGTCGCAGATTATTCCGCATCAACTTCGATGAGGCTATCGAACGTGCTGAGTTCATCGGTGGCAATACGATTGAGTCAGGCAACGTGGTTTGGAAAGAGGGCATCGTGACTCAGGCGATCCAGTACACAGGCGCATTGGTACTGTTCGATGAGATCGGTTTCGCTAGAGCGCAGAATCTTGCAGTACTGCACTCTGTATGTGAGCGTAGCCCACATCGTTCAATCACTATCGCTGAGACAGGCAGACGCATCCCTGTTGCTGATCACATTGCTTTCTTCGTGGCTGACAATTCACTTGGTTACGGTGATGCATCAGGTAATTTTGCTGGTGTGCGGGACATGAATACTGCATTCATTGATCGCTTTAGCTATACCCTCAAGTTCAATTATTTGAGCGCTGACGATGAGACCAACCTGATCACTAAGCGTACTGGCATCAATCGTGACGTTGCTAAGATGCTGGTTAAGTTCGCTAACTCTGCTAGAGAAAAGGCTCAAGCGGGTGTGCTGACTCAGCCTCCATCGATCCGTCAATTGTTTGCTTGGGCAGATGCAGTGCGTGATGGTTTGCCAGTTGGTCTTGCATTTGAGAATGCAATCATCAATAAATTCCCCGCAGACTGCGAGTCAGAATTGCGTGGTGTCTATACTGCGATGATTGATGCAGTTAAATTGAAGTCTTACTTAACCAAGTAACGGAGGGCTTATGCTCGGCATGAATGTTAAACGTGGTGTGACCGCCACTTGTGAGCGGGTGTTTCAAGCGAGTGGCAATCGTTTTGAAAACCTCAAGGTCTTATGGGGTGGCAGTACTGCCTGTATCAATTACACCAAGGGTGTGGGCGGTGTCAGCGCCACCATCGTGTTGCCCAACATTGACGAGGCTAAGATGATCCCTCAGTCGCAGTTCAATAACACGATTGGCTTTGTACTGCATGAGTTGGGTCATGCATGGTTCACTACCTCAAAACCTTGGGACGATGCAGTCAAGGAACACAGGGATGGTAAGTACATCGGCACGTTGATCAACGGTCTCGAAGATCCTCGCATCGAGCAATGCGTAATCGACTCAGGCTATGCGCCTAATTCATTACCCTTGTTTAATGCGCTGATCAATTCGATGCTGGATAAGAATGGTTATCCAACAGAGTTGACCAAGCAATCGTTGCCATTCGTACTGTGCGTAGCTGGTCGCAGTTTAAACGGCTATAGCATCAACGTGCCTGACCTGATCTCAACATCGATCTATGCCGACAATATCAATCGTGCATTGCAGTTGGCTAAGAATGCTAGGTCGACTCGTGAGATCGTAACCATCGCTGAGAATTTATACGATGAGTTATTACCAGTTGCCGAAGAGGGCGAGGACGAGGGTAGCGAGGGTGGTAGCAAGGATGAGCCTCCCAAGGGCGCTGACGATGAGGGTGAGGGTAACCCATCAGACGATGCGAACGAGGGCGATAGCGAACCATCTGACAAGGATAGCAAGGGTTCTGATGGCAAAGAACAGTCATCAAAAGAAAAGCCTGAGCCTTTGAAAGACGATGGCAAAGCGCCTCTTGAAGTTGAGCCTAATGATTTTATTAAACGCTCGTTGCGTGAGTTCGACTGTCGTGCTGATCGCAGATATGGCGGTCGACCAGCAGTCAAATCAGTTGAAGTTATTAACATTGATGATTGGAGTTAATCGTGGGTAAATTAAAAGATATTGGTTTAGACAAGGCTGAGGGCATCGCTCGGTTCGAGCGTGAGTTCAAGGCTAATCAAGTTGGCATGGGTGCGACCAAGGCTAATCTGATCCGCTTGCTCAAGTCGGTTGACTTGGTTGGCTGGTCATCACACGAAGAGTCAGGTCGCTTGGATCGCAAGGCTTTCTCTCGCTATGCTTGCGGTAGCGCCAACATCTTCAGCAAGCGCCAGTACGTTGAGGCTGAGTCATCTGCGGTATCAATACTGGTTGACTGCTCAGGTTCGATGGGTTTGGGCAATCGCATGGCGGTCACAGAGTCGGTCGTGATCCAGTTGGTCAAGATCCTTGACAAGGCTGACGTGTCTTATCGTGTGTTTGGTTTCGATAGCAGTACTGGTACATACAATCGCAAGGTTGCAACGCACGAAGAGGCAACGGTTGAGATGCTCATCGAAGAGGTTACGTTCTATCCGTTTAAACGCTGGAACGAGTCGTTGCAGAAAGCGTTGCCTAAGCTTGGTCAGATCCACAAGTTTCACTTGCGTGAGAACCCTGACTATTCTGCGGTGATGCTCTCGCTCGAAGATCTCAAGACACGTCCTGAGAAACGCAAGGTTATGTTCTTTTTGACTGACTCGCTTTCGCCTGACGTAGTGCATATGCGCCACCTTGATACTGTGGCAGAAAAGCTTGGCATCAAGCTAATCGCCATCGGTATTCAATCTGACAAGGTCTTGGAATGCCACAAGCATTCAGTAGCGGTTGAGAACCTTGCAGAGATGGGTAGCGCATCTTTCAATAAACTCTTGAAAGAGTTACAGTAATGGGGTGGGTGGTTACCACCCCGCTTTTAAAAGGGGCAGTTATGGATAGGGAAGAGAAGACTAGGCAGTTGATAGACAGGGTGACCGATCACCTCGATGGCAATCACATCGATGTGGTCATCCCCGCTCTGACCTATGCATTGGCTAATGCTTGTGTGGCTTGTGGTGTTCCATTCGAACACGTCATTAACAGGCTGATCAAGGGCATTGGCATTGTGTATGAGTCGTACGCAGTAGATCCTGATGAGACTATGCATTAGGAACGGTCATCTTTCTTTTTACGGAGGCTTTATGTTTTGGAATCACAGAGTAGTTGACATTAGCAAAGACAACGATGGTGAGCCGTTGCTCAGTATTCAAGAAGTCTATTACAACGACAAGGGTCAGCCTACTGGCTATTGCGATCCAAGCTTTGTCGGTGATGATATGGCTGAGTTGCGCAAGCTTGCAGAGCGTTGGGCTGAGTGTTTAAACCTTCCAGTACTCAATGCTGAGACTGACTTTAATAATCCTTGGGATGCGGAGGTCGTATGAATTTACTTGTGGTGTTTGCGGGTGGGTTGTGCTTGATTACAGGCATTTATGGCTTAGTCGAGCAAGGGTATGCGCCAATCTATACTGGCGCAGTTGTTTGGGGTTCATTAATTATTGGCTTTCAGATTGGAGCGCACTCATGAATCAGGCTGACAAAGATGCACAGATGTGGATGGAAATGAATCAAAGGGCACAGTACAGGGAATTAATTCGTGCCAAGGAATCAGGCGATTCGCATTACATTAATCAAAACGGTGACGTTGTTATTAAAAAGGAAGAAACAATTGGACTATCAAAACCAAATGCGGTTTAACCGCCTAATGTTTGACTACAAGTTCTTTGACAAACTGTATCAACAAAAACGCATGAATGATAAACAGGCTGAAAAGGCTTTCTCTCATCTCATGGATAGAGCATTAGATTTAGACGATGACGTTCGGAATGATGAGAGTCGTTGGCTTGTCGAGCAAATCGGTGGGCATCTAGATCGACTATGTTGTGGTGTATAAGAAAGCCCCCGCTTGGGGGCTTTTTTTTATTCTGCTAAATCTTGCGCCACGATTTTCAATATTCGTGCATTCACAATCAGATCCAATCCAATCTGAAATGCTTTCTCATAATTTCTTTTGAGCATAGCATCCTGATATAAATCCAATCCCCGTTTTAATTTCAAATAACTTTCCGAATAATCTTCCATAACTTACCTTGTTTAAACATCGTAACCTGTGCTGCCACTGGGCAATTTTTTTCCTGCCGTTGTTTAAACGGCTTACTCGAAATCGTTGCTGGGCGGAACGTATGTGCCAGTAACCTTGTTGTAATCCAAAGTTGTTTCGCCTTGCGTACCGATCCAACGATAGCGACATTTCCATACCGCAATCTCTACCGATACACCGCTACCACGATGGATAGTCAGCCCACAGTCTGCTTTCGCCCACCATGCCATTGATCCTGAGATCGCCATACCGTCAGGTCTTGGCAATTCCATTCCTGAGCGGGAGATCTTGCTTGGATGTGCCACAAACCAAACGTGAACTCCTGATGACTTTGCGAAAGCTTGCATTCTCGTTAACATGGCTGAGATGAACTCATGCTCTGCCATACCGCCTTTATTCTCAATGTAATTGTAGGGATCGATTACCATGCCACGAATACCCATTCGGGCTACCGCAATCTTTGCCCGCTCCAGTATCGAGTCAATGGTTGATGCCTCGCTTGCCTCAGAGTCTAGGAATACAAAGTGATCCTCGACCCATTGCAATGCCTCTTCCTTTTCGGGAACGGTCATCCTTTGCCCGCCATCAAAAAACCTTTTCTCCTTGTAAATTTCCATCAGACGTGAGATGTGGATCTCAGGCGCATTCTCAAAAGAGCAGAGTGCAAACTTCCAATCATGATGCTTTCCTAAGTTGACCATCAGTTGATCTACAAAGTTGGACTTACCATGCGATGGGTAACCAGTAACGATTGTTAACTGACCTTGCGCAACGGTATAAATCTTATCTACGTTGTCGTAACCAGTTGACACGCCCTTGCCTGTACCCTTCGTCCACAAATCGTTTAAACGATCAAAGAACTTGCTGGCTGAGGATAATCCCGCAACAGGATATGGTTCGGCATTGTTGATAATCTCTTGCACCTTTGCCATTCCCTCGGCTAAGAATGCCTCATTCAAATCTTTGAATTCCATATGTGCAATGCGACACTTATCCTTGCCGATGCGCCTTGCTAACTCTTCCGCTAGCGCTTGTCCCGCCTGATCTGTATCAGTTGCAATCGTGACGTATGGCACTTGACTTAGTAGGTCAAATGAATTCCACACAAAAGAAAACTTCTTGTCTTCTGTCGCATCGATCTTGCCGTCTGATACTTTGAGTGGCGCACCGCTTGGAACGGAGACCACGTTTTTAATTCCGCATTCGATGGCGGTCAATGCATCGATCTCGCCCTCTACAATAATTACTGGCTGAGATGGATCTATCTTATCGAGACCAAAGAATACTTGCGCCCCGCCCGCATCTTGTGTGAAGTCTTTTGACTCAATACTGCGGTATTTGGCTGAGACAAACTTGCCCTCCTTGAAGTAGGGAAAACCAATTGCATCAGTCTTTTTATCCAAGCGGGTGAAATACTTTTCGGCTGAAAATAACTGCATATCTTGCGCAGTCTTTTCTGAAATCCCTCTTGTTTTTAAAAACTCATAATGTGTCTTAGATAATTCTCTTGGTTCATAACTTCTTAGTGGCACTACGCTCATGCTTTTCTCCGATCTGTAGATTTGGTTTGGTTTATAAGATTTGAATGGTACAAAGCCCGCAATATCGCAATGATGGCAATGGTATCTCCACCCATCTGATGTGGGTAATATGTCGAGATCTTTTTCTTTGGCTTTATTGCGAAATGGCGAGCACTCAGGACAAACGAGACGCTTATGCTGACTCGGTTGCAACGAGGCGACTAACTGCGATGCGAGCATAGATCCTCCTATTTAACAGAGTGATCTGAGTTGCGTTTATATGATCTATTGGCTGATGCGGATTTAACTTTAAGATTAGATCGCACAGTTGTACCGCCTTTACTTAGCGGTTTCTTGTGGTCTACATCTTTGCCATCGCCCTTGTGGACGATCCCCTCACGCTCAAGCATACGTCTTGCTTTATTGCGTTGTGCTCTTTTCTTCTTCTCTGCGGTTGTACCGCCTAGTTGTTCATATTCTTTTTTGTATGGTCTTGGTTTGTTCACGTATGGCATAAATAGTTCTTTTTAAAAAATCATCGTATATATTACGTCTATTGTATCGTTATAGCGTACTGCCCTTTGGAGAGGGCAGACCTCCGCTATCCTAGGTCTGCCTTCACAATTTTCTGCCCAATGGCTTCGATTGACCCGACAGTCTTTGCGCATCAGAGGCACTATCCTCGCCACCTCCATCCCGATTTCTAAATGCTTCCCACAGTATCGGCAATAACTATTTTGACCCTGCCGTTTTTCACCGACAATCAAAACAGGATTCAATCTTAATCGAGTTCTCGCACGAGTTGCAAGTCCTTTTGATGCAAGCACGGGTATTTCATAGGGTTATTGTTTAAACGGTGTGTACGCAGCCGGGTACCGGGCCGTCCGGCAGCCGGAGATACGGGTACATCAGAATGTTTAAACGACATACTGGTAAACAGCGTATTCGTATAAACGTGTTTAAACAAAAGGTGATGTGTTTGATGCAAAAAAAAGAGAGCGTTTTTTAGGCGCTCTCAAAACTAACCAAACGTGAGGAACTACAAATGCAGACTGTATTATGTTCTGTCTTGCAAAGCCTTGTCAAGTGTGATAACGTTGTAAAATCTCATGTAATTAAAGCCTCCATGAGACAGAGCCATCCCCCTCCAACAGGCTCGGTAAAGCCACCCAAGCGGTGGCTTTATTTTTGGCTAATTTCGATATCGCATCTAGGGTTGTATTTATCGACACCCATCCAATAGATATGTTTCTCTTTTACCTGTCTATCATTCTTATAGGCAATATCCTGTAAAAGATCCAATATCAAGCTTTCATCCAAATCAGGTCTGCGTGATGCATACCAAATGCGAATCGTTACCACCACATCCCCAGAAAACATTTCCGCCTTCTGGGTCTGAGCTTGAAGTTTAAACGCTTTAGCATATGACAACGCCTTCGCAGACTTGATAAACATTGATCTTCCGCCTGAAAATACTTGTCTGCGTGAATTTGCTTTGCTGGCTGGCTCGCCAAAAATTGTTAAAAATAGTGTTTGCATTTTAAAAATAGTTGTATTACTATCAAGTTTCCTTATGGAGGCTTTTATGAAAATTACCAATCAATTTGATGTGCCCGAACCGTTAGTTGCTCTTGCTAAGAAAGAATACTACACAAAGGGTAAGGCTGACTACTCAGTAACCGAAATTATGTCCCCGCCACGCATTCAGCGTTTGCGGAGAATTTACCACGCTGATATGGAACAAGACGTAACAGATATGTTGTGGTCTATGCTTGGATCCGCTCTGCACGTAGTTGCTGAACGTAGCGAGGTTGAAAACCACTTAAATGAAGAGCGCTTATTTATTGAAATCGATGGAGTTGTGCTATCGGGTTCAATTGATTTGCAAAAACAAGTCAAAGGCGGTGTAGAACTGGCTGACTATAAATTCACATCCGTATGGGCGGTAATGAATGACAAACCCGAATGGGAGCAACAATTAAACATTTACGCTTGGATGGTAAATAAGCTAAAAGGTATGCATATTAAAAAATTGCAGATCTGCGCTATTTTGCGTGATTGGTCAAGCCGTAAAGCACAGAACGAGGCGAACTACCCGCCCGCACAGATTCAGATGGTTGATATCCCTATTTGGGATTTTGCAAAAACCGAGGCATACATTAAAGAACGTCTAGAGTTGCATCGTGAGTCCAAAGTCTTGGCTGATTGGGGATCTGAGTTACCCCATTGCACAGACGATGAACGCTGGATGCGATCTACAACATTTGCGGTCAAGAAAGAGGGCAGAAAGACTGCGGTAAGGGTTTTCGAATCGGAGGATGAGGCTAAGAAGTTGATTGCCGAGTCTGATGAAAAGGAAAGAAGTAAGTTGTCGATAGAAGAGCGCAAGGGTGAGCCTGTACGTTGTACTGGTAACTATTGCAATGTTAATAAATGGTGTAGTCAATACCAAAATTACTTGAGGAGTAATGATGCTAAATAAAGAGCAACAGTTTCAATTAAAGCTTGCGGGTCGAAGACCCAAGGATCCAAACTTGGGATTCCCAAACCCTGAGTTGGATAAGTTAATTGCCAAGATACAGGCGGAAAGTCCGCATTTGTTTTGGCAAGAATCGGAACTGCATACAAGAAATTTCTATAGTCAGCCTGATGGATTGCATCGGAGTGAATACAACAGTTATGTAATGCCAAACCAAAAAACTTTATTTAAGGAAATGAAATGAAAACACGTCAAGAAATGATTTACGATTTTATGGTTGCACTAGCAAGCAATTCAGATAGTGTATATGAACTATTACCAGCAGATCTTGCATTGAATAATTATGAGGCACATGAAGCGATTTATGTAGTTGCTAATAAATTGGCTGATCAATTTTTGGAGAATGCACAATGAAAGTACTAAAAAAACTTATTGTCGTAAGAAATGAACTAGCAACAATGCCATTGAATAAGTCAGGGCACAACAAATTTGCTGGTTACAAATATTTTGAACTTGGCGATTTTTTGCCTACTGTACAAATGCTATTTGAAAAGCATGGATTGTGCGATGTGATTTCATTTGATGCTGAACTGGCAACGATGCATATCTACGATGTAGAAGATGGCAGTCATGTTACGTTTACATCACCTATGGGATCTGCAAATCTTAAAGGTTGCCATGAAGTCCAAAATATAGGGGCGGTGGAGTCGTATCAAAGGCGCTATCTCTATACGACCGCCTGTGCCATTGTAGAAAATGACGTGCTTGATGCCACGACAGGATCTGCTCCAGTTGAGCCTAAGCAAGTTGTCAAGCCAGTTGAAAAGAAAGCTGACACAACAAGCCTTGAGGGATTGGCATTGATGATGACCGAATTTGGCGCTACTTGTGAGAGCGTAAAAGAATTAAGTGGATTTTGGAAACAGAATCAATCTGAGATCGACTTGATGAAGGAGGCTTTGCCTGATACATACAAACAGTTGCAAGCAAAGTTTGCAGAGTACAAATCTAAATTTAAGGAGTAATGATGGAAAAGAAATACGAAACCAAACCGAATACTGGAACTCTCCATGTTTCTAAAGCAAAGAAAAGCCCCAAGGCTCCCGATTACTTTGGTGAGATTGTGATTGATTTAAATTCTATCGAGCACGATGGTAACTTGGTCAAAGTAAAGCTTGGCGGTTGGAAAGCTAAGTCTGCTAGTGGCTACGGCTATCTTAGCTTGATGGTTGACACATGGAAACCTGACTTTATCAAGAAAGAACAAGCTGTAGAAACACACAGCGGCTTAGATGACGATGTTCCGTTTTAAGGTTTAAACCATGAGCGCACTTCAATTCGAAGCAGTAAAAGTTTCTTTGAAACAAGATAAAACTGGCTTTGTTTTGACTCTCAATATCCACCCTGACGAGATCCCCGAAGAACTGATGCGGGATTTTGTTGGGGCACGATATGGTGTTGCGATGGTTAGGATTCAAGACAATGAAACCGCTACGCACTACGATAACCGAGTTAAACAAGCTGGAATTTTAGGTAAAACACATTCATTCCATCATTGGTTAAAAACTGTGCAAGGATTTGACGTTGAAAACGAGGCTGATGCGGTCGAAGCTATCCACGCTTTATGCGAGATAGCCTCACGCACCGAACTCAATGGCAACGCAGAGGCTAAAGCTAGGTTTGATGCAATGTTGAATGAATACGAAAAATGGAAAGACCATGAGCCGTTTTAAAACTGTTGTACCGCTAATGGTTTATGTTGAACCAAGCGAAGTACCAAAGATTAAGAACTACGCTAAAAAACATAAGATGGGTGTCAGTCAGTTTGCAAGGGAAGCTTTTGCCATGCGAATGTCAGAGGCGGATACCCCGTACAACCAAGGTTTTAATCAAGGTTTAAACGATGCAATAAGGATTTCCAAGACGCATGACGGAGGAAAGATGATGTTTCCGTCAGGAGCATCTTGGGGCGAGGTGCTTGCCGATGAAATAGAAAAACTTATTCGTAAGGTAGAAAAACATGACTGAAGAAGAGTTTATTGATGTAAGCGCCATGTTAAATCTCATGGCAATTATATTTCGTGGAAACATCTTGTCTAATCACCATGAAGATGCAATGGAGGCTTACTCTAG
>Ga0208500_1000206_pt1 | contig 16770 bp, 19 predicted proteins | sample CryBogCBE17Sep08_FD_184568 | JGI IMG/M metagenome (GOLD analysis project Ga0208500, IMG submission 184568) | Freshwater microbial communities from Crystal Bog, Wisconsin, USA - CBE17Sep08 (SPAdes) | ecosystem: Environmental > Aquatic > Freshwater > Lake | place: Crystal Bog, Wisconsin, USA...
ACTTAATTTATATTATATTTTGGGAAAGCCTTACCATGATTGGAACGGCGTACATTGTATTTGGTTTAGGAAACTCAGGATGGTGGTGGGCGCTTGGTGTATTTTTAGGCGGTCTGGCTTATAGGCCAGCAATGTGGATTCATGGAAAGGATAAACTTTTCGAATGATGACCGACATAGCCCTCGCTTTCTTCATTGGCTTTCTGATCGGCCTTGTGATGCGCAAACAAGACAAAGACATACAAGAACAATATGATTTGTATAACAGGCAAATCAGAGCGCAAGAAGAAACTATTCAATATTACAAAAACCTGTGCAAATGGCACGCAGAAAGGAAACAGAATGGCAACTAAAAAAGAAGTTAAAGTACCAGCAATCAAAGAACCATCTGGCAAAGTAATTGCTGCACCATCGATTGCTTACTCACACGAAGAGATTGAAAAGAAAGCTGGACGCAAAAAGAAGGAAGACAAGCGTGGCTTTTTGTTAACCACCGGTGAATTTGCTGGTCGCAAGAAAGCAGCAAAGGTAGCAGAAACGGCTGGGGAGGTGCCAAAGAAAGTTGGAAAAAAGTTGCACTCCCACGATCTGAGGGAGGCCAAGGGCGTACCCAAAAAGAAACTCAAGTAAGAGCCGTGGTTCCATACGATAACGGCAAGGTGAAGATTGGTATTTATTACCAGCCACCAAAGTATATTGAAGAAGATCCCGATATGTTGCGGTTGCAGTCTTACTTGATTTATGACCCAGATAGGTTGAAAAAAGAGTATTGGACAAGGGTCACATATAACATCGGATTAATCTTTTTGCTGTCAATTACTGTATTGATGAATATTACAGGGCGTTAATTCCTAAATTTTTGCATAAGTAGATATAGGACTCGTCGTGAGACGCTCTGTTTGGCGTAAAGAAGCCTGACAGCCGGAAAGACGGCACCTACACATCATACACACAAAGGAAATAACATGAACCCATTTGAATTACGCTTTTCTATTTTTAATACAGCCAAAGATATCTTGGTAAAACAGCACGAAGCTAACCTAGCTGCGTGGGAATTGTTAAACAAAACATCCAAAAAAGTAGAAGAAGCCGCTCCAAAATACCCAACAGTTGATGACATTATCAATACGGCTGTTGAAATCAACAAATTTATCAGTGAAACTCAAATAAACGAGTTTGGCAAGATTGCTAAGCGTTTAACTGGTACGACTGTAATATTCTAAAGGAAATACCATGGCAACTAAACCTGGCTTGTATGCCAATATTCATGCCAAACAGGAACGTATAAAGCACGGTTCTGGCGAGAAAATGCGTAAGCCAGGTGCCAAGGGTGCTCCTACCGCAGAAGCATTTAAAGAGTCTGCAAAGACTGCAAAAATGAAAAAGGGCGGTAATGTATCACTAGCAGTAGGTCGTGGTGAAAAGTTACCCGTATCCAAAGGTGCTGGCCTTACAGCCAAAGGTCGTGAGAAATACAACCGAGAAACAGGTTCGCATCTAAAGGCACCACAGCCCGAAGGTGGACCTCGTAAAAAATCATTTTGCGCTCGCATGTCTGGTATGCCCGGACCGATGAAGGACGAGAATGGCAAACCAACACGCAAAGCCGCAAGTCTAAAAAGGTGGAAGTGTGGCAGCTAGAAAATATGTATTTAAACCCGAAATGTGCGATCGTATGATCGAGCTGGGAAAAACGGGTTCATCTCAAAAAATGATTTTTGCCGATATTGGCATTACTAAAGATGTGGCTAGAGGCTGGGAAAAGAAGTACCCAGAGTTCAAAGACGCTCTTGATATGGCATTAGTTCACGCCCAAGCTTATTGGGAAAAGATGATGCTTGACAATGTCAACAATAAGGCGTTTAATTCTCGTATGGTCGAAATTGCGGTTCGTGGACAATTCCAAGACACCTACAAAGAAACCAGAGAAATTAAAGCCGAAATTAAGCAAGATATTAAAATTGATTTTGCTGGAGAAGTTTCCAGTCTAATCAAGCAGTTACGAGAAGCCAAAAAATAATTCTCAAAGTTTCTCATATTGTGAAAAGGCTAAGTGTAAAAAACTTAGCCTTTTTTGCATAAGTAGTAATACAATAGAAAAAGTTAAACCAGTTGATAAGGAAAACCAGTTATGACAGCACACGCAATACTCTCTGCTTCGGGCTCTAAACGGTGGCTATCTTGCACACCAAGCGCTCGTCTTGAAGCAACCCTCCCAGAACAAAAGAAAGCCGCTGGATCATTTGATCATTCCGCTGAAGGCACATTAGCGCATTCGTTAGCTGAAATCAAATTGCGCCTTCAACTCAATCAAATAGGACATGAAGAATATGACCGAGAAATTCAAATCATCCAAACCAGCCCGTATTACAACCAAGAGCTCGACGAGTATGTCGACAACTACGTCGTTTACGTCCGCAGTCAAATTAGCGAACACGATCGAGCATTGTTTGAACAGCGTGTGGACTTTTCTGAATGGGTTCCTGACGGTTTTGGTACAGCGGATGTGGTCTTACTTTCTAAACACGCCATTCGTGTCATCGACCTTAAATTTGGAAAAGGTATCCCAGTCTCAGCGCAAGACAACACGCAACTCCGCCTCTACGCCCTCGGTGCGTACTCCAAGTTCAAGGAAGAATACCCCGATATTAAAGAAGTTGAATACACAATCGTCCAGCCAAGGCTCGACAGTATCTCAACAGACGGCACGTCAATCGCAAAGCTCGTCGACTGGGCAAATTACTTCGTCAAGCCAAAAGCCAAGAAAGCGTGGACAGGCACAGGCGAATTCCTCCCAGGCGACTGGTGCCAGTTCTGCCGCGCCAAAGCCACGTGCAAAGCACGCTCGGACTTCGTCAACGAAATAGCATCGCTAGACTTCCGTCCAGCACCGTTACTAGACGAAGAAGAGTTTCGTCTAGTACTTTCCAAAGCATCACAATTAAAATCGTATGTCAATGATATTGAAGAATACGCTACCCAAAGAGCGGTTCAAGAAAATATTATTCCCACTGGCTTTAAGTTAGTGGTGCCAAAGGGTCACCGCAAGATTAGCGATTTTGCTTTGGCCGAAGCGGTATTAGTGGAGCATGGATTTAATAAAGAAGATTTGTACGAGCGCAAACCCAAGTCTGTACCACAGATTGAAAAGCTTGGCAAGAAGGGACAAATTACTGGTATACTGGGCGATATGATTGTGCGTCCAGATTCAACACCAAAATTAGTACCCGACAATTCTGCTGAGGATTTCGCATGAGTACCCCACTCATCATTTTGTCAACTATGATATACTTAGGTGTTGCAATTGATCAGTATTTCAAAAGTAACATTGGACCAGCAATAATGTTTTTAGGGTATACTATTGGAAACTGTGGTATACTCTTGACAGTACGGTAGAGATTGGCACCGATAAAGTTCAATCAAATTAAGTTAATAAGGAAATCAGTAAAATGGCTACAAAAAACCCTCGTGTTGTAACTGGTAAAGTTCGTTTCTCTTACGCTAATGTGTTTACTCCAATGGATAAAGGCGATGGCAAGACACCTAAGTATTCAGTGTCTATCATCATTCCTAAGTCTGACAAAGAAACCATTGCCAAGATCAACAAAGCTTTTGAAGAAGCTAAAGCAAACTCCGCTGGATATTTTGGTGGTACAATTCCAAAGATGCTTAAAGGTGGTTTGCGTGATGGCGATTTAGAGAAAGAAGATGCAGCCTATGCTGGCTCCATGTTTATCAATGCCAACTCTGTTAAAAAACCTGGTATTGTTGATGCTGATATGAACGCTATCATTGACCCAGAAGAGTTTTACTCTGGTTGCTATGGTCGTGCAGCAATTGAGTTCTACCCATACAATATGGAAGGCTCAAAAGGTATCGCTTGCGGCTTAGGCAATGTGCAAAAGCTAGAAGACGGTGAGCGTCTTGGCGGTGGCGGAATTTCAGCAGCAGTTGATTTCGCAGTATAATAGTTTCATTGTAGTTCCCTCCCCTGTAGTGCCTCGCCCCACCGAAGTTTGGTGGGGCATTTTTCCCTCTAACCCATAACAAAAAGAAAACCATGGATCAATACCAAGAATATATCGCCGCCAGCCGCTATGCCCGATTTGTAGATGATAAACAACGAAGAGAAACTTGGGCAGAGACAGTAAACCGATTTGTAGATTATATTTTTACTAGAACTCCAGCCATTACAGAAAACACAGAATTAAAGAATGAAATTTTTGATGCTATCCATAACCTAGAATTAATGCCGTCCATGCGTGCCATGATGACGGCTGGAAAGAGTGCCGACCGTGACAATACTTGCGTCTATAACTGCAGCTATCTCCCGATTGATGACCCCAAGAGCTTTGACGAAGCGATGTTCATTTTGCTTTGCGGAACTGGTGTTGGATTCTCGGTTGAATCCAAGTACATTAACCACTTGCCAGAAGTGCCAGAAAACTTGTTTGATTCCGAGCACACCATCTCGGTACACGACAGCAAAGAAGGCTGGGCAAAATCATTACGTTTACTCCTCGCCCACCTCTGGGCTGGAGAAATTCCGAAGTGGGACATGTCCAATGTCCGTCCTGCCGGAGCACGACTCAAAACATTTGGTGGAAGAGCTTCCGGGCCAGAACCATTAGTTGATTTATTTCAGTTTGCAGTAAACTTGTTTAAAGGCGCAAAAGGTCGCAAGCTTAACAGCTTAGAGTGTCACGACTTGATGTGCAAAATTGGTGAGGTAGTTGTAGTCGGTGGCGTACGTCGCTCTGCAATGATCTCGTTGTCTGATCTTGATGATGAAAGGATTCGTCATGCTAAAGCTGGACCATGGTGGGAAACAGCACCGCATCGTGCCCTTGCGAACAACAGTGCGGTGTATAACGAAACACCTACTGTCGGAAAGTTCATGGAAGAATGGCTATCACTTTACAACTCCCATTCCGGTGAACGAGGGATATTTAATCGGGAAGCTGCTAAAAAGACGGTTGAAAAATACGGGCATCGAAATCCGAACTTTGAGTTCGGAACTAATCCTTGCTCGGAAATTATCCTTCGACCATATCAATTCTGTAATCTTACTGAGGCTGTAGTACGCCATGACGACACAAGAGAAACTCTATTGCGCAAAGTGCGCATCGCCTCTATCCTTGGTACCATCCAGTCTACCTTTACAAAGTTCCCCTATTTGCGCAAGGTGTGGCAGAGAAATACTGAAGATGAACGGCTTTTGGGTGTCTCCCTCACCGGAATCTATGATAATCCCCTTCTCACAACACAAGGAGACAAACTAAATGGTTTACTTACAGAGCTTCGAGAGGAAGCTAGAAGAACCAATGAAGAATTTGCAGAGTTGCTTGGAATACCTAAAAGTGCTGCAATTACTTGCGTCAAGCCCAGCGGAACCGTCAGCCAGCTCGTTGATAGTGCTTCTGGAATCCACCCTCGACACTCTAAATATTACATTCGCAGAGTTAGAGGAGATAAGAAAGACCCTCTCACCCAATTCTTAATTTCACAAGGAATACCAAATGAAGCATGCGTATATAAACCAGATCAAACAGTGGTTTTCAGTTTTCCGATCAAAGCTCCCGACGGTATCACTCGATCCGACGTCACTCCTATTGATCACCTTGGACTTTGGCTCACATACCAAAGACACTGGTGCGAGCACAAGCCGTCGGTCACCATCTCAGTCGAAGAAAAAGACTGGCCAGCGGTCGGCGCCTGGACTTGGGAAAACTTCAGCGAAATATCCGGAGTTTCCTATCTCCCGTACGACGGCGGAAGTTATCGACAAGCTCCCTATTCCGAGTGTACCCAAGAAGAGTACGAAACCCTCAAAGCCCAAATCCCCAAAATCAACTGGGAAGAGTTCAAAGAAAACACAGACAACGTCGAAGGGGCGCAACAACTAGCCTGCTCGGCTGGTGTCTGTGAGATCTGATCCTTGGGCTTGCCCTCCGCTCAATCTGCTCAATTGGAACCTAGCATGGACGTGGCAAGTCCATGCGTGGGAAAATGTTCACTCGACTTCTTTGGCGTTTGTAAAGGATGCCAAAGAACTAGAGAAGAGATTGCGGCTTGGACACGCCTATCAAACAGCGAAAAGCAACAGGTAATAGATCGCATTAGACTGTGATATACTAGTCGTCCGCTGATACGTCAGCTTGCCATAGGAGCATTTATGAATATCTACTCAATCGACTTTGAAACCCGCAGTACCATCGATCTAGCTGACCAAGGGCTAGACATCTACGCCAACGACCCCAGCACAGAAGTCCTGTGTATTGCGTACGGCATCTACCCACAATCTGTTGGTGTATTCTCACCACAAACAATCAATTCTTTTGCACCAAACGAGCTCATTGAACACGTCCGCAACGGTGGCAAAATCCAAGCATGGAACGCCATGTTTGAGTACGCCATCTGGAACTGCGTCTGTGTGCCAAAGTACGGCTGGCCACCGCTCAAACTGGAGCAGTGTATAGACACCATGGCGATTGCTGCCGCCAATAATGTACCCCAAAGCTTGGATGAAGCTGGTCAGCTATTGGATGCCAAATACCAAAAAGACCCCATGGGCAAAAAGCTGATTCAAAAGCTTTGCAAACCTGGTAGAAAAGGCGAGTTTAACAACGACCCAGAACTGCTTAAAATGCTGTTTGATTACTGCGCCCAAGACGTGCGTACAGAAATGGCTATAGGAAGCGTTTTAAGGGGGCTTACAGACGCTGAACAGGAAGTCTGGTACCTCACCCAGCGGATCAACCTAAGAGGCGTTCCTGTGGCTCCTAAAGAGCTCCAAAACGCTGTCCTTGCTGTAGAGAGGGCTCAGCATGCCATCGACCAAGAATGCGTCGCCTTGACGGGTTGTAAGCCTTCTGAAAGGGCTAAATTGCTCGATTGGATTAACAAGCGGATACCACACGCTCCGATGCCAGACATGACAGCGGAAACCGTCCAAAAGATGTTAGATTCCAATGTGTTTGATATTGTTAAAAAAGTATTAAAACTACGCCAAGAAGGCAGCCAAACTAGCGTGGCTAAGTACGCTAAAATGTTGGAGATACAAAGAAATGGCAGGATTAGGAACACCCTCGTATACCACGGTGCTAGTACCGGTCGCTGGGCTAGTCGCGGCGGTCTTAATTTGCAAAATATTGCTCGCCCTACGCTCGAAGATTCTGAAATTGAACGAGCAATACCGAATGTCTTTGTTCAAGGAGTGGCTACGATGCAGCAACTCTCCTCCCTCGTTCGTTGCGCAATTAAGGCCCCCGAAGGCAAAACCTTCGTTGATGTGGATTTTAGCTCAATTGAAAACCGAGTTGCTTCATGGATTGCTGGGCAGAACGACAAAGTCGAACTATTTCGACAAGGCTTGGATGAATACAAAGCCTTCGCCTCCACCGCTCTTTACAAAATTTCCTACGAAGAAGTCACCAAAGACCAAAGACAAATAAGCAAGTCAGCCGTATTGGGTTGCATGTTTGGGCAAGGCTCAAAAGGTTTAGTGGAATATGCTGAAGGTATGGGAGTAAAGTTGACTTTTGAACAAAGCCAACAAGCAGTTGACGCATACCGTAGTGCTTATCCAAAAGTCAAAGCGTGTTGGTATGGATGTGAAGAGAAAGCGATTGCTGCGATTCAAAATCCCGAGCAAGCTCAAGAGATTGGTAAACTGATGTTTAAGTTTACAAAGAATGCATTATGGATGAAATTGCCAAGCGGTCGTTTGATCTGTTGGCGGGAGCCCAAGGTCGAGAGTCAATTGACACCATGGGGTGCTAGGCGAGATGGAGTCACTGTGATCAATCAAAATACCTTCACTCGCAAATGGGGTAGAAATAATTTGATTGGCTCGAGTATTTTTCAGTCCGCTGTGCAAGGCACTGCTCGTGATATGCTGGCCGAGGCTTGTTTGTTGTTGGAAAAGAACGGCTTTGAGATTCTTAACTTGATCCACGATGAAGTCCTCATGTTAGTGGATGAACAGTTTGGCGAACAAGCGTTAGCCCAGGTAACTGATTTGATGACCACTCCACCAAAGTGGGCTCCAGACTTCCCATTAGCGGCGGAGGGTTGGATAGGTAAGCGTTATCGGAAGTGATTATTCCTCTGCACCCATGTTCATAATAGGCTCGCCGTTTCTTTCTAATATTTTAGTAGATTTATCAGGATCAAATACTACATAATTTTGTGTTTTTGCATCCTGATTACCAAATCGACTTCCTCGATCTAAATATTTAATACCAGGAATATCCATTTCCTGTAACACTTTAGCGGTGTCTGGTTGCCGTAACCATCTTGTAAATTCATTAGAAGGATCTTTTTGTATTATGGCAATTGGATTTGCTTTAGCAAATGCTTCTTGAATATGTTGTGGTTGTTCTCTAAAAGGTAAATCCCAATCAACCATTTTTTCAATATGTTCATCTGGAACATCAACTTTATACAAATACCCAGCTGGACCTAATTCTCGCCCCATGTTTTGTTTAAAATCTAAAGGATCTGGCATTGTTGAATGGGCTCTTAATCTCCCATAAGTTGGGTGTGGAACCCATTCACCCTCTTTATTTTTAATAACTTCTTGAACAACCGTATGCCAACTTTTGTCTTTAGTTGCGGGTTGAAAAGAAATTACTTTATCATATCCGCCCATTTTTCTTCGGATTTCTCCGGGTTTAAAATAGTCCATTAAATCTTTATCTGTAACCATTTGTCCAGATAATGCTTGTTGATACCCCTTTGCAACACTGGGATTTTCAGCTAAATAAACACCATGTCCAAATGCTTGAGATCCTTCCCCTTGACCAATTTCCGATAATTCAAATTTGTTAAATGGATAAGGTGTGCCATGCCACGCCGTTATCGGCTGAATGCCACCAGTTTTTACCATATATTTTTCAAGCATATCGTATGCTTTTGGACCAGCTGCTTTTACTGCAGCCGCATATCCAGGAACAGCCATCATAGCAATATTGGCTAATTCACCACGTTGCTTACCTAATTCGTAAGCTTCGTAGTTAGGATCCGTAATTGGGTTTTTAGGTTGCATGGAAGGCAAACCACTTGCGCCTTCCAAAAAGCCAGTTGCTGCGCCAGCTTGTCTTGGCTTAGTAGCAATTTGAGGATAGCCAATATATGGTTGCAGTTCATGAGCATTTAGCTCAGCACGCTTTTTAGCAATATTATCAGCCATGATTAATTTAAAGTAGCAAGACCGCCGTTAGCTTTTTTCTCTGTGTCTTCTTTATCCAACTTGCGTTGATAGTAGCCAATTGGAACGGAAGCAAGAGCACCAATAATATTTGACTCTGGGCTAAATGGTGTTGGTGCAACAGTAGCAACGTTGCTTATTAAGCCAGCGGTATCTAACAACTCACGACCAATATCATTGTGTTTAAAGTGATTCCATAAACGCATAGCGTTTTCGCCACCTTCCCACAAACTACCTACAGTACCAGCACCTTTAATAAATGGCATCGCTGGGCCTAGTGTTTTAGATAGGGTTCCACTACCACTACGAATAGCTTGTAGGGCACGCTCTGTTGGGCTTAGTGGCGCAGTTGATGGAGGAGCAGTGTTACCAACCGCTGGTGGTGGTGTCATACCAGCCACAGAAGCGGGTTCAGCGGCACTTGGCGCAGACTTAAACAACTCATCAATACGAGCTCTAGCGGCTTGTTTAGCGGCTGATTCTTTAGCAGCCACTTGAAGCTGGTGCTCAGTTTGATATCTATCGCCACCTAAATATGGCAGAGGTTTTCCACTTTCGTCTAAATATTGACCGGATTCTACCCATGCCTTTACAGCATTAGGACCAGCGTTCATTACTTCGGTAGGAACGCCTTGTACTGAAACAGATCCCGATGGTGCGTTAGGAGCTTTATTTAAAACTGCTTGTGCTAACTCTTTACCTTTACCAAGGAGGTTGTAACCTTCTTTAGCGGCTTTAGCGCCAGCACCAGCAATAACAGCAGTCTCACCACCAACTTCTGGTGGAGTATCTTTTTCTTTGTTTAAGAAGAACTTATGATGTTCTTGCAAATCCTCATGCGGAACCTCTTCGTATTCTACTTGATCGTTCATTTCTTAACCCTCATTGGTTTTCCATCTTTCCAAACAATTGGATTGCCGTATTTATCTTTATCTTCAGTACCATCAGCTGGTTTACCAGAGTGGAGCTTCTCATAATCGTCATTGAGTTTTAAATCCCACTTACCAATGATGGCTTTGGTTTTAGGTGTTTGCATGAATGAGAACGCATCTGGGTTTCTACCAGCTTTTCTTTCAGCAATCTTATACTTATCCCACTCTTCAGCCAACTCCATATTTTTTTGAGCAGTGTTTTGAATAAACAAAGCTTGCTCAATATTTTGAGAGGCTGGGTATTTGGAACCTAAACCTTTAGCAGACTGAGCGATGTTGGTTAACTGAGCACCCATCTTGGAGCCAGTACCACCAAACTCTTCTTTCTCAAAGTCAATACCTAATTGTTTAGCCAAAGCGTCCAAACGGGTTCTGCGCTCCATTGCTGGCTCACCAGCAAAGAACTCTCTTACACCCATCAATGTGCCAGTCTCTCTATCTTTCTTGGCATCACCTTTATCAACGCTACTACCAGCAAGTTTGAGCAATAAACCCATTGGGTCTTGCTTGTACTCATAGCCCAAATCTTCTGGATGCTCAGCAGCAATTTTAATAATCTCATTAGCACGCAACAATGCGTTATTGTGTTTAGCAGACTGTGTTGAAATATCGGCAATAAATTTACCAGCGGCATCACGCTCAGCTTTTTCAGATTCTAATTGAGCTTGATTACGAGCCTCTTCTTGCTGTAATGCGCTTTTATGAGCTTCTTTAGCAATATCTGGATTCATTGAGTAATCAATACCGGGTGCTGGTGAAACAGATACGGTACCTTGCGCTGGAGGAGCGGCTTCTGCACTACCGCTACCAGTTAACAAACTGATGATGTTTTCCGCCATACTGCCTTGAGGAGCGGCTTGCGGGGATACTGGAGCCACAGGAGCAGTCTGTGGATCACCACCGACCGCCATGGAGCGCATTGCGCCACCCGTGGCTTTTTTCTGCATTGGCTCAATCTTAGGCTCTTTAAGAACACCTTTGAGTTGTGGAGGAACAATTTGTTTGTCTTGCCAGTTTTGTAAATCCACTTTAGGGATTTTGACAGAGAAGTTTTTGTAGTTACCGTTGTTGTCATAACCACTAACAACTGCTTCAACCACATCGTAACGACCCCAGTTAGCTGCAGATTCAGCTTGAGCACGACTGTGGATATCAGAGATTGCCTTAAATGCCGCGTTAAAACCAGAGATATCAGCCTGGTCGTAATAGTTCTTTAGTGTTTGGTATTCGTACTGGGTTAGTGGAACACCTTTAAAGCTATAGCCACTTTCACCAGTTGGGTTTTGTTGTCCGCCTTGTTGTGGTGGTTGACCAGAAGTTTGCATAGGAGAACCTTGACCGCCTTGCAAACCACTACCAATATCACCAAGTTGTTTTTGCATCATGCGCACATTAGCAATACCCAAAGCATTGTTTTGGATTTCTTGGGCTTCTTGTTGCTTTTGATCAGCACGCTGACGAAGTGCTTCAGCTTGATTGTTGCGAGCACGAGCAACCATGTCATCTAAACCACTTTGTAGTTTATGCCATGGGCTAGATAGCTCATCAACACGCTGTTGCATTCTTTGCAACATGTCTGCTGAATTTGGGCCTGCAGCTAATACTTCGGCTGAGCGTTCAGCCGCTGATTTTGGTTTTGCTGGAATTGCGTCTAATCCGCTTTGTGGAGTTTCATTTGCCATATATTATTCCTTAATCGCCAAGTCCAGAAGTGCCACTGGTTAAGTTAGTATTATTTGCAGCACCAGGTGTAGCATTAGCATACGCTTGATCTAATGAAATCCCCGTTCCACCATAATTATTTATATTGCCAGTCAATCCTAAAGATTGAGAAGTGGCACAAGTACCACCAAAAATATTGCAATATAAACTCTTTAGTGCGCCACCTAAAGTACCTGGACCTTTGCCTGTAATTGAATTTACTGCCGCACACAGAACCGCTGGAGTACCAGCTAAAGTTTGAATTGCTGTCAACGGAGATAACTGACATTGTGTCATACAAGTCTTTGGTGCGTTGATAGCGTTTACGATATTGCCGTAATTTGAAGCGGCAGAGAACGGAGCATTGAACTGCGCTGTACCAGTATTTAAGTTAGCGGCAACACAAGCGGCTCCCACATTACCTAATGCAGTACCAGCGGCGGCTCCAGTTTGTTGATTGTTTAATGCGGCTGTTAATTGTTGTGCAGCTAATGTATCAAATGCATTGGTCTTAGCTGTGTTGGTAGCTACTTGGCAACGCAAGCTACCAAAGTTACCACTGCTAATGGAATTACCAACAACTGGTGCTATAGTTTGTGGCAATAACTGGCACAACTGTTGACGTTGAGCTGCAAACAAACTACCCAATGGAGTACCAACATTAGGATTAACTTGTCCAGTTGAAGCGCATACAGAAAATGGATTTGCTGCGCCTTTAGCAATCGTACCCAATGCACCCGTTGCGGTAGAGAACGCATTGTTCGGGTTATTTAAATTACTAACAGCGTTTTGTACTGTAGTACCAGCAATGCCAGTAGGCGCATTTGCTGCGCCAGCACCAGCCATGTTGATTAAGTTTTGTTGGGCGGTACTATACCAATTTGGTAAAGTAGTCTGGGTGACCTTTGAACCCGATAGTAGGTTATTTAACCCAGAGGAGCATGTTGTGCCAGCCATTATTTTTTCACCTTCTTTTTAGCTTCTAATAAGTACCCCAATGCACCTTTGCTATCTGGGGGTAAATCGTTTGCATCCGCATTACGCTTATGCTTGCGAATTGTTCTTAGGAATTCATCCAAAACTTTTGCACCACTATCGTTACTACCGTTACCCAAAGAAGATACTACATCCGCTGGGATAACAAACTCACCGTTAGCTAACATCGCTGGAATGGAATCAGAAGTGCCGTCACCTTTGCCTTTAACATAGGTGTGTTTTAAACCGCCTTCACTATGAAACTCGGGAACATGTTCTACTGCAGCACCACCATTTTTAAACATATGGGCTGTAGAGCCATGTAATAAATCTAAACCGGGGTGTTTTAATGAAAATTCAATTTTAGAACCACGTGCAGTTCCCGGACCTCTCACTGGCTCACATACGCCACCACCAGAACAATAATGAGGCACCATACTTCCGCCAGTTTTTGCATTTTGAATTTCTTGCAAAGACAAAGGATTAAACGCTTCATTAACTGGAGCAGATGTCGGTGTTACCAATTCAGCGGATGGAACCAAAGAATTTAAAGCAATCTGGTTGCCTTTCATTGTGCCAGCGGCCAATGGTGTAATACCTTGTGAACCCGATGTGCCAGCGGTTGTGGTTGGCAATGCACCAGAAGTTGTTGTCGTAGTTGGTTTAGCACCAGCTACAGTTTTAGCAGCAGTAGCTGGAGCAAACAAACCTTTTACGGTATTAGCTACGCTTCTAGCAGTCTTTAAATCAGATAAAGATATACCACCAGCGCTTGGCGCAAAACCACCAATACCAACAGAACTTGCAATGATTGGATTACCAAAAGAATCTAGTGCAAATTGACCGGGCGCTGCAGCCATATAGGTTTGACCTAATACAGTTCCAGCGGTACCGTCACCAACAATAGTACCCGCTGGTAAAGCACCAGTCAATCCAGCACCATTTGTTACTGCGCCAGCGCCAGGTATTGCACCAGAACCTGTGGCTGGAGGTGTTAATGAACCAAAGGTACTACCAGTCGCATTTGGGTTAGCACCGATTTGTGTTGTCAAAGATGGATCATTTAATGTTGAACCACCACTTGGTAAATTAGAAACAGCATCACCAGACGGTGCGGGAGCTGGAGCATCCGCTGGTGTACCACCAACAGTAGGATCGGCATTTGGTAATGCTGAAGTAGAAGTATTAACTGAACCTACAGCTTCTCCACCAGCAGAAGTATAAGTTGTGGCTCCAGAAGCATCTGTAAGCGCTGTAGAGCCGTCTGAAAAGGTTGTTAATACAGAACCATCTTCCATGGCTACTGTGCTTTCTACAGCCAAATCTGAAGCCAACATGCCCGACGCAGCACCCATACTAGCTACTGTTGCGGCTAGTGCACCTAATGTAGCCCAACCACCAGGAACAGCGCTACGAACGCTAGAATCGAGTTGCGAACCCCAATTACCGATAGTTTGAGCGGCGCTACATACCCAGCATGATACAGTGTTAACTACGCAACGCACTACTGGAATACTACAACCACCCTCTAAAGTCATCCCACGAGCAAATGGGGATGGGCGACCTACAACCGCACCCCTTGGTTGGAATGCATTAATAGGAAGCGATGGGCGACAAAAACATCTATATCTCATACTAGAGCCATCCAGTTGTATTTTGGTTTGTCCGAATGTTTAACTTCAACGCCAGCCTTTTGTAAAAATTTAACAATACCTTCGTTATTTGCTTTACCATATACAGCATGTAATGGACGTTTACGAATATCTTTGACAAATTCTTTTAAAGAATGCAACACTTGTAATGGGGAATCCTCACTAAAAAGATGAAGTTCTACATTATGTGGATCAATATAATGTGCGTACAATACAGAATTATTTGTGTGCAACAAAAAGCCTTTGTGATCAGCAACATGCTGTGAAATACTACGCAAAATAATTTGCGGATTTATTCCACGTTTATTAGCATCAGCCGTAATAATTTCTTTTGGGGTCATGGTTTGCACACTTGAGTTGCGTCGTAATTAGTTAATTCCAAATCTGGTTTAATAATGGCTGTAGAGGTTTCCCTATCAATCTCCATTACTCCAAAACAACATAAATTCCAGTTTTCTGCGGTTTTGTCTTTTTCACTAAAAGAAGGAACATGTAGCTGGAAATGCTTAAATAAATATTCTTGATCATCTTCAAATACCCGCCAAACATGATCTTTAGTACCACGCCCAGCAGTGCCTCTACTTTGGTTAAAACGAATCAAATACTTTTTCATATGATGATCGGGCCTTTCTGGCAAACATGCTCACTGGCTGAATTCCGAACACTCACATTAAAATGGATGAACTTTACAGCTTCGTTAGACCCATTGCGTGTAAACGAATGGGGTAACCACGAATTTGTAAAATACATCGAACCTGGTTTAGGATCAAACACCAACATATCGGTTGCTTCTGTTGGCTTGGTGTTATCTGCCTCTGGCATACTCATCTGCTTTTTGCCAGTTCTTGGATCATGGAATACTATCCTTGATCCTTTTTCGGGTACTTGTAAAAAGTAAAACCCAACAATCTGCACTCCATCGGGGTGAATATGTTCTTCCATATTCGAGTACTTATAGTGCTCTTGCCCCCACATTGAATGGAAATAAGTTTCCTTATTATCCATGGCGTACCCTTGTGCCTTTAAGATATTCCAAGCGGTGCCAACAATAAAGCTTCCAAAGTCTTGGATGGTTGGTTCTGCCACTAGGTTATCTGTCATAACAACAGGGTAAATATCATTTACATCATTTTTGCGGGGCTTACAATGCGTATCAAACACCGCTGTCACTGCTTGCAAATACTCTAGCTTTTCAATATAGTGTACTGCGGATGAAAAGTAATACGCTGTTTGTAAGGTATCCATGGTAATATAAAATAATTAAAGGTACTTATAGCCTAGCACATTTGTGCTCAATTGTCAATAGGCTGGACCATTAATTATTGTAGTTACCTCACGTGCCCAATCTTGCCACTTATCAAACCCCTCTGGATTTGGTAATGGATATGAACCAAAAGTTGCGATTCCAGAAATCTGTTGCGCCGCTTGTTTCCAATTTTCTTCTGGTTGAATCATTACATTTTGACTGCCATAATAAATAATGAAGTTACCAGTCCAATCTTCCCAACTCATATACTCTGGTATAACGGGAAAAAACGGTTGTATCGGCTTACGGGCGCTCATCACCAAACTCGGCAGTAATCATAATACGACCCATTTCATAATTGCCGTTAAGTGTATTAGATTCAAATTTTAATTGTACTAAACGATGTTCAATACGAAGGTCAATTTTACCAGTAGTAGGATCAAAATAATACGGACCAGAATCTTCTTCACTATTGCTGTCATCGGCAAACTTACGACCTAAAATAGACATGGACATTGTGCCAGACTGCAAGAAGTTAGGCTCAATACGACGGAAATGCGTACGACGATTAACGCCAGTTAAATTCACTCCAGCGGCTTTACCAGCACTTCCGCTGATCCAACTAATATCACTGGTTGTAAAGCTAGAGTAAACTGCTACTTCACCGTTAACGCCAATTTCATTTTGGCCGTATTCATGTTGCCATAAATTAAATCCGCCAGTCAAATAGTATACGCTTGAACCAACAGACGCACTTGGCAAAATAGGATTATTTACAGTAACCAAAGTTACGCCAGGTGGTTTTACTGTAGTGTTATAAATATTGACACTAGAAGTAATGGTATAGGTATTACCATAACTGGCTGATGGCTGTAGTGTTACAGTATCACCAGGGCTAAACTGTGCGGTTTGGTCGCCAGATAAATAAAACTGATTTGACGCTGGAGCCGATAAGCTGGCTGGGTGTGCAATTACTTTATTTGGAAAGCCTAGAACAGGACTATAGTTCCAGTCAATCCAAATTGGATTAGGCAACAGCTCAGTGGTGTATCCA
>Ga0208500_1000212_pt1 | contig 16477 bp, 18 predicted proteins | sample CryBogCBE17Sep08_FD_184568 | JGI IMG/M metagenome (GOLD analysis project Ga0208500, IMG submission 184568) | Freshwater microbial communities from Crystal Bog, Wisconsin, USA - CBE17Sep08 (SPAdes) | ecosystem: Environmental > Aquatic > Freshwater > Lake | place: Crystal Bog, Wisconsin, USA...
TACTTGTACCGTTTACGTATTCCAACCAGACGCTCGATATTTCACCGGTGCCTGGATTCGTTCCTTCAAATGGAGATGGTAGCTCCAGTGGGCAGGTTTGGAGAACGGTTCAGGTGTTCGGCACAACGGGCCCTGTTACGGATCTCGGCCCTACTTTCTTAGAGTGGTTCTACAACTTTGATGATGTTGATACGGGTTCTGTCTCTGTTTACACGCCTGCTACGATGATGAAGGTCCAGTATAACACTGCGGGCGGAAACTCAGGCAATGAGTATCTCAATGTTGACTATGGTTACGAGTCTGGTGCGACGGTTCCCCCGTCTGGCTCAGAGTTCATTTCTGGCTCAGCAGAGAGCAACTTTGACACGGTTTATATCTTCAAGACACCGCTTGTTCTTAAGTATAATAATGTTGGAACGCCCAGCTACGCCACGTTCTCATCGCTGTTCGCGCACCACCCGTATTAGTTAAAGCATAATGAGATCAGACAGGCGCCAATACTCAAAGGTGCCATCGGGCATCGGCCTCTTCAGAATGAACGGAAGACGGCGCTGCTCCAACTCAATCTTTGCAATGTCCAGGGTCTGCACAATGTGCTCTGGCACATCCACATAGGGGCGCGCCCCTTGTGCCAACTGATTTGCGCGAAAACCAAGAATCTTGGTCCTCTCGAAAATCGTCAGAAAGGGCTGAGAGCGATGCTCAGGATCCTTCGTAACAGAATCGGAGATAGCAACCTTCAGAGGAATCTTGGGTGCGACCGATTCGGCATAATCAAGAATAGATTCAGGGTGAAACTTGTAAAGAGTATCAAGAGGCTCAGGCACTGCCTCATCCTTTACACCCTCTTCAAGCACGGCAATCTCATCCTCTACATCAGCGACATCCTCAAACTCCTCTTCATTGATATCAGCCATTGTTCCTACTATAGGAACGGAATGATCTGTCTCCAATTTTACTCCCAACGTTCGTTACCGTCGTGACTTTTAATTAAGAAAGCTTTAGCTTTCTTAATTAAAATGTCCTACGACGTTTATGGTGTCAGGCCTCACAATTAAGGAAGCTCAAAGAGCTTCCTTAATTTTGAGCGACACCGGTAGTAAATTTGACTTAAGCAGTTCGCGCAAAGTAAGTATAGACTATGAGTGAACCTACGCTTGTATCAGATGAACTGCGGGTCTATGAGACCTTTGACGAGATGGGGCTGCCTGACAACCTCCTCCGCGGCATTTATGCTCACGGTTTTGAGAAGCCGTCCATGATCCAGCGGAAGGCGATCGTGCCGATTCGCGAGGGACGTGATGTTCTTGCACAGGCGCAGTCAGGAACGGGTAAGACGGGTGCTTTCAGTATTGGCTCCATGTGCCGTGTTGATCCTACGCTGAAGAAGCCGCAGATTCTCGTGCTTGTTCCCACGAGGGAGCTTGCGCAGCAGATCGAGTATGTTGCCACGCACCTGGGCTCGCACCTCCCTCTTTCCGTCTACGCGGCAACGGGTGGCACGCCGCTCGGCACGGATCTTCGTGCTCTGGAGCGCGGTGCCCAGTATGTAATCGGAACCCCTGGCCGCATCTATGATCTAATGCACAGGGGCGCCCTCCAGCGCCAGCATCTCAAGGTCCTCATCATGGATGAGGCTGATCAGATGCTTGAGGACCGCTTCAGAGAGCAGGTGCTCTGCATTCTCCAGCTCGGCTTTCCTAAGGAGACACGTATCGCCCTCTTCAGTGCCACGATGCCGCAGGAGGTAATTGAGTTTTCCGAGAAGCTTCTCCAGAACCCTGTGCGAATCCTCGTGCCGCCTGAGGAGGTGACGCTGGATGGCATCAAGCAGTATTATGTTGAGCTCCAGCGCGAGGATTGGAAGTATGAGGTTCTATGCGATCTCTACCAGCAGCTCAATATCAACCAGGCTATTATCTACTGCAACAAGCGGCAGAAGGTTGAGTGGCTCGCGGAGAAGATGAGTGCGCAGGGTTTCCCTCTCTCCTTCATCCATGGAGAGATGGATGTGGAGGAGCGTCGCCGCCGCATGACGGATTTCCGCAAGGGTGGAATCCGTGTTCTGATCAGCACGGATCTGCTGGCCCGCGGCATTGACGTGCAGCAGGTCAGCCTTGTAATTAACTATGAGCTGCCGGTCCAGCGTGAGAACTATGTTCACCGCATTGGCCGCTCGGGTCGCTTTGGCCGCAAGGGTGTTTCAATTAATCTGCTGGTCGGCGATGAGATGAAGCTGATGAAGGAGATTGAGACCCATTATGCGACGACCCTAACCACTCTGCCCGAGGATCTTGCTGCCATTGCTCTTTAGTGAGTTACCGTCTATACTTTAATATTAGAAAGCTCAAAGAGCTTTCTAATATTAAAGGTATGACGGCTTATTAGTCGTTTGACATTAATTCTAAGAATTAAGTCACGACGTTATACGTATGTCATGTCTGCAAACAGGGCAGTGAACATTTGTCTGAAACCAAGTATCAATACATCCTCTGTGAAACGTGTGGTGGCAGAAATTCAGAGTGCGCCTCTCTGACGCCCCTGAGAATTCATCCTGACAGACAGCACAGGTTCCATCTGCCACCGCCGTTGTCAGGGTTGTCGTGGCAGCTATCTGTTCCGTAGTGGGCCTCACAATTACAGGTTCCATAAATGTGGCATTCGTCTGTCTGGGAATTCCTTGAAGAAGAGTGGCAAGAATTGCAAGATTCATATTCATGCGATCGGGTTGATTCGTAAGTCTAAAAATATCATCATAGTCAAGTGGAGCTGCCTCTTCCATTGTTGTAAAAAAGGGCGGAGTAGGAATGATAACTCTTGGCATAGCATTAGCGGTTGCGTTAGCGTTAGTGTTAGCGGTAGCGTTAGTAGGAACAGCAGCACGAGGAAGAGAAGTTCCTAGATATTGCTCTTGCCCATACGAAAAAAGATTAAAACGTCGCCGAGTCTGTGCCTGGACATAGGAAAGAACTTGAGGGACAGTTGTAAAGGCCGCTGAATTGTAAAGAAGCTCTGGAAAGTAATTGTGGATATCATCAAGTAGTCCTACACCATACACAGTCTGATACGAAGCCATTTTTAACTGCTATCAAGCAGCAATAAAATTGGCAGTTCAAGTTTTCCACACCTCCGTATACAAAATGAAGGGGCAAGTTGGTCTCAGGAATCTGGGCCTCACCTGCTATGCGAATGCCGTGATTCAATGTCTTCGCCACGTGGATCGCCTTCCATGGATCTTCAGCGATGGCCGTTATGATACCCTCTTCAAGAAGGACGCAAAGCAGAAGCGGCTTCTGAAGCAGGAGGTGGCCAAGTCCTTTGCCGAGGTCTTGAAGCTACAAGAGGACGGGTCAAAGCCGAGTGTTCTGAAGCCTGCCGGTCTCTTCACGGCTATTCGCACTTGTGTAAAAGACAGTTGCTATGACCAGTTTATCCAGACGGCTCCTCACGATGCCCACGAGTTTCTGATGTTCATGCTGGAGACTCTCCATGAGAGTGTGAGTATTTCAGTAGAAATGCAGATTATGAAGAGCGCACCGAAGACGGAAGAGGAGAAGAGAGTGATCAGGGCTCTGGAGGCCTGGAAGGATGAATTCTCCAAGGAATACAGCCCTCTCGTGGATCTCTTCTATGGCCTTCTCCATATTCAGACAAAGTGCCTGACCTGTCAGACAATCTCTCACCGCTGGGAGACATTCAATACCTTGAAGGCGGTGGTTCCAACTACTGCGGCTGCAGACGCCGTTGACGTCCTCTCCATGCTGGCCAAGGATCTGAAGGGAGAGGACATTGAGGGCTATTCATGCGACAAGTGCTCTCCTGTTCGCACGACCGCCCATCGCGAGTCTTCCATCTGGCGCCTCCCTCAGACACTTATTCTGTGCCTGAAGCGCTTTACCTTTGACGGGCGAAAGATTCACACGAAGGTGACAGCGCCTCTGGACCTAGATCTAAAAACACTCTTCTCAGAGGAATCTCCTGAGAAGGGCGCTATTACACAGTATGGCATTCGCTCCATTGTGGATCACCATGGTGGAGCAGGAGGTGGTCATTACACGGCGCAGTGCAAGGACAAGCACACGAGTCAGTGGCTTGTCTACGATGACGAGTCGGTTCATCCAATTGCGGCTCCTATGTTCGGCGAGTCGAGTTATGTTCTGTTTTATGAGCGCGGTTCTTCCTAGTTAAATGTTTACCTACTCGCTTCTCATATCCTCTTAGTAACTTTTCACGATTAATGTGTGTTTTTTTCAGATTGCTATAAGAAGATTGCTGATAAGCAATAAACGGATACGAGGTTATCACATTAAAAAATGTCCGATGAGCATCATAATCCATATAATGGCTTTCCATGAATGGAATATTCTTACGTAGATAGGCAACCTTCTCAAAATACTTTATAAACGGATCATATGATTTTTTGTGGTAATAGGTCCAATGTCCACCGTGAGATACAATGGGGTATTTAAATATAATATTATAACCTACGTGAGCAATTTCAGTGGGTTTAATTCCAAAAAAATCAGTTATATCTTGAAAAACAGGCCATGCGCCACCTGCATACATATCCCATTGATCTTCATGAGAGTCAAGCTATTTTTTCACTTGGATCCAGTTCTCTTCCCAGCCTTTGGCAGGAAGACAATCATCCTCTAGAATTAATACGCTTGGCAACTTGTTTTTCTTGGCTAATTTAAGAACTTTTAGAAAACTGAGAATATTTCCTAGTCCTCCTGAACTACATTTTACAGCTGAGATACGCCGTAAATGCATAGAAGAATCTTTGAACTCTTTTTGTATTTGTTTCCATCGTTCGGGCCGACTATCTAAGTTAATAACATACGCCCACATCTAATAGACTCCAAGAAACTGTTCGCGCATCCCCTCATCGTGAATGAAATTCTCCAATGTCAGACATGTCTTTTTCATAAGGCCAAGAGTTCCCTTATCTCTCGCCTGAATGGCATTGAATGTATTGGATGAATGAATAATATGAAGAAGGGTCTTTTTCGTATTGATCTGGACCATTGGAACTGTGAAACCGACCAGAAACCCGCTCTCAACCGCGCACGGCTCAGCATCATCATAGACTCCATTATACGATCGGCGCCAGGCTAGAGTGCAATTGAGGCCATGTCTCTCCGAATAAGGTCCCGTGCAGTAAATTGTATCTGTATCAGTATAATACATATACACTTTACTTGATCCTGCCACTAGAATATCAGAATTCTTCTCAAACGCCTCGACCACTGAACTTACTCGCTCTGGAGGATAGTAGTCATCATCATCCATCACGACGACAATATCACCCTGCGCCTCCCTCTTCAAGATATTCAGTTTGGCACCCATGGCAAGCTTCGTCTCCAGAGGGATATATCGAACTCCAGGCACTCCAGAGAACAGGCCACCCACCTTTTCATCTCCATCATCTAAGATCACCCATTCAGTAGGCTTGTAGCTCTGCGCTAGATACATCTTGATAAGACGAGGAATGAATCTGGCGCGATTGCAGGTTGACGTAATTACGGAGACGCGCATTGCTTGGCGTTTACCGAAACGCCAAGCACCAATTTTATTTGCCATCACTAGAAAATGCCCCTCTGCACTGTGAATAAGTGGGGATGCGGCACGACAACAGAAAAAGTGCCTGATACGGAGTCAACCAAGGCTATGAAGGAGAAGTTGGCGGCGACACTAGCTGAGAGGGCGAGACAGGATGCTCTGTGGCAGGCTCCCGCTCCCGCTCCCGCTCCCGCTCCTGCTCCGCAGAAGAAGGAGCCCGCAAAGCGCTCTGAATAAATCCCAGATTTGCTTTGCAGATTTCCATAATCTGATCTCCAGTGACTGAAATATCTGGATCCTTCTTTTTAAATTGCACGTAACAAATCTTGTTTACAGGATCCCATCCTCTCGGATAAGAGCTTGTAAAATAGAGAATTTTGAAAGGGACACCTCTGTCTCTCATCATTTTACTAAACTTTTCAACATAGAACTTCTCAGGTTCAGTAATTCCATATTCAGGAAAATTAATAAGTCGCGGTCTATCTCTTTCGGCTCTGATAAAGAGAATTGGCTTTCCAGAAGAAAGAAGATTCTTAAAACGACTAATGCGCCTATCATATTTCTCTTTTATTTCTTTATGATGAACATCTGTCATTGTATTATGATAGTCATGCGCAAAGATAATATTGTATTTCGTATTTGTTATATACGATTCCTCTTTTCCAGTAAAATGATTCTTGTAGACAAACAATTCTTTCGTATTCAGATCGGAAAAATCCTCTTCAATCAGTTTACAGATTGACCACATTGGACTTCCCACCCAATCAAATACATATCGTTCATAGAACTTTTTATCTTGAAATCCAAGTGCTGTTATGAACATGGAAGGATGACATGTATATCCCAGTGAAACCGGAATTACATTAGGTATGTTGAGGAGGTTCTGCATTCTTATTTAACGTCGTAGGACATTTTAATTAAAAGTCACGACTTAAGCATTTGTTTTGGCATCTGCGAATCAAACGTGCCAAACACCTTATCCCAGATTGAAAAGCGTTTGCTGAAATTTACAGACGGCTTCTCATGATGGAGACAATGATTCTTCGTATAGAGTTCAATACCCAAAGTCTTAGGAAGCCAGATACACTGCACAAAACTGGGAGTCTTCTTATCGACTCCTGAATGACCCGCAACTTCAGCAATATTTTTATAGCAAAAAATGAGAGTAAAGGTGTAATTGGATACAGGGACTATATATGAAGTAAGAACAAGAGGAAGTGTATTTGTCGTTAGCAGATCAGGGAGTGAATGGTGAAACGTGGTATAGACAGTTGTAACTCCGTGTTCATGGTGAGTTGCGTGCGCTGCCTTGTATAGAGTTAAGTTGGAATGGAGTGCTCTGTGAGCCCAATAATAGAAGAAATCAAAGGTGAGTTCATAGGCGAAACTGATCGGAATAAAATAGATCAGATCCTGTGTATAGGAGAGGGTGGGATAAGTGAAGTTCTTGCTAATAATGCAATAACTGAGAGTATCAATGCACGTAGACTTGATAAATTCCCCAACCGGTAACTCACCCTTTTCAGTGTTAATTCCTTCCAGGGTCAAATAATTCTTGATCAGCATTAAGAAAAGAACAAGAAAGGGATTCATTTGCTCAATAAAAAAGAAGACTGAACCGACAAGTAGAACACTTCCATTGACCAATACAAAATTTTGGATCGATCTATGGGATATCATTGCTGTTCTACTAGAAGAAAGTTGTTTCCTGAATTAAATTCTTCACTGCGCGCTGGTATGTTCCACCACTCAGATTAAATGTAATAAATATAGGGTCATTGAGAGCCCAGAAGGTGCCGAAGGGAAGATTTGTCTTATAGCTCTGGCCATCCACATTTGAAGATGAAGAATCACCAACAATAAGAAGATCATTTACAATGTCATTGCTGCTATTTATAAGTCCTCCTGGGGCGTTACCAATAAAAGGCGACCCATTATTGAAAAGAGGATTCACATCTCCAAAACCTAGATAGGCACGTCCATTTCCAACTATAAATCCTGAAAGATCGGCAAATAATTGGCTTGGATTATTTATATTAGAAAAGGGTGTTATATTTGTATTCTCATCAAAATCAGGATATAACCCACCTGAATACATAGAGAGAACCTGGAACTTTCTTGCAATACCAGGACGAACAACCTTGATCGCCTGATTTGAAAAGTTGGGAGGAAAGGGAGCAGCCTCAGAATTGTCAAAATCATAGATGAAATTCAGAAGGCCCTGATCAATATCTGTAACAACACTCTGCACACCCATATCTCTGGCAATCACCCACTTTACATTGCTCAGATCATAATTAAAAGCACTAAGCTTCTGGTTCTCAACATTGAAAAAGACAGGCGTCGGAAGGATGGCGCCCATATCTGTCGGATAGATCTGGAACTGTCTTTTTAGATTTGTTGAATCACGTGTAGTTCTTAAAACGGAGGTCATTCTATTACCGGTGGCGCTTAAAATTAAGGAAGTCACGATGGTAAGACTCTAAGCGTAGAGGTGCGTGTGGCTCTCATTCACCATCTTCTTCTTGAGGAACATCGTAACATGCTCCTTCTTCACCACGAAGGGGAGCTGGAAGTTGGGAATGTGAAACGGCAAATCCTTATTGTTGAAGATGCGCAGCATATTAACCTTCTGGCAGATCTGCTCGATGCATCGCTTCAGCTCGCGAACACCTGCCTCCTCCTTCGCATACTCCTCAATCACATGCTGGAGCACCTCCTTGGAGATATTCACCTTCTCCTCCAGATTCACCTCCTTCAACGCCGCCGGCAGAAGGAAATTCTCCGCAATCGCCAGCTTCTCCTTGGAGCTGTAGCCCTGGAGCTCGATGACGGTCATACGATCCAGCAGAACACGGTCCACCTTGCCGAGGTCATTGCCGCTGAAGGCGAACATGATCTTGCTCAGATCCAGAGGAACACCCGTGAGATACTTGTCCTCAAAGTCGCCATTCTGGACCGGATCCGTGAGATGGACAAGGAGATTCTGCACCTCCTCGCCCTTTGCCGTCGCGGAGATCTTGTCAATCTCATCAAACATGAGAACCATGGACATGCTCTTCGCCGCAATCAGCGAGTTCACCACCTTGCCGCAGTGGCTGCCCTCATAGACGAGCTGGTGGCCCGTGTAGGTGCTCGCATCCGAATCACCGCCCAGAGAGATGAACTGGAAAGGCCAGTTGAGCGCCTTGGCAATGCCATTTCGGATGATGCTCGTCTTGCCAATACCAGGAGGGCCCGCCAGCATGAGGCTCATACCACTCGCTGACGGATTGGCAATCTTTCCAGCAATGAACTGGAGGATCTGGAGCTTGGACTCCTCCTGTCCATAGATGGCCTCAGACAAGCACTTGCTCGCGCGGTTCATGAAGGCCGCGCACGCATCCGTGCCATCGCCAATCCGCACAGGAATATCCTTGTAGATGCCAAGAGGGAGGCTCGTGAGCTTCTCCAGCCAGGCGCGCATCTTGAAATACTCGCCCGCCCCAGGATCGAGGCTCTGCAGGCTGTTATACTTTGCCAGAACCATGCTCTGCGTGTCAGGAGGCAGGCCCATTGTCAGAATGCGGAACATCAGATTCTGCGAGGCATCATTCACAGGCTTGCGCTCAAGAGCCGTGATGAGCTGTGCCTGCTTCTCTGATGCCAGAGTCTTGAACTGGTCAATCTGATCATCGATCGTGTTGTCCTCGGGAGGCTTGGAGATGAGATCAACAAACTTCTTGACAACGTCAGACTCCTTCTTCATATTGTGGCGCTTAGGAACCATGCGCTCTGCAAAACTCTCCTCTCCACCGAAGCCGCCGATACTGATGCTGATGCCAGGATGACCGTCCTCATACTCGTCCTCCTCTTCCTCATCATAGTCATCATCATCCTCCTCGTCCTCGTCCTCCTCAGACTCCTCGGACTCGGACTCAGACTCGGTCTCAACCTTCTTCTTTGAAGCCTTCTTGCGCTTAGGGGGCTCCTCTTCCTCCTCGGACTCCTCTTCCTCCTCGGTCTCAGGCTCAATAACCTTCTTCTTTGGAGCAAACTTCTTTCCCTTCGCACGCGTCTGCCGCTGGATCTTCTCACGAGCCTTGAGTGCAGCCTTCCGCGCCACGCGGCGAATCTCCGTCTTCTGCTCGGGGGTAAGGCCAGTGTCATCAGACTCGGGGGCAGACTCATCATCGGACTCTGAAGTGTAGGCGATCAGGCCGCGGATGTTTCCACGGCTGTCGACGCTCTCATCGTCATCAGGGGGCGGTGCGCGTCCCTTCTTCTTACTATTAGTTGCGGGTTGCTTGCGACCCGGGGGCTTGTCCCCGTTGTCGGCAGCATCCTTGTGCGCAGTCTTGGGCATCCTATGAAGAAGCTGGTTCTTCATTTTATGTCAAACGCAGTTATGCCTACTGATACAAAAAACTCGGCGTCAAATTTTTAGCCGATTACCAGCTTGTTCTTGATGTCAACCAAGAGCTTAACGACGCGCCGTGCGGTTCTTGCGGCCACTGCGGCGATTCTTGCGTGACTTGCCAACCAGGTTGCGGCCGGCCGCATTCAGGCCACTGGCCGCCGCGAGGCCGACATTGTTCACAGCCTTGAGGCCGCGCTTCGTGACATTACGCACCGTGTTCGTGGCAACACCGACCGTCTTGCCAGAGAAGTTGAAGAGGCGGTGGAGGGGGCCATACAGACGGGAAACGATGCCGCGATTTGAGCGAGTGCGCTTAACCATTTTCTACAGAGGGTTGGTATTTTTATCGGTTCAAGAACGTAGAATATCGTGGATGTCCATGAAGATAAACCGCGTTTTTGCGGAACAGCTGCCGTAGTTTTCCTTATTGGCAAGAAGATCCTGATAGAGTTCAAGGAAAGGAGGAAGAATGAGCTCTTTGGCCTTTCGTGAGAAGGGCGTGCTTCGCCCCTTGAATACACGCGCCATTCTCGAAATACAATCTGTATACTCTTCTACAAGAATGGTCTTATCAGGCAGAGGACCAGTTGTCTTGATCAAGCCGATAAGTTTAGAGAAGGTGGCGCCGAGAACAGGCAGAGGCAGAATCTCCTGCTTGGCCAGTTCAGACAGAAACTGACTGTAGCCGAGGCGATACTTCTTTTCCGTATTCTTCTGCACAAAGGAGGCGTAGTCAGCACCTCTGTCCTCTGTCACTTCATCAAAGATCTCCAGATAATTATCAATTAGCGTATTCATTTCATCCAGAATCACCGTATACTTTCCAGAGATCTCGGCTATGAGTTTCGCATAGAGAGGACAGAAGATCTCCTCGGACGCGGCCTTTCGGAAGACAAGTCGCATGAAGTCGCGAACAAACTCCTGCAGATCCGCCTCTCCACCTCCAAGAATCTGATAGAGGAAGTCGCGAACATCACCATAGGTGGCCGTGCTGAACTTGTTGAGCTTTGAAAGAATAATATTATTCAGAATCTTCTCTTCAACCGGCTGCATGCTATTCTTAAACTTACTCTGATACCGCCCTGCGCCTGCCACGTATGTCGGAGGGCCATCTACCGACTTAATAGGGGCAGGGGCTGTGCTAGGGCGGTGTGTATACTTCTGCTGCGGGGGAGGACCACGCCTCCAATCCACCGCCTTCCCTCCCATCTCCGCCAACCCCTGAAGGCTTGCAATTCTGTTGCAAATGTCTTCAGAAGGTCTATCAACCTTGGACAGGAGAAGGGAGGTTAAAAGATCATTAGAAATCGCGAGAGCCATTTCTTATCTGCTAGTAATCGCAGAGTTAACACTATCAATTTTAAACGAATAGAGCGGCCAAGGCTGTGGCATTTACCGAATGGCACCATACTGAACTCCACACTTCATTATATAATTTATTTGTAATGATCCATGAAGAAGCCAATAAAATAACAAAGATGGCTGATAGAGTTGTATTCTTCAATGTGCCTCCAACATAAAACAAAGAAAAATAATAAAATAAAATTCCAAATAGCTCAATATATGTATTTTTTTTATCAAAAAGATTGATCTTAAGATTCCAGTCCAAATGATTACATTCGCCTTTTTTAATACAAGGTACTTTATTATTATAATAGTATGCAAAATATGGAATGCCTGTTAAAAGTGTTACTCCAATAATAAAAGGATAGAGGGTTCCCCAACCAGCTTTCATTTGCCATGCAACAAGAGCGAAAGCTGCGGGCTGAAAATATAAATATACAGGTATCATCATACTTACTATCTTATTTGTTAAATTACAGTCTTGATTTATCCATAATATATACTCAAAGAATTGCATAGATCCAAGAATAAATAAAATAAGCGCGACAGCTCTATCTATCTTGTTATTGCGCATCCATAGATAAATACATATGAGTGTTACTGCTGAAAAGGTGCCAAGTGATACCTCAGCACTATAGCACATCTATTAGTAAACGCGCTTTTTGCCTGCCTTTTGTTCCCCTCTCCAAAAAAGAGATGTTCGTAAAGGATTCAGGAATTGAAGTGCTCGGATCTATTCTGGAACTCAAAGCAGGTCCATCCGTTCTGGCCAGAATGGTATCCAATCCGACCTCTGTGAAAAAGGCCACGTTCAGGCGCAAAATCATTCGGGGTCTGAAGGATCAGAAACAGGAGAACTGGGCCGAGCTGGCCAGACTTGAGGCCCTCTGTAATAACTATTTTGATAGCATTGATGCGACCACCTCTACGGAGACACTTCACAAGGATGCAATTGGTCAACTCTCTTTTCAGGGTGAACCGTTTCAGGCACTGAACCAGATTCCTTTCTTTCTTTTCACCATGGCCATGTTCAAGATTTATGCGGTGCCTGCCATGGCCCTTTTAATGCCTGTTTTCACACTTGTTCTTCCTTATATTCTTATTCGCTATGTATATAATTTGCCAATTCCCATTGACAAATACATTGAAATAATGAAAACAATGTGGTTTGGAAAGGATCAGAGCTGGATTCAAGTTGGCCTCTTTGCATTCAGCATGATTCAAGGAATCATTCAGCCTATTCAGAATGCGCTCCATTACAGAACAACATATAGTGTTGTCTGCGAAGTTGGAACGGCAATTATTCATCTGAAGCAGCGGATTGATCATCTCCGTGCTCGTCTCACCACGCCCTTCAGACTCACAACTGTCTTGGATGCCTTTCCTGTTGATGACCCTCGGCGCTGCTTCATGATGGTGTTTGAGAATCGCGTGATTCTCAAGGAAGTGTTTGAGAACCTGGCCTCCTTGGAGCTTCTATGGAAACTCTCCCATTCAGATGAATTCAAAGAAGTGACCTTTCACAAGGGTTTTGGCACCTATCTCAAGATTGAGGGTCTCCAGGACATGACCATTGACCCTTCTATTCGTATTAAGAGCAGTGTCCTCTTAACACCGACCTCTCACCATTGTCTAGTGACCGGCCCCAATGGCGGCGGCAAGTCCTCTTCAATGCGCGCCGTCTTGCAGAGTGTGATCATGGCGCAGACATTTGGCATAGCCTGTGTGGATTCCATGTCTCTCCGTCCTTTCCGAACCATTGTTTCAGGGCTCAATATTCACGATACTCCAGGGAAAAAGAGCATGTTCGAGGCAGAGGTTCGTTTCGCGGCCGGTCTTCTAAAGGCCAGACAGGGAAATACGCTAGTTCTCTATGATGAACTGTTCCACAGCACAAATCCTCCTGATTGTGTGAGAACGGCTCGAATCTTTCTTGGGCGGCTCTGGTCTATGGAGACAGTGGCGAGCTTCGTCAGCACGCACGTATTTGAACTTGTGGAAGAGGCGCCTCCGCAGATCCAGAGGCTGTGTGTGAAGGCATCATGGGCTGAGAAGAGGCTCCGGTTTTCTTACAAGCTGGACGAGGGCGTTTGCAAAGTTTCCAGTGTCTACACGATTCTGAAGAGGGAGGGACTTTTATTGCCAGCTACCGTCGTGACTTTAAATTAAGGAAGCTTTAGCTTCCTTAATTTAAATGTCCTACGACGTTTATGGTGGCAGGCCTCACAATTAAGGAAGCTCTCTGAGCTTCCTTAATTTTGAGCGCCACCGGTAAGAATAACGTCGTGACTTTATTTTAAGGAAGCTTTAGCTTCCTTAAAATAAATGTCCAACGACTAATTTGGTGATGGATCTTAAAAATAAGGAAGCTTGAAGAGCTTCCTTATTTTTAAGTCTCACCGTTAGATAGAATGTCTGTCGCGGCTATTTCTTACAACATGAGCGTTTTCAGCGCCATGGGGTATGCGGGTAATCTTGTTAAGATAGGAATGGGGGCTCCCAGAAATCGTCTGGCTGCTGGAATGCCGCCTTTTCCCAGCGAGGCTCGCTTTCTTCGTAGAGCCAAGCAGGAAAAGGATCTACAAACGGGACTTACAGTAACAGATTTTTTTATGAATGCAGTAAATCATCTTCATACAAATGTTGAAGAAATGAACAAGAAGACTCCTGTTGTAATGATTGGAATACAAGAATTTTATCCGCCCACTGGTCCCACTATTTTAAGAGGTCCCTTAGCTTCATATTCATCTTGGGTATTTAATAGCGATGGAGCTGCCTCTTGGAAAGATACAATAGTAAATAATTATGGTAACAAATATGGACAGAAAGTAAAGGGTATTCCCAATGACGCATCAATGATAACCCTTTGGCATGAGAAGCTAGGTCCTATGGTAAATCATTACGATAAAGATTTGGGTGAAGGCGGGGCTCCTGCGGATGGAGGTCGCCCGATCTCAATCATCTTAACACAAAAGGGGTATGTCCTTGTAAATTTCCACGGAATAAATCGCCCCAGATTCAGTAGCCCAGATGGAATTCTTTCAAACAAGGACAATGGTGCAGAACTAAAGGCATTAGTTTCAGCTCGTATCGGCGAAGCAATGGCCAAGTTTAAGGCAGAAAACCCAGAAATAGTTATAGATACTAAGAAAATCATAATAACATGCGATTCCAATGACAGGACACACTCATTTAGCAAGGGTGGTAACTTTACGATCGATGGCGCAGAGTTTCATGATGGTCACCCTGGAGGCTTGGTAGATGGTCTTCCTACCTCTGGTGCAAAGGCTTGCTGCTATAATTATGACTCCGTTGGTCTATCGTTTCCCAAGTCCTCTGCTGTTAGAAATGGTGTAAATGCAAATGTTGAACCAGGAGTTCCGCAGACAATGGGTGCAGCGGGTGCTGAGGCTAATTATGTATACACAGGTGACTACATTCTGGCAGCAGAGGGAGTTGTAACTCCTGTGGTTGCAGTGCCTAGCCCCCAGGATGAAGAGGGGGCATCCGTCGCGAGTGACCACATGATGGTGTATGCGCTTTTGAATATTCCTATGGCAGGCGGTAGAAAGAGGAAAACGCGCAAGCAGAAGAAAACGAAGGGTAAGAAGCGGCAAACGCGGTAAAACTAGTCCGGTAAAAACCATATAAAGTAGAAATGAACGAAGCTGTCACGATTGGCCTTTTCCTTGTTCTCGTTTTTGGCGCGGTCTCATTCTATCTTTACTCGCGCCTGTCCTATACGGAGAAGCGCCTCGGCCTCATGGAGAACATGCTCCTTGATATCAAGATGGGTATTGACGGAATGAACAAGGAGGAGCCTGAGTATGCTCCCGAGCCTGTGCCTGGTGAGCAGCCGCAGCCTGTCGAGGAGGCCGAGGCCGAGGTCCTGCCCGAGGAGGAGACCTACTACCAGTCAGTTCTAGCGTCGGCCGGCTCTTCGGAGGCACAGGAGGAGAAGCAGGAACAAGCCACTACTGAGACCCAGCAGCCGACGCCGAACTATGAGTCCATGTCAAAGGATGAGCTTGTTGCGCTTTGTGAGAAGAAGGGACTCAAGGTAGGAAAGCGTCCCGGTCGCAAGGATCTACTCGCAGCTCTTCGCAAGAATGACGAGCCCCTTACCAGTGAGGTTGCCGGCTCCTCCTCTTCAGACCTTTTTCCGAATGCTGCTCCCCTTAACTCTGAAGAGGTGGTTGCTGAAACTCTGGAGTAATGTGGTGCTGGATTATACTCGCACCGGTAAACAGAGATGGACTCAAGCCTTTTCAGAATGGATAAAAGGCCCAGCAAAAGTCAATATGGCAATCCGTCCCCAGACAGCCGTTTCCCAGGGTGGGCAGGCCCGCTCTCGGATGGTCGTCTGGTAACGGATTACCGCCCTCATTGCGAACTGAATGTTTCATCCAAGGCGCAAGAGAAGACGCGCATCTGGATGCAGCACAATTCTGATGATATCATGGGTGTGACAAGACAGCGTCTTGCCACAAACTCAGGAATGATCTATGGAGTGAATGCGACTATTGTTCCTCCTCCGACCTATCAGATCAAGTGCACTGCGGCAGGCTGTGAAACGGTCGCAACAGGAGAGGCAAATTCCATTGGAACGGAGCGGGAGTCGCAGCCTCTCCCCTATCTCTTTGGAACCTATGAGCCTGTTATGTATAGCCGCTCGAGGCCGACAAAGACGGGCCTCAATACGGTATACGAGGGCGGACGGAACAGCCGGCGCTGACTTAAGAATATAAACATATAAATACAAATGACACAGGTTCTTGCCTTTGACATTGGTATTCGTAATTTAGCCTGGTGCCTAATGAAGAAAACAGAGACAAACTATACTGTTCTTGGATGGCAGAACTATGATCTTCTAAGAGGCGAGGGAAATGAGACCGCGGCTACCAAGGTCACGTGCCACACCTGCTCCGCAAAGGCTATTTATCAACACGGAACCCAGTCCTCCTGTGTTCGCCACTGCCCCGCATCCTTTCCTCCTCTTCGTGATCTGAGCGGTGGCCTGCTCAAGAAGATGCCATCCATGGCAGTTGCAAAGGGAATTTTGGCCAAGCACTCGATCACCGGTGCAAATACAAAGGCAAAGGTGGAGGAGAAGCTTGCGACCCAGTATAGTCTCCCTATCAAGGTGGTCAAGGTCAAGAAGGCGGTGGACAC